>Ga0209337_1000515_pt1 | contig 31194 bp, 18 predicted proteins | sample LinPmetageLP53_FD_184044 | JGI IMG/M metagenome (GOLD analysis project Ga0209337, IMG submission 184044) | Marine viral communities from the Pacific Ocean - LP-53 (SPAdes) (version 2) | ecosystem: Environmental > Aquatic > Marine > Oceanic | place: Pacific Ocean | collected 2010-02-08 | reverse complement strand
TTGAGATATAAAAAAATCTGTCCAAGTAGGATCTACTCCCAACCTGTCTAGCATAAATACCGTATTAGCTGTAATACGATTATTATTAAGATAAAATATATAAGGGTCTTTTGCAATATCTACATACGCATTCAGCCTTCCCGATAATGTATTAGAAATAAGATTTCCTGCTTCTCCTTTTGCACCTGCTAATGAAGATTCTTTCATTAGTCCCACACCGTCTTCAGTAGTTATTTCATATGAATTACCCATGCCTATATATGTTGTTAATCTATAAGGCTTGCCTTCTTTGTCTAATACCCATTGTGAAATACTGTGATCTACAAGGTGTCTTGCAGTTTGTCCTACACCAAATTTACCTCCAATAAAGCGTTGCTTAGTTTCAAATTGATAGTTTGGAGAGAAAAATTCTAAGTCTTTTGTTGCAGAAAGAACCTCATCAGCTTTACTAATAAAGTTATTTATATTTTCTGCAGATTTTTTTTCGTCAATTTTAGCTAAAAGATTTTCGATTTCCGTGTATTCAGACTCATTAAAAAGTTTTATACGTGTTTTTGCTTGTAAGTATCTTTTTTTAGTAGCGTTGTACTTGTGTGTAATAGAATCTAAAGGTGTAATTACTTGAGAAAAAGCACTTGGATGGGCTATTGTTATTCCGTATAATTCTAACTTTCTATTTTTAAGTATTTGCTTCTTTTTATAGTCGCTTACTTTAGAGCTTCCTTCTTTCCAAGTGCCATCTTTGTTTAAATATTTATTAGGATCTATATAATAATATCTATTACTCTTTTTGTCTATGCCGTATTCAGGAAGCATAATGAACATTTTGTCAATATCAAAATCAGAACCTGTTTTAGCGGTTAGTTCGTCATATGCAATAACGGTATCTGCCATAGATTCTGGCAAAAATCCTACAACTTCAAATGCATCAATAGAACTCATACCTTGATTAGGAATACGATACGCAATACCATTAAGCAGTCGATTATCTTTTACATACTTTCCAATTTCCTCCGCACTCATACTTTCATTACCAGGCACAAGATCTTTAAACCAATTCGGTAGTAATATTTGAACTCTTTTAGTTTTACCTTTTTGTTTTTTCCTAGCAGCCATAAGAGCTTTTTTATTAACTCTTTTGTCTATTTCGTTTCTTTCTGCTTCACTTAAAGAGCTGTATCTTGTAGTTCTTTGCTCTCCAAAAGGGCTCATTTGAACATAAGTTCCTCCTGATATTTTTTGCTTAACTGTTCTTTTTGTAACGAAAGAACCGATAGCACTATTTATTTGATTTTGAAATGCATTTTCATCTAAAGAAACTGCAAACCCAGTTTTACTACTGTTTAACTCTAAAGAAGCAATAAGCTTTTTAGTTGTTTTGTCTTTACTACTACCAGTCTCAAATTCTTCGATTAGCCTTCTTTGTATTTTTTCAAAATTTGCTATTGTAGGTAGCCCATTTATTATTTCAATTCCAAAATCATCAAATAACTCTTTTTTACCAAGATCTGATAGTTGTCTGTCTACATCATGCATTTGACGTATAAGCTCATGGCCTGACATATCAGGAGTATACATTTCATTTTGAAAAATATTTGCAAGTATATTTTTCTTTACTTGAGACCCTTCTAATTGTTGACCTCCTTTTTCATGAGGGCTAAGATCTTGTTGTAATTTCCAATATTCATTCTTAAGAGGCATAACATTAAAGTTAATCTTATCTGAAGAAATTAAATTACTAGTAGTAACTCCTGTAATATTAATAGGAGAAAGGGCTCCTGTTTTTACACCACTATCTACAATGACTTCATCTATTTTTTGAGCAGCCATTGCCTCTAAAAGATTATTAAGTTCTCTACCTTTAGTAAATTGAGGAATTAGTACTGCTTGAGAGTATTTTATGTAGGTAGGTACTTTTAAATTGCCTTCATCTCTAAGTTCAAAATGCATCCCTTTCATAGGCATTGCTTGTATAAACTTTACATCTTCTTTAGTTCCTTTGCCTTCTTTAAGCCTATTAAATGCTTCTACATGCTCTTTAGATTCAGAGTCAAATCTTCCTAGTTTTTCATTAATAAATCTCCACCTATCTAATGTTATCCAGCCTTGAGCATCTGTTACACTATAGTCATCATAAGGGGCAAGAATATTATCTATGTCTTCTTCTGAGTAGCCTTCTTTTCTGAGATTAAAAGCATACTCTTCCCGCATTTCTTCAGAAATCTTGTCTTCAACATCTTGCAAAACTGCTGCTCTGTAAAATATTTCATCAGGACTTGAAATAATAAGATCTTTACCTGGAGCTATAATACCTGGAACTCTTTTACTTAAATCAGGCATAGATTTGTAAAACGCAGGGTCACCTGAAAACATTTTAAGCGTTTCTATATTAGCAATAGTCCCAGAAAGCGCATACTTTGCTATCATTATTCGCACTGCTTTATCTACACTACCTCCTACTTCTCCTACAACTTTAACTCCTGTATTAACATCAATTTCTCCTAAATTAGAAATATCACCTGATTCTGTAGTTGTAATTATTTCTTCTTTTATAGCCGCCTTTACTTCTGTTTGTATTATATAATTTAATGAGTTATCAATTATTTTATTAAACTCTTCGTTTTCCATTAATTGATCTGTAGGTACAATAGTGCCGTCTTTATTTAAAATACCTATTTTTTCTAATACTTTTTTATCATTAAAGCTTGGAAAAATTTGAGATTTTAAAGCATTTCCAGTTTTTCTATTTGGAGTACCGTCTTTGTTTAATTTTTTATAATGATAATGCTGTACTAATTTTTCATCAGGTAAAGGATTCTCCCCAAACAATGCTACTTGTGTTTGAGCAATTCGCTTTAATTCTGTAATAGCATATCTAGAAAATATTTTTTTTACTTTTTCAGGTAAAATATACGTATCTGTTTCTTTATTATACTCAAATCCTTCTTTAAGGTCCCCTATGGTAATAGCTTTAAATCCTGTTATATAATTCCAAGATCCTTTATCTGCAGGAGTCATAGGGATAAAAATATCATTTATACCCATATTTATCCTTAAAGACCTTTCTTCTGCTGCAGTAAGATCTGTATAGTCTTTCCCTTCTTTTGCCCCTCGTATTTTAAAGCCACTAAATATCCTAGCTTCAACTTCTGCTTCTTCTAGCGCCAGATAATCAAGTAATAAAGAATCTTTATGGAATAAAGACTCTCGTAAATTACTTACATAATAAGAGGCATTGCTTTTAAATTGATTAAGTCTCTTTTTTAAGAAATGATTAGGAGAAAACCCCCAATAGGAAGAACCTGTAGCACCAATAATAGTATTTTGCCCATAATCTTTATTAAATCTAGAAGTTTCTTTTGCTAATTGTAGGACTATTCTTTTTTCTCCTTTTATTGGATTTAGCTCATCATAATTAAACTTTCCTTCTCCTTTCGCAATTTTTGCTGGAGAGTACTCTACATTATCCGAAGTAAATAATCTATTTATATCTACTAGAATTTTACGGTTTTCTTGTAAAGTATTTTCAGAATTAAGTAAACTAAATAGAGCTTCAGTGCTAATATCTATTCCTATAGTATTTAACGCATTAGAAAGTCTTTTTATTTTTTCTAAATCTTGCCTAATATTAAAATATGTTTTTCTAGCAACTTGTTTGTCACCTTCAGTTAATACATTAAATAAAGAAGTGTAAAAATCACTCCATGCGTTTACTATTTTTTGTGCATGAGCCTGTCTTTCTTCATTACTTATGTTTTCATCATATAGTTTAACATTTTTAAGATTTTCTAACCAGTTTTCAAATACTCTGAATTTTTTACTATTCTTAAGGGGATCAAAAAAGATATACTTTGTAGTAAAATCATCTTTTTTAGTGCCTTTTATTTTTTGAGTTTGATGAAAATTATTAGAAGATTTAGAAAAAGCTTCAAAAAATTGAATCTGCTCATTTATATTAAGTTTATTTAAAATAGCTGTAACTTGCCCAAACGTAGGATCTGATTTAGTTAATTGTTTAATTTTTTTACGCATTTGATCTGCTACAAAAACATACTCTACCCCATCTTTTCCTTGTTTAGCGTATTGTACAATATTTGCAAGTTCTTCTTCTAATGTATTCCATATAGAACTAAAATCTGCAGGCATAGGAATGCCTGTATAAGGATCTCTTTCAAAGGTAATTCCTCTCTTTTTTGTAAATTTCTTTTGAAACAAAAAGTTCAATATCATTTTAGTATTTACAGTAGCATTGTCTTTATTGCTTGATTCATAAGAATGCTTTGTAGCTGCTACAACATCTTTGTTTTGCTCGTCTTTTGCTTCAGCTTCTTTTTCTTCATTTTCAGTTTGCTCTTCCTCCTTAGTCTCTAGTTTTGTTTTTTCTTCTATTCCTATGAGCATCAACTCTTTAATCATTTCTTTTACAAGTGTTGGTCTGGCTTGTAATTGGGCACGTTTAAAGTCTCTTCTTGCTTTTTTTGTAATAGCAATTGCTTCTCTTTCGTCTTCCTCTAGTTCAGCTTGTTCTAAAGCAAGCTCATATTCTTGATTAGCCTGTTCTAATAAAGCTTTCTGCTCTGGAGTTGATTCAAGTAAAAGATCTATAATTGAATCTATATTATCTGTATAATATGCTTTATCTTTTTCAGGAATTAATTCACTATTCTTTATGTCTTTTTTTACGTCCTTTAAAGAATTTTTTAATTGCTCTTCGTTTAAGTTAAAATTTGTTACACTATTTATATTAATATACCCTCCCATACCTCCGTCTTTTACGGGAAGATTTATAATTTTTGTTATTAAAAATTTAGCTGTATTTTTTACTGTTTTTGCAGGAATAGGATTTTTAGTTTCGCTGTCTAAAGCCATTGTCATATCATTCCTTTTCCACATAGCTACTTTATCTGGTCTAGGACCTTTTTTAGCGTAGAAACCACTTGATATTCTATGAAACAATAGATCTGCAGTCATCTTATTAGTAAAGATGTAAGTAACAAGACCTTTAAGCATTTTAAACCACCTTAAAGTTTTTGTACCTAAGCTTGCATCTTTTGAGCCTAACTCGTACATTCTGTAATCTTCAGCACGTACTTCTGAGTAATAAATACGCTCTGCAGTATTTCTACTTACTCCTGGGTACTTTTTTAAAAAACTTGCAATTACATCTTCAGATGGCTTAGGATATTTTTTCCTTCCTTCTTCAAGAAGAGATTGTATTTCTTTGTCTGTTAAAAATAATTCTTCTATGGCGTGGTACGCTTCGTGGTATTCAACTCCTGCAGGAGCTTTCATAGAAAGTGTAATCATAGCAGAATGAAATTTTCCATAAGAAAATCCATCCATATTTGCCATTCTTATAAGAACAGGTGTAAATTCAATAGGAATTGACGGACCTAATGTTCTAAGTAACCATTTTTTAGCCTCTTCTTGGTTTACTCTTTCGCCTGTTTCAGCGTTTGGATCTACAGTTGTGTCCATAAAAAGAGACCCCGTTTCGTCTACTCCCTCTTCTTGCTCTTCTTCTTCTTTTTTCTCTTCTGTTGTTACTTTAGAATCTACTCCTGCATATTTTAAACCAATAGGACTGCCGTTTTCATCTAATCTTACATCAGTAGATATAACATGATTTGAAGCATCTTCTCCTGCATAGAGAATTTCATCATATTTAGAGTCTTTAGTATATTCTTGACCTAAGAATACTATTTTTTCTTTGTCTTTAATACCAAGAGCTTGAAACATATTTTTCCCTAAAGCTTTTCCCTGAATACGTCTTTTTTTATTTGCCTGTGCCCATGCTAAGAAATTTTCTTTTTGTGCCTCTATATTTTTGTTGGTAATAAATTGCCCTTCTTGGTCTCCAAATTGAACAGAATTATTACCTAAAAATAAAGAATGTGCCGTATTAGTAAGTTTTTTGGCTTTTTTTGCAGAATATGTAGGAACTAATAAGTTTATATATTCTAGCACAGTTAATCCACTGTCTTGATATTGTTGTCCTCCTTTGTTTTGAAGTCTTAAAGATAATAACTCAAATAAAGTTTCAGCTTCTTGTTTATTAAGATTCCTATGATTTAGCTTAACTGTTATACCATTGACTACCGCGTAAATCCTTCCTTTAACGCCTGCACGTAAAGCTTTAATAGGGTCACTGCCTCTTACAATAGTATTACCATCACTTATACCAAGCTGAATTTCTTGATTTCCAGTAAATAATGATTGCACACTATTTTTAAGACCTCTAACATTATTGTATCCGTATGAAGGGTTTGTAACTGATACATAAGATTCTTTTTTGTTAGCACGATTTTCTATTACCTGCGATAATATTTTTACATAATTCGCAAGTATTAAATTTCTATTACCCACATTAGTGGGAGGTATAAAATCTGCTTTTGCACCTGGGTAAGCCTCTAGATATAAAAGAGAGTCAACTTTTTTTGATATTTTATCTAAAAGAGCTTGCTGCTTTTCTGTAAGAGAATCAGAAGTAGTTAATGCCTCTGCAAGATCTTTTAGCTCTTTTGCATTTGTTTTTAACTTTTTATAGCCAGAGCTATTTAATTTTATAGCTACATTAATAGATTTATCTATAAATATATTTCTAATTTTAGATAAGATATATTTAGAAAAATCTTTTGCACCCCTAGTAGTAAGCTTTAAGCTTGGATCATTAGAAGCGCTATCTCTTTCTACAATATCATTATTAGATTCTTCATCTTCTGTAGGGTCTCCTTCTGTAGGTTCTAAGCCTTCGTTTGATTCCTCATTTACTTCTTCTTGTTTTTCTTCTACGTCTTCAAGTGTACTATCTTTTTGATCTGCAGGAGCTTCTTGCTTTTCTTTTGTTTTTTTAACTTCTGATTTAGTTTCAGACTCTACTTTCTCTTTTGTCTTTTTAGTAGACAAATCTTGAGGTCCATTAATTTGAACCACTTCAGGATGATTTAGTAAAGCAATTTCACCATCATTTAAATCTTTAAATTCTTCAGGTACAAAATAATGAAATCCGCTTATTTCTCTATATACTCCTTTTTTACCTCCATAATAGGCCTCATTTCCATTTTGCAAGTCATTTGCTCCATCTGGAGTCACTATCTTTTCTTGCTCTTCTTTTTCCTCTTTTTTCTCCTCCTCCGCATTTTCTATGACTTCTTCCATGTTATTTTTAAAGTCTTGGACTGTTGCATGATTTTCTAATGCTTTTCCACTAGGAGATCTAAGCATATCAGCAACAAAATAATTTGCTAATTTTCCGCTTTGAGAATGAGTAATAACTTGGTGATACGCGCCCTGGATATTGCTTTTTTTTCTTATTTCATTTTTAGATAATCCTGATTCTGAAATTAAAGTATTGTATTCTTTTTGTAAAGCTTTTTGTTGCTCTTTAAGTAGCGATAAATCTATACTTCTAGCCATTAAGTTTAGACGCTTATTTTTATCGTCTATAAACTCCATATTTTGTTGAGATTTTATAAGAGCATTTAATGTTCCTAATTTAGATTTAAGAACCATAGCACGTCTTGCATTATCTTTTTGCTCATCATCGTAAGCAATAAGATCTGTCTCTGTTATTTCATCTATTTCTGCTTGTAGTGCAGTACTAGCTGCACTTAATTTTGTTTTCTGCTCTCTTGAAACTTCTGTAAAACGCATAAGCTGTATAAAAGCATTTTCGGCTCCTGATTCTGTAAGATCAGAAAATTTATTTTCGCTTAATAGATCTGAAAAATGCTCCGAATCAGCAAAAGATTGTAGCATTTCTTCCTCATTTACGCCTTCAAATATTGATTCGTCAATTTGTTTAAGCGTTTGATAGGCTTTTACTAATCTTCTAACGCCTTGTTTATTTAAAAAATTACCTTTTCCTTCTTTTGTTTTATTAAATAACCATCCTAATCTAGCTACTCTTTGTGTTTCATTAATTACTTTATCTTCAACTGCTTGTGGGCCAAATTGCTCCATTATAAGTTCAGCATCTTCGCCATATCTTTTAAGATTATACTGATCTGTACTTTTTTGAATAACTTTACCTGCGGCAGCATGTCCTCCACCCATTGCTAAACCAAGAGCCATACCTGAATTTGCAGCAGCTCTAAATCCTGAGGAAGCTGTCCTAGTTCCAATTGCTCTGTAATCAAATAATCCAGTTAATGCATGTAATGCTACTCCTTTACCTGTTTCAGCATAGGTACCTATACTATTACCAACTGCTCTCCAAAACCCTTCTTCTCCATACTCACCGTCTTGGTAATTTTCTTGTATTAAGTGCTGGTAGCCCTCTTCCATTTGCTCGCCAATACCTCCTCCTACCATAAAAGTACCGCCAACACCTGCTTGTGCAGCTTTTCTTAAATATGGATTTGAAACTCCTTTACCTATTAGTCTAAGTTTATTCCACCAAGGCACAAATGCTAAACCCATTTCTATAGCATCTCCAGTAAGAAGTGCCATATTTTGTTCGTATACGTCTTGTATACCATATTCTGCAGCACTTTTTATTTGTGCTATTTCTTCTTCATTAGGTTCTCTACCATTTACTAATTTAAAGTGATTTATGTCTTCTGAAATTTTAGAATCATATGCGCCATACATTTCTGCATATGATTCTGCAGATCGCTGTCTATACTGAGAACTTGCGCCCCATAAAAATCCTCCTACAGTTAGTGCTGCTCCCGCAACAGCAGGAACACCCCACCATCCTGCAGTGCCTGTGCCCGTAGTATAAGAAGTAGCCGCAACTGCTGCATATTTTAATCCCTGTCTAAATGCGGCACCTGCTGCATATGTTTCAGCCATAGTTGAAAGCTCAGAATAGCTACCTCCTAAACTATCTGCTAATTCTGATATACTATTTAATCCAAAAAACCCTCCTCCTCTTTGTTTGTCTTCTTCTAATTGATTAAGCCAATACTCTCCAACTATTCTTTCTCTATCTTTATTTTGAGCTTCATTACTTTCTATCCCTTCTAAATTTTCTTGAATATTTGCTTCAAGTTCTGCTATTTCTTCTATTTCATCTTCAGTTAATTCTCTTTCTTGATTAACCGCTTTTTCTTGTATTCCTTTTATATTAATAGAACTTTCTAGATTTTGACCTTTAAGTTTTTCTGTACGAATAGTGTCAATAGCATGCGTTAAAACATTCCAATTTTTACGAATATCTCTTGGTAGGCCTATAGATGCAGCCAGAGACCCATCTTTATCTATTTCAGGATTCATTATATCCTGAACATTATAAACAACTTGTTGTCTTCCGTGACCTAAAAGGTTTCCTCCTGGTGTTTTACCTTCTGCTAACGCTAAGCCTTCTTTGCTACTTTCTACAGAAGCAAATGCTTGAGGATCTATTGCAGCACGTTCTGCATCTAAAGCAGCTTTGGCCTCTTCTTTAGATAACAATAATAAATCTGCAGGATCATAAGAGGTAGACTGTTCAAATAACTCAATATTATCACGATTCTTTTCAGATTGTTCTACTTCTTTATTCTCAAATTGTTCATCATATTGAGTTATAGGACGATATCTTTCAGCCATGTTTTAATATATGTAAGTATTATTTTATCTCTACGTGCAAGTGCCCATCATGATAATGTGCATGATAACCAGTTGTTCCTACAGAATTATCTAATGCCATTAAAATGATTCTTTCTTCTTGACTTCCGTTAGTTACATTAAAATCTATTGCATTTCCTTGACTATGTGCAGATGTTTTTGCTGCTTCATGGTCTTCAGAATTAAAAAGCATATTCTGAACTTCTTGTGGTCTTCCCATAGAGTTTACTCCTATTGTTAGACCATATTTAGGATCGTTTGCTAAAGTACCAATATCTTTTAATGCTTTTGCAGCTTTAGGGGTTAAATATGGAGAAGATACCTTTGAGCCGTAAATATCTCTAGCAGATTTTATATCAGAATTAAAAGAAATACCTTTTATATTATTATCTATTTTAAGTAACCCTTTAGAGTTTGCCCAACTAGCAACCCCTGATTTAAAAGTATTTATATCGTTTACTCTATATGTCCCCCCTCCTGTGTGAGATAGCCCAAAAGATTTTACATCTTCGGCAGTTGCAGAGGTAATATCTTTTCCTGTCAGTGCATTAAATTTATTTACAAAAGCATTTGAATACATTCTTTGAAGCTCTGTTTTTTCATTTTCAGAAGAAGCATTACTTAATTCAGAAGTTAGTCTTTCGTTAAAGATAACAACTTCTGTAAAAAAGTCTGACATTTGATCTACATTTGCACTACTAGTTAGTTTTCCATTCGCATCTGTATTTGCTTTTATAAATGAATTTATTTCATTTTTAGTGGCAGCAGACATATTACTATTTTGCATAAGTAGCTTTGCTTTTTTATCGTAACCTGCTGCTCCTGTTGTAGGCCAGTTATTTATTCCTTGTATTTCAAGGTGGTTAGTTACTAACTGTTTAGTGTTGTCTCTAACTGCTCCTATACTTTCCAACATATTATTATTATTTGCCGATCTAATAGCATCTCTTCTTTTGTTTTGCCTTGCTTTTCTTTGCTCTCGTGTCTCTTTTTCTCCTAGATCCATTGTGTCTTGATCTAATCCTTCCATTAAAGAATTAAAATCTTGTCCCGATATTGGAATTAGCATTGGCATTCGATAGACATTAGCATCATCAGCATTGAAAAATACAGCTTTATCTTCTACTTTTTCTAAGAGTCCTAACTCGTCTGACAATTCATTTACCCATCCAAACACCCCTAAAGGACTAGGGGTACTGCTTTCAGGGTCAAATAATTTATCTCCTGTATTTTCGTCAAAAGTATAATATCCTTGTATGTATGGTTTACCATTTTTATATACAAAGTTATTTCCGCCTGCAACATGCACCTCAATTGGACCTTTTAAATCTATATTAAATAGTTTGTTTACATAATCAGAATCTGATACTACATTTCCATCTGCATCATATTTTTTCTGACCTACAGGATAATTAGTTGTATAAGTTCCGTCAGGATTAAAAGTTAATGGAGCCACTCCAGTTCTTATTACTACTTCTTCATTTTCCTCCCTGAGTCTTTCTAACATTTTCTCTCTTTTCTCTCCTTCAGGAATCACGGTAGTAGCAAAATCATAAGCAGGCCCAGGACCAACAGCAGGACCTGGTCGGTCTAGTCTTCCTTCTAATTCTCTAAAAATAGATGTATCATAAAACTTTTGTGATGTTAAATATCCTCCAACATCTTTTCTTAATTGTTCGTCAGTTTTTCCTTCTGCATCTATATTAAATTTTTCAGCAAGTTTTCCAAGATTTACTTTATCTAAGTTTTCAATAATTGTTAGATTTTGCGCTTCTCCTGCTATTACATCTCTATTAGACATATTTACTGTCACAAGCTTTTTTCCTGTTTTTTCTCCTTTATTGTCTAGTTCGTCTGTAAAAGACCATCCTAATCTTTCAGAAAGAGTTTTTTCAAGTACAGTTCCTGCTTCTCCTTGTGATGCTTGATTTATTGCATCTACAGATGTGATAGCAGCGGAGTCATCATAAATAGGACCAGAAGTAACAGTTTGTCCTGTACTTGGGTCTATACCTAACTTATTAAGATACTTAGCTCTTGCAGCTTCTAATACTTCTTTAGCTGCTGCATGTAATTGATCTGGTTTTGTTGGGTCCCCTCCTTTGCTTTTTACATAGTTTTGTATTACACCACTGTTTTTAAAAACATCTAAAGACTCATTTAATATATTATTTAGTATACTAGGATTACGAGCAACAGCATCTTTATCTACGCCTTCAAAAAATGCATCTCCTTGCGGGTAAGGATCAACAATACCCATTACTCTTTCGCTAAGTATATTGTTTCCAAAATCAGTCTGGCCTGTCCAATCAGGAAGATTATTATAGTCAAGCATACCTGAATCAGCAAGAGTTTGCATTCTGTCTTGTTGCTCTTTATAAAAAGTAGCATTACGTTGGACATTAGCTAATCGAGGGTCATCTGCAAAATCAGAAATAGCAGTATTTAAAGCAGCTTGGTTACCACTTAAATCCATACCTGATACTTGCTCAGAAAGAGAATCGTATTCTGCTTGTTTTTGTTTTAAATATTCTTCATCACTTGAACCTGGAATATACTCTAAATTAGTAAGTTTATCTTTTGCAATACTTAGTTTATTTAAAGCAGTATCTTGTCTACCTTGCTTGTATTCTAAAGCCTTCCATAGATCAGTAAAAGGTACATCGTAGCTGTAATCAACTACAGGACTTGTGGTATGTTTGTAAAACCTCCCCATGATTTAAGTTAAAATATTTAATTAAAATTATGCGAAATATGGATTCCTACTATTTAAGTAGTTTGTTTTTTGCCTATCTCTAAGTGCTGTTCCCTGACCACCATGCATTCGGTCATTCATTCCTGGATTCATTCCCATGCCCATTCCTTGTTGTCCCATCATACCCATCATTTGTCTATGAGGCATCATATTTAAAAGGTTTCCAATTCCACCTCCTTTTTTATCTCCTCCTCCAAGTATATCTCCAAGTAGACCTCCTGGTCCTTGCTGTTCAGGTTTTTTACTCATTTTTTGCCACATGGCAAGTAGCTTATAGTAGTTTTCCCACTCTTCTGCCGTTCCATCTGCTCCAGGAGATTTAGGTCTTGGAATTGCATCTGGGTCTGGACTTGGCATAAAAGGAGGTGTTCCACCATAAGGACGATCACCTCCGTATCCTGGACCCAAAAAGATGTCTCTAACCCAATCAGGAATACCACTACCACCTCCAGTAGTAGGTGGTGTATTAAGAGGTGGCATTATAGAATCTGCTGTTACATCACCATTTTCCTTATACATAGGCCTTCCATTAGCTCTTCCTCCATTACGCATTCCAAGTATTCCGCCTGCTAATTTGCCTAAACCATTAACCGCCATTCCTGCAGGAGTAGCACCTAAAAGACCAAGCGGGTTACCGCCTCCTGGCATTTGACCTTGGAATCCTCCAGGACGCATACCTAATCCAGGATGCATACTTAAAGCATTACCAAAAGCATTTCCTGCTTGACCAAACATACCAGAGTTAGGTGTATTACCAAAAGCGTTTCCTCCTGTTAAGCTATTTAGACCATTAAATGCCATACCGCCAGGAGTATATCCTAAAACACCAAGAGAATTTCCTTTGCCGAATATTCCATTTCCGCCTCCACCCATTCCAGAGGGTTTAAAAGCACCTCCCCCTACTCCTTCGAGATTTGGGGCGCTAGGACCTCCAGCTTCGTAACGCTGAGTGTGTCCACCGTGTTGAAATAATCCTTCAAGAAGATTTCCTATAATTGGGATATTTCCTAGAATTCCGCTTTCACCTCCGTCATCTTCTTCTTTTTTATCTCCTCCCATTCCTCCTAAAAGGCTTCCTATTAAAGGTATAGCAGCTTGTGCTACTGCTCCCCATACATAAGGATCTCTATCACTAGCCATATTTGGCGAAGGGTTTGATGATCTATTATCATACATCTTTTTTACTACAGACCCTCTCTTGTATTTCCTTCTAATAAGGCCTCCGTTTTTAACTGTTTCCATTGGTTTGTTATTTTTCATTGTTAAATTGCCTTGATTATCAGTTTGGAACCCAAAGGCGTCATTTAAAGAGTTAAACTTCATAGCTTCTAACTCTAAATCTTTTGCTGTTTTTAAATTTGAAGCTTGATTTTGATACATAAAATTATTTAAAGCACCATATGCTTGTCCATATGCGGCTTTATATTCGTCTTCTAATTCTAAAGCTTTATCTGCTCCTGTTCTAGTAAGCTTTTCTCCTTTAAAATTATAGTCAGCTTTTTTACCTAGTACTTCTGCTTTCTTATTTAAAGTAGCTAAAAATTGTTTTCTATCTTGATTTCTTTTTGCATTAAATAAACTTGCAAATTTAGCTGACTGTTTTTGTGGATTATAATCCGCAATCATATCTTTCATAGTTGCAAAGTCTATATTGGCGTCTTTCTTTGCAATCTTATTTTCTTGGTCTACAATATCAACCATTTTATCTAAATCTCTTAAAGACTTATTTTGTATTCCCTGCCAGTAATTAGGATAGTCTTTTTCAGGTCCTCCAGGAAACATCATCTGAAGTAATTGACTTTGATTATTTATATAATCAGACCCAATTCTTCTAGCTTGTTGTAAATAATTACCTGAATCAAACTCTTCTCCTTCTTCTTTTCCTTCTGCACCTATTTTAGATACAAGATCATCTACATCTTTTCCAAATCCTTTTACTTTATAAAAGTCTTCTTCTTCTACAGTAGTCCCGTCAGTTCCTCCAGTTCCCCCACCACTATTTACAGGCCCCGTCAAACTAGGAGTATTCCTTCTATTGCCCTGTCCGTCAGTGCTATTTCTAAGTTGATCTTGAAGTTCTTTTGCTTTTTTATCAAGAACAGAAGGTTTAAAAGATTCAGCCCATTCTGTTAGTCTCTGAGTTTCTGCTTCTGATGGCTCTTTTTCAATTGGATTAATTGTCTCATCAGGTGCCCATGCTCTTGCAGCGTATTCTGCTTTTCTAAGATCAGATCCTGAAGCTCCCTCAGGTGCCATACTTCTTCCTTCTTTGTTTGCTCTATCCCATGCTCTTTGTGTAAGATTAGGGTCTTCAAAAGTTTCATCAAGTGCCCAACCTCTTGCTTTATACTGGGCCTCTCTTAATCTTCTATGCCAGTCGTCACCGAATTGAGCATCCGCTCTTATAGGAGCCATAAGATTTATAAGACCTGGGTTATAAGAATCTTTAGACTTTATACTAGCAAAATCTTTTTTTGCTTTTTCTAAAATTGACAAGTCTTTTCCCCAATACAATTCTCCTGGAATTTTTCCTGCAGAATTTACAGGAAGTTTAAAACTATGTAAAAGATTTTCTTTTCCCCCTCTTGAGGCATATATATTAGACGAGTCTTTTATTTCTATTCTAGTAGGATCATTTTGATCTGTAAGAGCTACCCCAGTTATTTTATCTCTTTGAAATATTTCATTTAATACTGCTGCAAATTCTGATGCAGCTTCTCCACTATCCACTTCTGTTTTACTATAACCTAATTGATTATCTATCTTACTGTAAGCTTCTTCATATATTCTTTCAAGCTGTTCTTTAGTAGCTCTAAGTGGAAGTTCATTATCTTCTGCCTCTCCTCCGTCTTGGAATCCCTTTGAATCAGCTCCCTCCTCCTCTTTAGCTTTTTTAATTTCAGTTATCTCATAACGATCTGATTCATCTTCTAGTTGAAGATTCTTTAGCTTTTGTAGTATAGAGTTCTTTTTGTAGTCATCTCTAAGTAAACCTTCAGATTTATTACCACCCTCTAGTTCTTTATATAGTTTTTGAGCTTGCCTCTCTCTTCCTTCTTTCCTTCTTGTCCACTTACCTTTAGGATAGATAAAACTATTTTCAGGTAAGGTCATGTTGATTCCTCCTTCTGCTCTTAAAGATGTATTTTCATGAGATACATTACCTGGTACCTTAAATCCTTCTCCTTCAGGAGTTTCAACAAACTCTTTACTTTCTATATTAATATCTACAGGAGATGGCCCAGGTACTGTAATGTCAGAATCAGATGATGCCCCTGTAAGATATTCATCTGGAACTTCACCTCCATTTGCAAATGGCATAGGCATACCCATCATGCCTCCAAGCATACCGTAACTTTGGTCATAACCTCTATTACGCATATTTCCTCTTATGTCTGTTGGTATTACATGCTGCCGCGCCATATTAAATGTATCTTCATTTTGTTGAAACAAATTACCACTTTCTGAACGAGGGCCTTCTTCTATGTGCTGCCTTCTATTATCTGTTTTTCCATAAGTAGGAATACCGCCTATTCTTTCTCTATCTGCTTTTTGAAGCGCCTCTCTTAAGTTTACTCTTTCAATTTCTTCTGCAGTTTTTATATCCTCTCTATATTGCGAGTAATCAATATGATTCTGACGAGCATTGTATCCTAAACCTGGAAGCATCATTCCCGATAACATATTTCCTGCTACGCCTCCGTGTGCGTAATCTGATCCCGAACTTAAATCTATATTATATGTTTGAGAATAATTATCAGAAGGGCGTCTTTTTGCTTTGCCTCCTTTTTCCATCATCATTCCTCCTCCCATCATTCCTCCTATTATATTATGTGGAGCTAACGGTGATGTAAAAGGATTTAATAAATCAAACGTATTAAAGAAATTAGAAGGAGGCTCTGGCAGTTGGTCTACTCTTGGCATAGTGTTTAGCCTAGTACGTACTTGCATAGATCCTCCAGTACCTCCTCCTTCTTCGTATTTGCGTCTCTTTTTCTTTTTCATTATCTAGAACTTTGCTTAACAACACCAAGAAGGAAGTTAGTTACTAACTTATGCTTACCAGGATTTGCTAAATTACTAAAAAACAGTCGAATAGCCAAGTACTTATCTAAAAGCCTCGCTCTTTCAAACCAATTTTTATTACTATCTATCGCTAATGGGTTAATCACTTTATCTATATAATACTCAGACTCTGTATCTTCCCATTTAGAACTGAATAAAGAAGGTGCATTAATAGTGTCCCTATCTATTGCCATATCTCTAAATCCATTTATACCCCATACTCTTTCTTTTCTATCTATAAGACAAGAATTTAAATTCTCAGTAATAGAAGTTACAGACATATTTACTATATCTGTATCTTTAACTGTAAAGTTTAAAGTTCCTGTAGTTTGATAACTATTATATAAGTATCCGCTTTCAAAAGTTGTGTATCTCTGATCTACATATTCTTTAGTGTCTTCTTTATACATAGAAGCATCTGTTATAAAATGTAAACTTTCTGCAACACTTGCTACTGTAGGGTTGCTTGTAGTTGCCATTTCTATAATATGTGGCTTTATACATCCATAATAACTCTGATAATTACTATGGTCACTATTTAAATCATGCTTCCACCCTATAGATGGCATTAGTCTTGATAAAGTAGTTAAGTCTGTATCTGCATCTGGAAAACTCATATGATTATTACCGCTTAAAAAGAAATCTTTTCCTGCTAAGTAATAATTTGGAAAGTATGAATGCCATGAACTCCACGCAGAACTTAAAATTGCATAACTAACTGTCCAATTGCGGCATTCAAATATTTCAGAAATCTTTCCTTCCCAAGGCCTCATAAGTCTTCCGTCTGGTCCAGGGTTTAAAGGTATTTTAATGTTTTCGTTTTCAATATCCTCACAGGTTTCGCAAACATTTCCATTTATATTAAGTCTTCTTTTTTTACAGCTTGTAGTAAACTTATAGTAAGCGCCATTTTCGTCTGTATAAGAATGTTCACAATGATATTCTGTAGGAGAAGTCCAAACTTCTACAGCTTGATAATCCTCATATTGTCCATATAAATTATCCTTTCTACAATCACATTGAGTATTAGATACTTCCCAATGGCCATAGTCAGATTGCATCTTAATAACTTGGTAATACGGATCGTCAGAATCAGTAGTATTAAAAGGCGCTCTTAAAACATAATCTTTCTTTGTAAGTATAAGCCTATTATGCCTTCCATCATAAACAGAAAGATACCCTGCTCCTGCAGGATTTGCAGGATTATCTATAGCAGGAAACGGTTCTCCATATATATCTTGATATTGATTATATATAGAGACTTCCATATTTTCTTGAAACCAATTTTTTAAACCTTTATTAGAAATATTTTCAGGTTGTTTAGTTTGCAGGTAAACAGCTCCTTGTCTAAAGTCAGGCCAAAAAACTCCTGCCTCACTTACTAAGGTAGCCCATTGAGATTGAGCCCCTAAGTATCCTGTGCTTGATTCTATTATTTCTCTTACTTCCTCACTAAAGAAATCTCCTGTTCCTATATAAATAGTAGACGCATCTGTAGCTACCATATTTCTAGCAGGTTCTACATTCCACATTGACTCTTCTGTGTGAATAAATAAACTATTATTTAATTCAAACATATTCCATATCTCTCCTTTATGAGAAGGTATGTCCCTGTAGTTCATAGTTAAGAACTCTCCATAGTTGTCGTTTTGTTGTTCTTGAAAAGATTGTTCTGAATATGCAACTCTATACGGGTGTCGTTCAAAACAATCGTTACAGAAGTCAAATTCTTTAGGAGCCGATAAATAAAAGTTTTCAGTGTTTTGTTTATTATAGTCAGGGTTCATAGTAAAACTCTGAGGCAATTCTTTAATTTCCGAATTAGGATCTGAAAAAGGCCCACCTCCCCACCCTGTATCATGATAATCTAAAGGGTCTACAAATTTAAGGGCTCCGTAAGTTGAATTGTTTCCTTCAAAATGATAAGGATAAAACCATGAATCAGGCCTATCTTCTCCTGTACGTAGTTCTGTGTTTATATAAGACTCTGTCCAGTACCAACTAATATGATTAAATACCCCTATTCTATAAAATTGAGGATGGTCATTATCATCGCCTCCTGCATATTCGGCAATAGTAAGGGTATCAGGAGGAATTTGATTATCAATTCCATGATTGTTTATTTGGCCTTCAACATTACAACTTGGTATTGGAAAATCAGTACCCTCATATTTATTCTCACCTTGCGCATTAATAACCTCATTGCCGCATTTAGAATTATATTGTGTGTGTTTAAACGCAAACCGTGACACAAAAGAATCTCCTCCAAATAAAAAATCTGATTTTAATTTTTTATAAGGATTAGCTTTATCTATAAATTCTAAATTATTATGTGTACTATGATAAACTAAAGAATTTATATTACTATATGCGTCATAAGAATTTTTTTTCATTGCCACATAGTACGTGGTTATTCTACCTCTAGGAGTTAATTTATTTTGAGATTTTCCTTCTGTATTATATGCTCCATCACAGATATCATTCCATGTCCAATTCTCTAATCTATCGCAATTCATTGTTGAAAAAGAAGAGTCAATTGGGAATTGACGATCTTGATCTCCTGCATTAGTGCAAAAAGCATTAGTACGAGGGTCCTCGTCACTTGTTCCTGTATAATACCCACTATTAACATCTTCTATAACTCCAGTATGTATAAATCTATTATACCCAAAATTATTTCCAGGATAAGGAAGTCTAAACCATTTCTTTTTTCCTTTTTCATTCCTTTTAGTTTTAAAACTAACAGGCATGCATTCCATTGCAGTATTATTATCAAACGGAACATCTCCAAAATTTAAAGAATGTACTTGTTGAAATGCATCTAACTGCATATAATCATCTATACGTATATTACATAATGGAAATCCATACATAGGATATTTTGCAGGGTCCCAAGCATTTTTAGGATGGGAGTCATTTCCTCCTACTTGTTTACATTTATCCCCTAATCTATCATCTTCAGGAAGCCAAACAGGATCATACATATATTCAATTCCTGAACCTGAATTAAGATAAGGAACACCTGAATGATGGTAAGAGGCTCTTGTATAAATGTAAGTGGCATTTCCATCAAATCTTTGCCCTCTTCCTGTAGAAGCTGTATTACCTATTCCTGCTCTTCCTTTATTACTTATTCGATCATCTGCTCCAGGAAAGTAATTAGTTCCAGTTGCTTGTGCCCATGAAGGCTGGTTAGGGTTCATACCGCCAGTTAAAGAACCAGAATAAAAATCATTAGAGGCTCGATGAGTACCTGCTCCATCATCAGTTGAGCAACATGCTGTATTACAAATTATATTTTGAGTATACCCAATAAGTACCCTTTCTACTTTTACATATTCAGCATTAGTTATTTTGCCAAATTTTGCCATAGGCCCATGATAAGAAACACTTGCATTTGGATAAACTATTATGTCTTGAGTATAGCCTACATTTATTCCTTCTTGATCTGTTCTTTCGTCAAGGTCAAATCCATCTACATCAATTGGATTATCATTACCCCCACCTAAAACATCTATACCACTTGCTACATCTAAAAGAGTACTACAGCTATCTGAGCCGTCTTTTAACCACCCCCAAGCTGCGTTAGGATATCCTTGACCCCAAGCTAAAGCATCATGATAAAGCCCAGCTTGTCCAAGTTCTTCGCCTAACCATTTATACCAACCATCTTGTTGTGTAAGCATATTCATATAAGAAACATTGCCCCCTCCGTTATCTTCAGAAAATAAATCATAAATAGCACCCATCCAATTTATAAGCCAAGCACCTGCAATACTTCCCATACCTAATGCGGTGTTTGCAGCAAGACTAAACCAATCTTCAGAGCTTCCCCAATCTGGTATTTGGTTATTACATACAAGACAAGGGGCAGCCGACATGTTTCCTCCTCCCATACCAAAATTAGCTGTAAATCCTGACACAATACCTTGCTCTGCATTGTAATTTAAAGAGTATACATTATTACTGCAAATACCAATTTGACCAGTGGCGTCTCCAAATTGCGGATCGTTTACGCCTACTCCATATGAAGCAGATTTCATATTTCTATAACCTCCTCTAACACATGCAAAACTTGTCATATGTTTATTATAATAATTGCCTTGTTGCATCCATGCACATTGGTTAAAGTCACCACTTACAGTGTCGCCTCCTTGCCAGAATTTAAAAGCAAAATGATTATAATAAATAATGCCTTTGTCTATTACAGTTTTATCATCTGGTCCTTGTTCTGCTCTTACAATTCTATATCCTTGAATTAAATTTGCATACTCAGCAGGAGGTTGAATATTAGAAGCCTCAATACCAAGAGTAACAATTTTAGGAGCGGGGCCTATTGCCTCTCTTTCGGTCTGACCTTTTTTAATAGATGTAAACGCCTGCATGCCTGAATTTTTTATATTCATATCACCATGCTGATGTGGCTCAAGAGTTGTATCAGGCATTTTATGATGCCTAATAAAATCCATTTGGTAGGCTAGTTTTTTATCGCCTTGATAATTTATATAGTACCCATCACCTGTTCCATTTTCCCAAGCATCAAATGCTGCATCTATAAAAGGTATATCATTTAATTTTTCCCATTGCGCTTTTTTGTAAGGATATACAAGTTTTCCATCACAGTCTACAGTACTAGGGTATCTAGTAAATCTACATTCGTAATAAGACATAATACCTCTAGTAACGTATGCACTATGAGTTTCGCTAAGAGCCCCAGCAAATCCTGGTGGTGGCGGATTTAGTATCTCCATTCCAGTTCTAATAGCTGTATTATAAATCTCCCATCTTTCTATTGATCCATTTCCAGTTATAGTGTTAGGAACATAATGGTGAACATTCATGTTCTCAGTTTCTAGATAATCTTGTGCAGCATTACCTCCGCCATCTATAATTTCTGTAGTATCCCATCCTGTGTTAGCCCAAGGCCTGTTGTGTTCGGGCCACCCTAAAGAAGCAAGATGTAAATCATCATTTAAAAGCGGATTATTTGGGTCTCCATAATCATCTATCGCGCCCCCATTAGGGTACTTATCTTTTTCTCTTCCTGGAATATGATATGCAAATGTTTCTGTTCCGTCTTTAAATACCCACACAATACCTAATGCATATATTTCATCTCGCATATAAGTACGGTTATCAAAATAATAGCTACCAGATTGAACAGAATCTTTTGTTGCGTCTTCTGCAGATAATGTTTTTGTAACATAATTTATTTCTATGTTATTTGCATTATGCTGAAATTTAGAATGATCTATTATGGTTTCTTTTAAATTACCAAGTACAAGTCTATTCTTTATTTGAGTAAGTGTTTTTGCTGTTTGATATATCTTTCTAGGAGTATTAATCTGTTCAATACTAACTCTCCTTACATCGTCTTTGTCTAACCTATCTATAGAGACAGGAACAGATGTAACGCTATCTTCAACTCCTAATGGAATTGCAATATCCCTAAATATATAACCATCTCCATTAACTTGTCCTGTATTGTCAGTGCTTGGTATTACAGCAATTCGTATATAAGAAAAGGAAGTGTCAAGATTTCCCAGTCTTAGTACAATAGCTTTAGATGTAGTTAAATTATTTCCTTTTATAGATAATGCAGAATTAGTTACATTATCTAAATAGACAGGAATAGGTTGTGTAATAGGAGACCAATTAGTGGTGTTTAAATTTTTATCTACATACTGAACTGCAAATTGATATACTCCCGCATCTAATGATCCGCTTTCATTTAATTCTACAAAGTCTATAGTTGCCATTCTAAAATCAGGCCATAGCTTCATTCTTTCACAATCCCATATATCAGGATTATTTACATCAATTTCATTGATTGTTAGTCCGCTTTTTAAATAGTCTTCTAGTGAGTTAATATTTAAATGCCTAATATCATTATTGTTATCAGTAAAGTATATATTTATTTCACACCCATTTAATATGCGTTGTACTGCTTGAATTTGTTTATTAATTTTAAAATTAAGGCAATTTGACCATATAAGTGTTTCTACACCACAATCCTTATTTACTTTTACAATTTTACCATGGCCTTCATATGTGTCACTATTGGGAGCAAGAAACACTATAAACTCAGAATCTTTTAAATATAGCCCGCCTATTACGGACCATTGATTTCCAAAATCTGCGCATTCAAAATTACCTACTTCGTTAGAAATAAATCCAAGTTCTCCAGATTCAGTTTCTTGAATAGCATTTAAAGCCCAACGATAAGTTCCTTCAGGCTGAGTAGAAATAGGCGAATCTAAATGAAGTCCTTTTGAAAAAGAACTTGAAATTACACCTGGTGGTTTAGGGGCTTTATTCTTATTATCGTCTGCCATTAACGTGCTGTATTACCTAGGTTTAAAGTTTCTTTAGTAGCAAGGTTTCCGAAAAACCCATAGTATCTATTTGTCTTAGGAATTAATCTATTACGTTGTTGTAGTAAATTTTCAAGCTTGTCTACAGTATCGGGCATATTAGCTTTAGCCCTTGCTTGTCTACAGTACCAGTGCCAGTCATCTTCTAGTTTAGCAAATACTTGAGGATTTATAACACCCTGAATAAATTCAGAATATTTAACTTTGTATACAATATATCGCTTAATTGCCTCTACATAACTAACTTCATCAGGTATCATAGGGTAACCTTGCTCATCCAAAGCCTGTCCTAAGTAAGACATACATATATATCCATCTTTAAAATCTGTCCTTATATAAGGATGGTCTATTGTATACTCTTGCTCACAACTAGCAGTAAGATTAACACAGTTATTACAATGCATAGATGCTGCCTTAGAATAAGGACTAGTTGCTAATCTAAGCGGTTTAAAGTTTGTGTTATAATATTGTGAATACTTAATACTTGTAGGTTTGTAATATTCTAAAAATAGCTCAGCATTAGAAATTAGCTGTGAAGTTTTAGAGCAAAGATCGTCTCCGCATGTTGCAGTGTCACAAGAAGTACAAGCAGGATTACTGCAGGGAGTTTCAGTACTATCACAAGTTGTAAGTGTTGCCACTTCAGATGGAGTATTATCAGTAAACTTATAGGCTACTTGAATAATTTTATGCATTCCACAAGGAATGAGGGCTCTATAGTCGCTTATTTTTATATACTCTACTCGTTCATCCCATTGAGAGTAAGCTCCAATATGTTCAAGAGCCTCGCCTGCCCATTCTATCATATCACTTTCGTTGATTTCAATAACGGGTTTAAGGTCTCTATAAAGACCTGAAAGAACTCTGTCAATACTTGTAAGCTTTACCTGGCTCATGCTATTTTATTTTGCTTTTTTACAATCTTTTTTGCTTTTGCATTCTTTTGTGTTTACACAAATACAAAGCTTTACTTTACCAAAGGAGATAAACTCTACAACTTCTTCTATTGTTTTTGTAATTTTTTCCATTTTAATTATTTTAAAAATATTTTAGCTAACGCGCCTATTAATGCAACTACTACAGCTCTCATTACCCAGTTAATACCTCTACGCCACCTTTGCATTGCTTTAATTTCTTCTAACAAAGGCACCATATCATTTCTAAACTCAGTATTCTTATTGACTTTAACTACAAACCCTTCTTCAGGATTAAGTAATATTTTAGTAAGATTGTCTAGCTTTTCATCCATCTTATCTACCTTTTCAGCTAGATCTTCTATATCTCTCTTCATCAGTGCTATCTCTTGGGCCGTTGTTGTTGACATTGCTACATTTTTATACTGTAAATATTACTGATACAAAAGCATCCATTCAATTATAATGTCTGTATTACTTACAATAAGATTTATATCTGCAGTATTAGCCCAAGGGATTAATGCCCATTCTCCATTATAAAGTCTTCCAATTTTAGCAGAAGCTCCTTTTGTGCCAAGAGTAATATCTATATATCTACCAGCAGTACTGGATGTATTTTTTATATACAGTCTTGAAGTTTCGTTGTCTGTGTAATCATCTGACTCTAATATTAATGTTTCATTAGTATTAGCAAGTGTTTGTCTTTTTAATCCTGTAGTTTTTGTAATTCCTGTAGTAGTTCCTGCAGCATTAATTTCCATGCTAACATTTAAACTTAAAACGTCAGATACAAGATCCGAACTTTGAATAAATAATCGTGCTGATGTGGTTGCCATAATTTTTTAGTTAAAAAATTCTACTTTATTTTCTTTTAATAATTTAGCTAAAGTTCTTTTATTGTTCCTAGTAGGAGTAAAAGAATAGGCAGATTTATTTTTAAAAATATGTTTCTGCTTATGCCAAAACCACTTATAGTAGTTTTCATCTGTATGAAAATTTAAATGATACACTTTAACATTGTTTTTCTTTGTTGTGTCCCAGTCAACTCTTCTTTGAGTTTTGCTGGCTTTTAGTTTTTTAATTCTTATTCTACCTATAGTAGAAGGCATTTTAAATTCAAATGCAGATGTTAGTATTTCATCTGATACTTTTTTGTTAAAAGCTAGGCATACTTTTTTGTATGTACGATAATCTATATTAAAATGTTTATCAATTCCTTTTACTGCATTGTTTTCTGCAGCATAGTCCTTGTAAGCATCTTTTATAGTTTTGCTTTTTTTCATTGCTGCTGTTGTCTAGGTTGTGCAGGCACTCCTGGGCTGGCGTCTTCAGTTGCATTATTTTCTACATCAGAAGGTATAGCTTTAAATATCTGAAGTAACTCTTGTGATGCCATTTGTACTACTGCATCTATTAAATGACCATCTATAGGGAACTCCTGGTTATAAGGATGTACACATTCTAAATTACTACAAGTGTCAGCATAAGACGCATCTATAGGTTTTTCAAATACTCCTCCTATAGTTATAAACTTTAATAGTTTTTTTGTTTGTATTAAAAACAAATAGTCATCTTTTATTAAATATTCAGGTTTATGTTTAGTGTACTTATCTCCTCCTTTATATCTTCGTTTAACCCAATTAGTTTTAGAGTATAATATATCACCATCCATAGTAGTTACAAACTCTAACTCTGGGCCTATCGCAGACTGAATAGGTTTTGGTACCTTCTTAGTTGATTTTAAAACATTGCATCCTGGAGGAACAGCGCAGGGGCATTCATTTATTTTTGCAGGTTCTAGCTCAAAACATTTAATAGTTTGAATAATCCAATCTGAAATTTGACGTTTTTTGTCAATTTCTCTTTTAATAAGAAGCGCCCTAGCAGACTCTACTTTAGCATATATAAATCTATCAGACAATTTAGAATCGTCTGATGCTTGCCCTTTATTATACAAGGCTCGTACTCTTGATATTATCTCAGTAACTAACATTTGAAATTGTACTATAATTACTATACAACTTAGGACTATTTTCAGTTAAGTCTAAGTCTTTATATCTATAAAAAATTCTTTGATTCTCTATTTGAGTATACGGAGTTAATACATGATTTAAATAATCAAAACAATTATGTACTGTCACAGTCCGTGTACCAGCTCCTGTATCTGCAAAATGCACATCCATATTTTGAGCACTACTTGCATTTATGTGGAAACTTGAAATTTGATTTATATTTACTACGTAATCGTTAGTTTTAGAATTAGTTAAACTTTTTTTATATGCAACATAAAACAATATAGGAGCGCATATCTTAACATTACCTGTTCCTGTTGCTTTATCATATGCAGATTTTGTATAAGAAACACATAAGTATTTCTTTGCTCTATCTACTAAGTTTACAAATTCTTCTCTATAGTCTGTATAAGGCTTTACAAAAACCTCAACATCAGAAGTCCCCGATTTAGCAGTAACAATATATTCGTCTAAAATAACTTCATAATTAACACTATATTTCTTTTTATAGTTAGCCGATGATGCATTTGTTATGTATTTTTCATACGAGTTAACATCAGTGCATAATTGAATAACATCTCCTACACTTAAAGCACTATTAAAAGCAGTGCCTACTCCTGTTATAGTAATTTTTCCATAATTAGAATTTACTGCTCCTGTTGCTGGATTGCTAAAAGGAGAACTATCAACTGCAGTTACAGAAAAACTATCTCCTGCGAGCTTAGTTTTTGTTTGTTCTAATCGTATAAAGTTACTATACTCCATCTTCTTCGTTGCTTTCAAATCCACCAAAACTCCCTAATACAAAATCTTTCATAGCTTGTTCTTTGGCTTCAGCATTTTCTTTTTCAAAAGCATCTTCTGCATCATAATTAATGCTAGACACTTTTCGGCCTTTAAGAGGCGTCCCTACCTCTCCTGAATGGATACCTCCAAATTGAAGTTCAGTCCGTTCTTTTATACACATCCCACATAAGTGAGAAGGCTCATACCCATGTATACATGATGCCATATTATGTAAGCTCTATGATTAAGTACTCACAGTATCCTGTTCCCGAAGCAGTCTCTACAGTAAGTGAAGAGTTTGCTCCCCCATTATAGGGAAGAAAACAAAATTCACCTGGAGCAATCTCCATAATAGGAACAGTCTCATCATCTACAATGATATTAGGATCTGCCGCAACCGCGCCTGTAGCGATTGCCCCTGTATTTTTAATATATACTAAAGCTCGATTATCAATACCTCCGTCAATTTCAGTATTAATAGTTAAAGCAGTAGTACTTACAGTAAGTTTGCCCGCACTAGAAGAGTTTGCATTAGCATCTGATGCTGTACTAATTTCTTTAGACTCATCTATTGCTACAACAAATGGAAGCACATCCGAACTGTTAATGCTTAAATTTACTTTTATAGTTGCCATTATTTCTTTTTTATATATTAATTATTATGCTCCCATTTCCCACCAGAATACCGTGGCAGTAGTTGTTTGACTACCTGTAGCGCAAGATATCTCTAATCTTAAATGGTCTCTTGTTCCATCGCTATCCATTACACCGTCATCAAAATTATAGATGGCAAACTCTCCTGGAGCAAGGTCACCCATTTGATCTGGCGTAGCTCCTGAATGTTCAGAAACAACTCTTATAAGAAGATTGTAAGTGGTTCCAGTGTTTTGTACAAAATAGAAAACCCTTCCTGCATGGTCATTTGCTACAGTATTAGGCGGAATCATAATTCCAGACCCTGCAGCAGCCTGAGGTGCTGTAAAGTTTTGAATTTGCGCTTCATTACCTGCAACTGTACCAGGAACTGTAAGAGTCATGGTTTTGCTCATGTTCAAGTTGGCAGGCAACAGGTCTGCACTTGAAAATGAAACAGTGCATTTTAATGTGTTATTACCTTTTGACATTTTATTAATTTTTTAATTCGTTTATATTTACTTGAAAATGACCTCTATAGCCGTTTTCTTTATTCCACACGTAAGCTTGTGCAGACCTTACATTACCTATATATCCTTTTTCATGATGCCATGAATCAGTTCCTGATAATGAAGGCAGTATTCTTACAATAGTTCCAAATCTTTCATCTATATTAATCCAGTTCATAGATTTAGATTTATGTAAGTGCCCTATATGCCATTCAGTATGTTTGGCTTTAGCCCACGCTTCGGGTTTTTCATTTGCCATAATAAGTGGCAAATCGGTTTGCTTTTCGCTACACCCGTGTGTAAGGCCTATAAGATTTACTCCATACATAGTATACTTTCTTGGAGAAGGGCTGTTATTTACTTCCACTTCATTACAGTTATGATACCACGCATAAAGCGCATCTCCTATATAGAACATTCTCTCATAGTCATGATTTCCAGGTATTACTATTACCTCCACAGGAGCTATTAGCCTTAACTTATCTATCACTTCTACAAGCATTTCTCTGCACAATGTAAAAGAACGCTGCCATCTCACGTCATCATGTTGAGGAGTCCCTTTGGTAGTTGTCATAGCCAATCCGTCAGAATTGAGCAGATCATTTCCTATTGGAAATATTATCTTTTCTACATCAAAGTCGTTTACATACGCAAGCAACTTTTCTACCGCAGTTGTGAATAATGACTTAGCTATACTAACATCATAATTCTCCCCAACTTCTTCTCCCCATCCCAACTTACCTAAATGCAAGTCTGGTAAATTTATCTCATACGCCACTTTCTCTCCCTTACTTTTAGAGTACGTTACGGCTTTGTATTTAGGGGCATGCTTTACGGCAGCTTCTATAAACTCTTCACGTATTCGTTGTCTTGCTTCTCCGTTCTGATCGAAAGTTGCTCTTACCGCATACTTTGTCTCATCTTTAAAGTCTTGCCAACTTGATACTCTAAAACTCTTTACATCCCAAAAATCAAGATTAACACCTGCGGCATTAACTAGGTCTTCAAGATTTGTAATTTCAGTTCCACTATAATCGAGGTATTCTTTACCGTCCTCATTGATTAATTTTGCAACTGGTTTTTCAGAAGAGGGGTCTTTAGAGATCTTTAATCTTCTCCAAATCCCCCTCACTTTTTCTCCTGAAAAATGCCCTTTCTTATCTTTTATTTGATATTCTTGAGCTAACTCATTATAACTTTTATCCCGCCCTACACTGAGTAAATGAAGTTTGAGTTTTTCTATATTACTTTCCATTTAGTATTTTTTGGAGTTATTCCAAAATTACTATAAATAATATAAAACATATATTATGCAAATGGTGTAGCGGCTGTTCCAGAAGAAATTAATCTACCGTCAACAAAAACACGATTTACATCAATGATTTTAATTTTCATTATTCCCCCTGCAAGACGTCCTTTTGTATCACCGTCTGCAACAATTTGGTCATCGTTACTTACATCAGGTACAAATGTATTTTTATGAGCTGCAGTAGCACTTCCTGCCGCACTAAGATTAAGAGATCCTACAAAAAGATCACTTGTGCTGCCTGCAGCAATTGTCATAGTTCCTGAAAAAGCAGTTTCTACAGCAATAGTACAATTCCAACCTACATTTGCAGCAGTAGCCTCTGGAAGATTAAATGTAATACCGCCAGCAAGATTAAGTGTATAAAAAGCTCCGTCTTTATTTACTGCAGCAGTATAAGTGGAACTTGTTACATCAATAACCTCATCGGTATCATCAGAACAACAAAATACTTGATGTTCTAGTTTGTCTATTCTATTCATTAGTTGGCTAATGCCTGAGCTATAAAAGTTTCGCCCTTTCTTTGCGGCACTGCCGCTATATGGTAATTTCTTTGACATTTTTTCTAAAATTTATATATTAATAATTAACAACATTTATAAGCAATGACTGCTCCGCTATCTAGACTAATACAATTAAAGTCTCCATAAATAATCCCTCCTTTTGGAATTGTAATATCTACATCAAAATCATTGTATGCTTTGTCCCCTTGGCATGCTGTCATATCAGACACATCTAATACTGCGTCTGCTGTACCTACTACTTGAAGAGCCATATAAGGGCCTACATGTGAAGTTCCTGCAGCAGTATCGTCAATATAATCTGCTCCGCAACATCCCATGATATTGCCATTCATTTGCTCAATAGCTTTTTCTACTCTTTTAAGATCCCCTTTTGATGCGGGACTAGTTTTAGTGTCACCCATAATTTCTTTTTTATTTTATGATGTAGGTTCGTCCATAAACAAACAATGTTCTAGTGTAATTAAAGTGGCTACACTAGGAGTTATTTTAACATCTGCTGCCCCATCCCAAGGATAAAAAGCCCAGTCTCCTGCGTATAGTCTACCAATCGACATAGTGCCGTGCTTAACTATAAAGTATTCTGTAGCAATACTAGAAGTATTTTTTAAGTATATTTTAGCTGCTGTATTATCTGTATAACTTGCAGCAGCAAATATTGTATATTCAGATACCGAAAGTGTATTTTTTCTTCCAATACCTGTAGCACCTACTAATCCTGTAGAAACTCCTGCTTGCTTAAGTTGACCTGAAACATCTAGATTTAAAGGGTCAGATAAAAGATCTGAACTTTCTATTGTTATTCTTGCGTTAGTAGTAGCCATTGTTATAGATTTAATCTTTGCTTAGTTTACAAATTTACTTAATATATTTGGATATTAATAATATTTATTGTAGGGAATCCGCTATAGTATAGCTTTATCTTTTAGGTAATCCTAAAAATTTACTTATACGTTTTATAAAACTTTGCTTAGCCCAACTTTCTTCTGCAAGAAAAGTTTCCATATTACTTTCTGAAAAAGGGCCAACTTTAGTTTTTAAGTTGTTTACCCATTTAGGCATAGTGTTTTCCCACTTTACAAAAGTCCTATTATCAATACTTATCTTTAAGTCTTTTACAGAGTTTTGACAAATTGTGTCAAACTCTATATTATCAATTTCTGATGCGCTAAACATCATGTAGTTTCTTAGTTTTTTCATATCTATTTTATTAATCAAATCCAAAGAATTTTTTTATACGTTTCCAAGTACTTTCTTTTGGCGCATCAGGGTCCCACTCAGAAGTTTGTAAAATGTTTCTCATCTCTGTATGCGTGTAGGGACCAGTCTTACTCTTTAAGTCTTCTATACACTTAGGGACATCTCCTTCCCACTTAACAAAACTTTTAGTTTCGTCTACACTGTATGTAATAGTTTTTTTAGATGTTTCAAGAACAGCTCTAAAGTCTATTGTATCAAGCTCTGATACGTTATATATAATGTACTCTCTTCTATTAGACTTATTTTCCATAGCGTGTCTTTGTTGCATCAAAATTAGCTAACACATCGTCTGCTGATATTGCAGAGGTGTACTCCATAAACTCACCTATGCCACCCTCAAGTCTTTGGTTTGAGAAGTTAGTTCTATCTGCGCCTATGACAAATTGTTCATAGCTTGGAAAATCAAAAGTAGTAGTTGGTACTCCGTTACTCCCAAAAGTCAATGAAGTTAGCTCAGAGCCATCAAGATAAATCTTAGCCCTATCTGCATTCGCTGCACCGCTGCCA
>Ga0209337_1000514_pt1 | contig 31226 bp, 58 predicted proteins | sample LinPmetageLP53_FD_184044 | JGI IMG/M metagenome (GOLD analysis project Ga0209337, IMG submission 184044) | Marine viral communities from the Pacific Ocean - LP-53 (SPAdes) (version 2) | ecosystem: Environmental > Aquatic > Marine > Oceanic | place: Pacific Ocean | collected 2010-02-08 | reverse complement strand
GAAAGTGAATCATTGCTTTCAATAGAGCAAAAAAGATTTAATGCTGAACAGATAGAAGACGAGTCAGCTAGATTAGAAGCATTGCAAGAAATTGATGTTCTAGAAGCAGAACAAGAATCTATAAGGTTACAAGCTATCGTTGATAATGCAAATGCAGGAACACAGGCTAAAATAGATGCACAGATAATATTAGACGAATTTACAGAACAATCTAGGCAAACTAACGAAAATAGAGATGTTGAAATTGAAGCTGCTAAAAAGAAAAGACGAGAAAAAGCATTTCAAGATGCAATTACAATAGCAGGTGCTGAATCTAAATTAGGAAAAGCAATTTTCATAGCCAAGCAATTATTACAAGCTAAGGAAATGATAATGGAAATGAAAGGAACTTTATTTTCAGCAAAGCAATCAGCTACTAAAACAGTTATCAAAGCATCAGAAGCAGGGGTTGATGTTTCAGCAGGTGCAGCAAAAGCAGCATCAGCAGCACCTTTTCCTGCAAACATACCTTTAATTTTAGGATATGCAGCACAAGCAGTAGGTATTATTTCTGCAATAAGGGGTGCAATGAGGGCATCTAAAGCAGCTACATCTCAATTAGGGGTTTCACAATCTAGCAAAGATATTCAAGCACCTTCAGTATCAGCAGGTAGTATTCCCCCTGCATTTAATGTAGTCGGAGCAAGTGGAACAAATCAATTAGCAGATGCAATAGGTGGTCAATCTCAACAGCCTGTTCAAGCATTTGTTGTTTCAAGTGAAGTAACCACATCACAGGAATTAGATAGAAATATTATTGATGAAGCATCTATTGGGGGTTAAATTTAAATGTAAATTCAAAATTAAAAATTAAATACGTTATATTATTATGAGGATAGTTGAATTAATATTAGACGAAGAACAAGAAGAAAGTGGAATTGAAGCGATATCAATTGTAGCAGCACCTGCCATCGAATCAGACTTTGTTGCTTTAAAAACTGAAGAAATAAAGTTAGCAGAAATAGACAAAGAAAAAAGAATCTTATTAGGTGCTTTATTAATTCCAAACAAACCAATTTATAGAAAAGGTTCTGAAGGTGAATATTACATTTTCTTTTCAAAAGATACTATTTCAAAAGCATCACAGATGTATTTAAGAAATGGCTATCAGAATAACTCAACTTTAGAACACAATGAAAATTTAAAAGGTTTGACCTTAGTTGAATCTTGGATAGTAGAATCTGAGGTACAAGACAAGTCAAGAAAGTATGGATTAAATGTACCAGTTGGGACTTGGATGGGTGCAGTAAAAGTTAACAATGAAGAAATTTGGAATGAATATGTTAAGACAAATAAAGTTAAGGGTTTTTCTATTGAGGGTTATTTTGCAGATAAAATGGAATCTCCTAAAGAAGCAGTTAAAGAAGATATGTCAAGTGAAATTGATAAAAAGACGTTATTAAAAATAAAAGAAATTTTAACTTCTAATTAATGGGCAGAAATACAAGTAATAAAAAAACTTTTATACCATCTAGAACAAGTCCAACAGGGGGTTCTAGGGCTTGTTTATGTTGGGACACAAATAAGTATTCTATCGAATGCTGTGATGGTTCTATGCAGGCCCAGGGCATAGGGGTTATAACAAGAATAACAACTGTTTCAGGTGTTTTTGGAATTACATTTGGCGATACATTTAATTAATAGACTATGAGTATAAGAAGCGAATCAATAATTATAAGGGATGAAACAACAACTGGTGCAAATACTGCTGCTAGAGTTGGAGGAAACCTTGTATCAATTGCAGATGATTTAATAGCAAAACAATCTGAGATAGATTTAAATACTGCAAAGGTTGGAATAACATCAAATCAATCTACAGCCATTACTGCTAACACAGCAAAGGTAGGTATAACACCAACACAAGCGAGCGAAATTACTGCTAACAATGCAAAGGTTGGAATCACACCAACACAATCTAGCGACATCACAACGAACAACGCAAAGGTTGGTTATACAGAATCTTTAGTATCTGCTAACACATCTGTTGTAGCAAATACTGCTAAAATTTCTTTTGATAGTGCTTCAAGTACAAAGCTAGGAGGCATTGAGGCTGGTGCAGAAGTTAATACTATTAACTCAACTACTACATCTGAACCAACAGGAAGCGATTTAGTTTACAATGTTGTTAGTTTAACACAAGCAGAGTATGATGCTGGAAGTCCAGTAGCAACAACATTTTATTTAATAGTCGGATAATATGGCTATAAAATTAGGAAGTGCTAGTATATCAAAATTATACTTAGGAAGTAATGAAATATCAAAAGCCTATTTAGGAAGTTCAGAAGTTTTTTCAAGTGGAGATACTACATCTTTTATAACTACTTGGAGAACAACAACATCTAACGAAACAATCACAATACCAATAATTGCGACATCCACATACAATTACAGTATAACTACTTCAGATGGACGAACTTTTAATAATATAAGTGGAGGCAAAACAATAACCTTTGCTACTGCTGGTGATTATGATGTTTCTATAAGTGGTATTTTTCCTAGATTTTTTTTTAATAATGGAGGTGATAAAACAAAACTAATTGATATTAAACAATGGGGTAATATTGTTTGGACAAGTTTTGAAAGGTCTTTTAGAGGTGCTACTAATTTAACTGGTTCGTTTACAGATGCTCCAAATCTTACAAATGCTACTAATATGAGTTATATGTTCCGAGATGCATCGTCATTCAATGGAGATATAAGTTCTTGGAATGTTAGTAGTGTTACAAATATGGCTGATATGTTTTTTAGAGCATCTGCTTTTAATCGAGATATAAGTTCTTGGGATACTAGCAATGTGACTAAAATAAATTCTATGTTTAATAGAGCAGTTTCTTTTAATCAACCAATTGGTAGTTGGAATATGAGTAGTGTAACTAATATGAGTGCTATGTTTTTTGGTGCAACATCTTTTGACCAAAACATAAGTAATTGGAATATTACAAGCGTTACAACTTTTGTAAATTTTGCTGCGGGTGTAACTTTTTCAACATCAAATTACGATGCTATTTTAATTGGTTGGGAGGCAACACTACAAGCAGCATTTCCGAATGGTAGTGGATATACACCGAATATCTCAATAAACTTTGGTAATTCGGAATACACTGGAGGAGGAGCAGCAGCAACGGCAAGGGCATCACTAGTAAGTAATTTTGGTTGGTCAATAGTTGATGGAGGAATAGCTTAAAAAATAAATATGAAAGAATTAAAAAATACAAGTGTTTGCTATCCAACCAATGAAATTTGGTTTATATGTTGGGATAACACAAGAACAGAAATAAAGGCTTATGGCTCTATTTTACCTACCCAATGTTTAGAAACTCCTTGGGTTGAAATTGACTATTACGACAATGAAGAACAATGGGCAGAGATACTAATAGAAAACGGAATTAATCCATTTGAAGAAAATTGAAAATGCAAAAAGTAAATTAATAATCGTTATATAAATAATATGAAATCAACTGAAATGTTAAATCAAATTAAAACGCTTCTAAACATCGAGGTAAAACTTGAAGAAATGAAGTTAGAAAATGGAACTGTAGTAAGTGCAGACTCATTTGAAAAAGGAAAAGAAATTTTTATCGTAACTGACGATGAGAAGGTAGCAATGCCTGTAGGCGAATACTTACTAGAAGATGGTAGGTTAGTAGTTGTAGAAGAAGAAGGTACAATTGGAGACATTAGAGAAGTATCAGATGAAGTTCCTGCAAAGGAAACAGAAGAAGGTAAAGAAATTACTGAAGATTTAGAAAAAAAAGAAAAGGAAGAAAAAATGATGGATGAAGAAAACTATGTCACTAAAGATACTTTTAGAGAAATGGAAGATAAAATCCAAAACCTTGAGGATGCGATTGCTGATTTAAAATCTGACAAGGAAGGTAAAATGGAAAAAGAAGATGAAGTTGAAATGGAAGAACAAGCATCTAGACAGCCTAAATCAAGAACCATAAAAGAAGAATTTTCTGAAAAAGTTTCTGAAGAAGTTAATCAAGAAGTTAAAACTGAATTATCAGAACCTGCTTCTAAGCCAATAAAACACAATCCTGAAGGGGAAAGTAAAACAATTAAAAAAGTTGAATTTGGAAAAGGAAAATTCACTTCAACACTAGACAGAGTATTAAACAAATTAAACAAACAATAAAATGAGTACATTTAACTATTTATCAAACGATGTTGAATACAACAAAGTTAGCCAAGTTGCTGTAACAGTAACAGGGGATGTTTCTGAAAGCAAAGCAGGTGTTGACTATAATGTTGCAACTGATGGTTTAACAATTGGATTACCTTTAATTACATCAGGAAATTTAGGTTCTACTTTCTTATTCAGAAACACAGGTGCAGATGCAGCAAACATTGTATCTATTTCACCAAAAAACACAAACAAAATTATTGGTAGTATAGTACTTTCGGGTTCTGTATTTTCAGCAAGTGGAGTTCTAGACAAAGATGTAATTAATACTAAATCAACTGCTTTAAAAGGTGATTACATTGTATTAAGGTCTGTTTCATTGACTGAATATGCTATCATTGGTGGAGTTGGAATTTGGGCATCTGAAGCATAATAATAATAAATAAAAAAAATAAAAATGAGTAACTTAAAAAATGTACAATTAGCAACAGCTACAAACATAACTACCTCATATTCAGGAGAATTTGCAGGTGAGTACATCGCAGCAGCTTTACTTTCGGCATCTACTATTGATGATGGTGGTTTAACAGTAAAAGCAAACATTGCTTTCAAAGAAGTAATCAAAAAACTAGCAACAGGAAACCTAGTAAGTCCTGCAAGTTGTGATTTTTCTCCAAACAGTTCTGTTACATTAACTGAAAGAATTATCCAACCTGTTGAATTACAAGTTAATTTACAATTATGTAAATATGACTTTGTAAACGATTGGGAATCTCAGCAAATGGGCTATGGTTTAGGACAGGCTTTACCTCCTAAATTTTCAGACTTTATGATTGCACACGTTGCATCTGAAGTAGCACAGAATACAGAATTTTGTATTTGGCAAGGTGATACAACTGCAGCAACAAACAATTCATTTGATGGGTTTGAAAAACTAATTGCAGCAGCAGTAGCATCAGGGGATATTCCTGCAGCTCAAGCAATAGGTGGTGGTGTAGCTTTAACAGCAGCTAACATTGTACAAAAACTTTCTGATGTTGTTGAAGCAATTCCTGCAGCATTATACGGAAAAGAAGATTTATTCTTGTATATCGGTTCAAAAGCAGCAAAACTTTATGTTCAAGCATTAGGAGGTTTTGGAGCACAGGGGCTTGGAGCAAATGGTGTTCAAGGAATGGGGACACAATGGTGGAACAATGGTTCATTAACTGTGAATGGTGTAAAAATATTTGTATGTCCTGGGATGAGTGATAACAAAATGTTTGCAGCACAACGTTCTAACTTTTATTTTGGAACAGGTCTTTTAAATTCAACACAAGAAGTGAAGGTTTTGGATATGCAAGATTTGGATGCAAGTAACAATGTAAGAATGGTAATGAGATTTACAAGTGCAGTTCAATTTGGAATTGCTTCTGACATAGTTTCTTATACTTAGAATTAATTAATAATCATAAAAATGGGGTAGGTAGGATTCTACTTACCCTTTTTTTTTAAATCATAAAAATCAATGGCTTGTCTATTAACAACAGGTAGAAAACTACCTTGTAAAAGTGCCTTTGGAGGCATAAAGAAAGTATTATTTGCAGACTATGGAACGATTGCTAGTGTTACAGTAGATGGCACAACAAAAGAAGCAACATTTACAGACGCTTCACCTGCACCGGTATGGTTTGAATTTGATGTAAAAGGTAATTCATCTCTAGAAACAACTGTAACAAGTTCTAGAGAAAATGGAACTACTTTTTATACTCAAACTTTAAATCTAACATTAACATATTTGGATGCTAAAACACAAGCAGAATTGCAAACTTTAGCAGTATCACGTCCGTATATTGTAGTTGAAGACTATTATTCAAACAGATTCCTTTGTGGATTTGAAAATGGAATGGAAGCAACAGGAGGGACTGTTGTCACAGGAGCAGCCGCAGGAGACCTTTCAGGTTTCACTTTAACATTTGAAGGAATGGAAGAAACTGCACCTTATTTCTTAGCAGCAGCACAAGCAGTAACAGCATCTGCATTACAGATTGACCCAACTGCATAGTATTTATTTAGTTAAAATTAAGGCATCCTTTTTAGGGTGCTTTTTTTTTGCTTAATTGATTTTACAAATTAGGTGTTTTTTTTCGTTATATAAATAATGATTATACTAACAACATCGGCAACTGCACAATCACTTTCAATTATACCTAGAAGTTATGTATCTACTTTTACGTTATCAATTAGGGATGATAGCACTAATGTGGTAAAAACTTATAGTATTACTAATGCAGTAACATCAGGTAATTACTTAAATTTTAATAATATATTTGACCCAATATTAGTAGAGAATCATTTTTATGATTTAAGGCTTATTGTTGGAGGTGAAACAATTTATAGAGATAGAATTTTTTGTACAGACCAAACTATAGACCAATCAAACAATGATTATTACGATTTAAACGAAGGTAAATTTACTACCTACAATGGATTTGATAATACATACACAGTAAGATGAAAAAACAAATGAGAAATAGTAATGGGCAATTCAAGAAAGATTCAAAGGTTTCTGAATTTGGATTTGTCAATTTAAGTACATACACAAGTCCTGAAGTTAAGGAAGTAAATGGAGCAGATTGGATTGAATATGGTGCAGACAATAACTACTTTCAATATCTTATTGACAGATATAATGGTTCTCCAACAAATAATGCTGCTATCAATGGAATTAGTCAGGCTATTTATGGTAGGGGTTTAAATGCTACCAATTCAAATAGAAAGCCAAATGAATATGCCCAAATGGTTTCTTTGTTTAAAAAAGATGTAGTAAGGAAATTGTGTTATGACTTAAAATTAATGGGTCAATGTGCTATGCAAGTTATTTATTCTAAGGATAGAAAGACTATTGCACAGATTGAGCATATGCCTATTGAAACTTTAAGGGCAGAAAAGTGTGATGATGATGGGGAAATACCTGCTTATTATTATTATAAAGATTGGGCAAACATAAAAAAATCAGATGTTCCATTAAGGATTCCTGCTTTTGGAATGTCAAATGAAAATATAGAAATATATTACATAAAACCTTATAAATCAGGCTTTTACTACTATTCACCTGTAGATTACCAAGGTGGATTGCAATATGCAGAATTGGAAGAAGAAGTTTCAAACTATCACTTGAATAATATACTTAATGGTCTAGCACCTAGTATGTTAATCAATTTTAACAATGGTACACCTAACCAAAATGAACGACAATTAATAGAAACTAAGATAGCACAGAAATTTTCAGGGACATCTAACGCAGGGAAATTCATTTTAGCATTTAATGACAATAAAGAAAGCCAAGCAGAAATAACACCTGTTCAGCTAAGCGATGCACATAACCAATATCAATTTTTATCAGATGAGGCAGAGTCTAAGATACAGGTTGCACATAGGGTTGTATCACCTTTTTTACTAGGTATTAGAACAAGTTCAGGTTTTTCGAGCAATGCTGATGAAATAAAAACTGCTTCCTTATTAATGGACAATACTGTTATAAGACCATTTCAGGAACTTTTAATAGATTCTTTTGATAATATACTATCTTACAATAATATTAGCTTAAACCTATACTTTACGACCTTACAGCCTTTAGAATTTACTGAGGTAGATAGTGAAATTCAAGACAAAGAAACTATTGAAGAAGAAACAGGTGTTGAAATGCAGAAATTTAATCTTAAAATGATAGATGGAAAAGAAGCATTTGAAACTAAAGAAGAAGCAGAAAAGGTAGCTGAAGAAATGGGCTGTGGAGGTTCACACGAACACGAAGTTGAAGGGGTTGTTTATTTTATGCCTTGTATAAGTCACGAAGAACTTAAAGCACCTTGTTGGGATGGATACGAGCAAAGGGGTATGAAAACCAAAGATGGTAAGAAAGTTCCTAATTGTGTTAAGCTAGAAGAAATAAGTTTAGAATCATTTGGTGAAGATGAAGATTTAACTGAATGGGAATTAATTGATGAAAGGAAAGTTGATTATGAAGCAGAAGAAGCACTAGATTATCAGATAGACCAATTAAATACAAAGGGTAAAAGTTTACTATCAAAGTTATGGGAATTTGTAAGTACAGGCACAGCAAGACCGAATGCTAAGTCTGAACAAGATGAAGATGTAGATGGAACACAGTTTAAAGTTCGTTATCAATATGCACCTTTAAAAGATACCTTTAATGAAGAAGGAGAAAATGTTACTAGAGATTTTTGTTCTAAAATGGTAAAAGCTAAAAAGATATATCGAAAAGAAGATATTGAAATGATGGGTAAACAAGCAGTAAATGCAGGATGGGGACCACGTGGTGCAGATACTTATTCCATTTGGTTTTACAAAGGAGGAGGTGCGTGCCACCATTTTTGGATGAGAAAGACCTATATGAAGAAAGGAAAAGGAAGCATAGATATTAAAAGTCCACTTGCTCCAACTATAAGTGTAAACAAAGCAATAAAGCAAGGATTTAAACCTGAAAAAAATAGTCCATTAGTTGCAAAGCGACCAATTGATATGCCTGACGAGGGATTTTTACCAACTAATAAAAGAAGATAAATGGCAACAGTATTATTTATAAACAGAACAGATTTAGTTCGTAATTCTATAATGGATGGTAATATCTCTACTGACAAGTTTATTCAGTTTGTGAAGCTGTCACAAGAAATTGACGTTCAGCAGATTATGGGAACAGATTTATACAATGGTTTAACTGTAGCAATGCCAAATATTGATGATGTAGGAAATGCAAGATGGAAAACAATTTTAGATGACTATATTGTACCAATGTTAATTTGGTATTCACAGGCAAACTACTATCCATTCGCAGCATATCAGGTTAAGCAAGGAGGTGTTTTCAAACATACATCAGAAAATTCTGTTTCAGTAGATAAAAATGAAGTTGATTTCTTGGTAGAAAAGGCTAGAACGAATGCAGAATGGTATTCTAGAAGGTTCATTGATTTTATGAGTTTTAATCAAACTACATATCCTGAATATACTAGCAATACAAACGATGATATTTATCCAAGTTATGAAGCAACTTTTAATGGTTGGGTTTTATGATATACAAACCAAAAGAAAAGAATATTAAAAAGCTAAAGGTTTTTTTAAAAAAGAAAAGTAAGAAAAAAATTGTAAAATAAAATGGCAAACGAAATTTATAATACTAGTGCGTGGGGAAGTCCTATGGAAATTGGATGGGGAAGTATTTATTATCGATTTGCTTTTCCTAGTGCTATACCTGCATTATTAGTTACTTTACAAGGCAGGGCAGCATACTATGAAAACGTTACTTGCACAACTGCAACATTAACCGAGTTAGAAATAATAGAATAGTATGGCAGATAATTTATTAGATAAAGCGTCAATATTACTTACACCAACTGCATACGACAATGGTAGTATGTTAAGCATTAAGCCAACTAACGGAGATGGGGATTTTACTTTTTCAAGAAATGGAAATGGAAGTAGAGTTAATTCAAGTGGTATTATAGTTACTGAAGGCGCAAATTTACCGAGAATAAATTATGAGAATGGATGTGGTAGTTGGTTGCTTGAGCCACAGAGTACCAACATATATTTAAATTCTGAAACATTATCAACGCAAAATAATACAACATTAGCAAGTACTTATACTGTTTCATTTTACGGAACTGGCACAATTACCTTTAGTGGCACACATACTGGTAGTTTGGTTGGCACAAGTCTAACTGATAGAGTTTCAGCTACTTTTACAGCTACTGCTGGAACTTTAACAAGTACAGTTACTGGAACAGTTACAAAAGGACAATTAGAACAACAATCCTACGCAACAAGTTACATTCCCACTTTAGGAGCATCATCCACAAGGCTTCAAGATTTAGCAAGTGGTTCAGGGAACTCTACTTTGATAAATTCTACAGAAGGAACTCTATATTTTGAGGGTGCGACTTTGGTTAATAGCGGCTCGAATAGATACATTTCTTTACTTGGTGGGTCAAGCAGAATAAGCATATTATTTAGAACGTTAGCAGGTATAATAAGGGTAAACGGAACAGGTTTTTCAAACATAGATGCTACAGGAATTTCGCAAGACAATAACAATAAAATTGCAGTATCTTATTCAGCATCAGGTATCAAGTTGTTTATCAATGGTGTTTTAAAAGACTTCAATACGGATAATCCTAATTTCTCTAATAATAGTTTAAATTCTTTAGATTTTGACTTAAATGGTACTAGCCACTTTTTCGGTAAAACAAAAGCACTAGCAGTCTTCAAAGAAGCACTAACAGATGCAGAATTAACAGCTTTAACAACAATTTAATGAATATTTACAAAACAGTATTTGATACAGAGCAACAAGGTAAAGATAATTTAATTTCAAAAGATGTATGGGCTGAAGTAACAGAAGAAGGTGTTACATCAATGCAGTACATCAACGGAACAAAAGCAGTTGTTTACATTGGAAAAGTGGTAAAGACTCCAGCAACCTATGATAAAGATGGACACGAAATATCACCTCCAATTTACTACGATGGTGTGGCTTATGATATAATGTCATCTGATACCTTAGACTTTGGAAGCAATGAGGTGTATCCAGGCGATGCATCAGCTCATCAGTTCTATGGATTTCCAAGAAACGCAGAAGTTCCAAGACCATAAAAAATATATAAATTATGAAAAGAATCAGTAAACACATTTCTTACAAGGAAGCAACAAATTCAAATTATGCTCAACAGAATGGCATAAAGAATAAGCCAACAAAAGAACATATTGAAAATATGGAAGTATTAGCTGAAGGGGTTTTTGAACCACTTAGAGAATGGGTAGAAGGACCAATTAGAGTTAATAGTATGTTTAGGTCTTTAGAATTAAATACTGCCTTAAAAGGCTCTATTACATCATCACATATGAAAGGTGAAGCCATAGACATAGATTCAATGGGTGGAAAGACAAATCTTGAAATGTTTCATTACATCAAAGACAATTTAGATTTTGACCAATTGATTTGGGAATTTGGAGATGAACCAAGATGGTTACACGTTTCTTATAAAAAAGAAGGAAACAGAAAGCAGGTATTAGTTACTAAAAAGCAAGGGGTTTATTATACTTGGGTTGATTAAAAAAATTGTTAAGATATGCCAATACCAAACAAAAAAATAGGTGAAAAGCAAAGTGATTTTATGATTCGTTGTGTTCCACAGGTAATGCAGTATCACGATAAATCTCAAGCTATAGCCATTTGTTATCGTTCTTTTCAAGGTAAGATGATAAACTTAGAAACTTACAATGACTACCCACAAAGTGCAAAGAATAATGCTAAGAAAGTTCTAAGGTGGAGGGATAAACACAAAGGTGAGGTTAAGGGTATGACACAGGTTGGGTGGACTAGGGCAAATCAATTAGCAAAGGGTGAAAATATAAGCAGGGAAACTATTGCTAGAATGTCAGCATTTAGGAGACATCAAAAGAATGCAGAAGTAAGTCCTGAATTTAAAAGCACACCTTGGAAAGACAAAGGTTATGTTGCTTGGTTAGGTTGGGGAGGAACATCAGGTATTAATTGGGCAGCTAAAAAGCTACAACAAATTGACAAGAAATGATAACCGATTACAAGACTATAATTATAAACCTCAGTACATTTACAATTTCAATGACCCACATTGATGTAGGATTAAAGATTATTTTATTAGCTATTACGATTGGATACACTATTCAAAAATGGTATTTATTAAATAAGAATAAAAAAGAATAATATGCCAAAGAAAAAATTCTCAGAAACTAAGGTTGGTAAATTTCTTAAAGGTGCAGCACCTAAACTTTTAAACATAATAGGTGATGCATTTCCATCTGTAGGTATTTTAAGCAAGGCTAAAGACTTAATTCAAAAAGATACTAATATATCAAAGGAAGATAAAGATATTGCTTTAAAACTGCTTGAAATAGATGTAATGGAAATGCAGGAGGTGACTAAGCGTTGGGAATCAGATATGGCTTCAGATAGTTGGTTATCTAAGAACACAAGACCAATGACTTTAATATTTTTGACTGTATCAATGATTTTTTTAATCCTGTTAGATTCTTTAAATATTGATTTTGGAGTAGATAGTCAATGGATAGATTTACTTAAATCACTTTTAATAACTGTTTATGTTGCTTATTTTGGTTCTAGAGGTGTAGAAAAGTTTAAATCAATGGGAAAGTAATCTTTAATTATAATTCCTAAGTCTTTATTTTTATTATATTTATATTTATTTTTATTATATTTGTTTTAATATTTATTTTTAGATATCTGTAGTAAATAAAAAATTCAAATTTATTATTTTTATTCTACAAAAAAAAATCTTTTAATCAAAAATTTAAAATTATGAAGTTTAAACTAGATGTAAAACACCTTTACAAAGAAGATAAAAAAGAAGAAAAAGATATGTATTCAATTAATTTTGAAACATACAATGGAAAGGTAGATGGTAAATTTGAAAGAAGTGATATCAGACATATTATTGAAATCTTAGACAATGCCATCTAGAAAAAAACTTACTAGAAGCAAATTAGTTAAAAAGTTAGATACTGTATTTAGCCAATATATCAGACTTAAAAATTCAGATAATGAAAAAGCTACTTGCTTCACCTGTGGAAAAGAAGACCATTGGAAGAAATTGCAGAACGGACATTTTCAATCTCGTAAACATTATTCAACTAGATGGGATGAAATAAACTGTCAGGTACAATGTGCAGGTTGCAACGTTTTTAAATATGGGGAGCAATACAAATTTGCTGTAAACCTAGATGCTAAATATGGTGAAGGAACTGCAAGAAGATTACACATTAAGGCACAGCAGATAGTAAAAATAGCAGACTTTGAATTAGAAGATATGATAAAAAGATATAAAACCTTTGTAGAATCAATGTAAATCACTACATTTGAACGTTCTGTTCTGTTAAAGAAAGGGGGTAAAATTAATTTTTTATCCTTTTTTTTTGTCTTTTATAGTTAGTTATTAAATTTTTTGTGTATATTTGTTTAATATTAATAAATAAAACAGAACAAAATGAAAAATTCAGCAATTATTACAGAAGCTTACAAAAGTAACAACAGAACTTACAGAATGCTAATATCTTTATTAGATAAATGGCAAGATAAAAGTTACGATTTAACAGATGAAGAATGGTCAACTATTAAATCTTATAAAACGCTTTTAGATTTGTTTTTTAATGATAAATCAGAGATAGAAAAAATAATAAAAGCTAACGAGGAAATACTAGCAAAAATATAAAAACTAACGAGGGGGGTAAAACCTCCCTTTTTAAACAGAACAGAATGGAAACACAAAGAACAACATTAAGTAAGGAAATTAAATCCTTAGAAGAACAGCTTAAAGGTGCTGTATTAAATGCAGATGCTTTTGAGCAGATTGCAATTTACAGAAGGTTAGAAATAGCAAAATCAACATTATTAAATCTAGATTAAGATGGCTATAAACTTTTCAAACCAAACAACCTCAACGATTATTCAGGAGTACGAATATAGAGTTCAAGCATTGCTGAGCAACTTAGAATGTTTAGAAGCACAAATAGAAGTTATGAATCAAAATCAAAATCAATGAACAGAGAAAAATTAGTAGAACTTTACAAAAAGTATGATTTGCAAAAGGATGATGTTTACAAGCATCAGCATTATGTGATTATCACAAGACAAGGGATTGAAAAAATCCAAGCAAAAGAAAACATCACTATAACTTATGAGGTTGTAAGATGTGAAACTAACTTTGCAGTATTTAAATCTAAGGCATTTATTTCAAGTAAACCTACTACAGTATTAGAAACTTTTGGTAGTGCTTTAAAAGCAGCTAATTACAAAGATGGAAACTGCAATAGTTGGTATGTTGCTGAGATGGCAGAGAAAAGGGCATTAAGCAGGGCAGTTTTAAAACTTACAGGCTTTTATGAACTAGGGGTTTTTGGTGAAGATGAATCAGAAGATTTTAAAAAGAAATAAATATTAACAACTAAATAAATAAACTATGAGTACATTAATTAAAGGGTCAATTAGAGTTGACAAATTACCAAAGGAAAAATTTGTAAAAGGAAAAGATGGAGCAGTATATTACAATTTAACCATATCAGTTCAAGATGAAACTAGATATGGTAATAATGTTGCTTTTATGGATAGTCAAACCAAAGAAGAAAGGGATGCTAAAGTTAAAAAAAATTACTTAGGAAATGGAAAAGTATTTTGGACTGATGGAAATATTACTTTAGCAGAAAAAGAAGATGCACCTGCAAATGTTGCAGCAACTGCAGATGCAGACTTACCATTTTAAAACTAACCATTTTTAATTAAAAGGTGTAGGTTTTATTATCTATGCCTTTTTTTTTATATATTTATCAAATGACAGAAAAACAGAACGAACACAATATGTTGATGCAGTTTATAGAACAAGACTGCTTTGTAGATTCAAAAGAAAAAATAGCATATCCACCTGTGGCATTATCCTTTGGTGAGAAAGTTGTAAAATCAAATAAAATTGAAGGTGATTTGATTGTTCCAATACCAATAGGAACTTATGGAAATCTATCTGTAGTTACTGCACCACCAAAAACAAAGAAAACATTTTTTATATCATTATTAGCTTCCTGCTATCTTAGTGGTTCAAATCAATTTGGGGGTGATATTAAAGGACATAAGGGTAATGATGGTCAGTTAGTACATATTGACACAGAACAAGGATTGTGGCATTGCCAAAAGGTCTTTGAAAGGGTTCATAAAATGGATTCAAATATAGATTCAGAAATTTATCATACCTTTGGTTTAAGGTCAATCGATTATAAAATGAGAATTGAATTTATAGATTACTATTTAAGGGAAAAAATTAAAACACCTTCTTTAGTTATTATTGATGGAATTGCTGATTTATGCTCAGATGCAAATAACATCTCAGAAAGCAATCAGGTGGTTCAAAAATTAATGGAATGGTCAGCAAAATACAAATGTCACATTATTAACGTTATACATCAAAACTTTGGTAGTTTAAAACTAGGCACAGGGCATCTTGGTTCATTCTTAGAAAAGAAAGCTGAGACAGTAATACAATTAGAAGCCAATACAGTAAACAAAGATTGGGTAACTGTTAAATGTGGTAGAAGCAGAGGTTATGCTTTTGAAACATTTAGCTTTGAAGTTAATGAATTTGGATTACCTCAAATAGTTGGGGATTTATATGACCCATTAAAATAGTAAAATGGTACAAAAGAAAATGATATTGTTGGCAAAGAAGCATAAAACTTGGATTAACATAGTTTTGTCTTTTGGATGCAGTAAAACAATAGCAGAAGACATTGTACAAGAAATGTATATAAAAATACTATTGAAGTTAGAAAATGGCTTAGACATAATGTATGAAGATGAAATAAACTATTACTACATCTTTAAAGTCCTAAAAACTTTATACATTGATTTAAAAAGAAAAGGAAAGAATATTAAAATTATAAACATTGAAGATACAAATTTATCTCAATATGATTTTGATGTTGATTATGATGAAGCATATGGTATTGTAAAAGATGAATTAAAGAATATGTTTTGGTATGATAGAAAAGTGTTTGAAATAATAAACGAAGGGGAAAGCATTGCTGATTTTTCTAGAAATTCCTACATTGAATATTATTCGCTTTATAACACCTACAGAAAAGTAAAGGACAAATTAAAAAAACTATTATGAATTTTAATAATGATTTTAAATATGATTTAAAAGTTGGTCAAGTTAAAGAAAAACAATTAGCTGAAATTTTTAATTCTAAAACTATTGAAGTCAAATATGATTTACAAGCATTAAAAACAGGGAACGTTTATGTAGAGTATGAATCTAGAAATAAAAAAAGTGGTATAAGCACAACACAAGCAGATTATTATTGTTTTTGTTTTAATGATACTTTTCATTTAATAAAAACAGAAGATTTAAAAAAAAGGTGCAGAAAATTTATTGAAACAAATAGAGATAAAAAAGGAGGTGATAATAATACAAGCAAAGGAATTTTATTACCATTAAAAGATTTATTATGAGACTAGGGGACTTAATTTACTACATAACAAAATACACAGGCATTAAATTTATTGTAGAAAAATATCATACATTTAGAGGAAGCAAATGCAACTGTGATAAAAGAAGAAAAAACCTAAATGATTTAAAAATTAAAAGATGGTAAAATTTGATAACGAAGACAGAATTGATTGGCAGAAATTTAGATTGGGAAATGGACAGCACATATCAGCTATCGAATTTGAATTGGTTTGCCAACTCCACTCAAAGTATTACAAGCACACATTTTACAAACCTTGCACCTGCTCCCCTAAAGTTATAAAAAGATGGATAAAAGATTTGAACATCATTTGGGATAATGGGGATAAAAAAGATTAACAAGTGGGAAAAGGCTGTGGTCTTCCTGCTGAACTTAGATGGTTGGGATTTAAAACATACAGGTGAAGGATTTACTATTTATGATGCTATTGGTAAAACACCAAAAGGAATTGACTGTGTTATTGAAATGAAATTCAGGAATAAGCATTATGATGAAAAAATGCTTGAAAAAGATAAGTATGATGCCTTAATGGCATTAGATGAAAAGGTTATAAAACTATACTTTGTTAATGACCCAAAAGGTAACTTCTTGTATTGGCTCAATACGATAGAATTACCTGCACCTGTGAAAAAATATTGCCCGGATACTACTATGTGGACAAAAAAAAGACTTCTAAAAGATGTTTATTTACTAACTGAAAATCAGGCTAGTATTATAAATATTAATATTTCTGAAAAATAAGTTATTAAATTTATTGTTTATAAGATAATTTGTTTTATATTTGGGTATTGGTAATTAAGCCAACGCAAAAACAGAACAAATGACTACATTATTTCAAATGCAAAACAGGGGGGGAAACCTAGTAAGCATTAACTTAAAACAAGAAAACATTGAGGACAGACTATTCTGTTGGCTAGAGGAAAAACATAACGATATTTTCACAGATTTAGAAATGTGGGAGGGTGGAAGTGTTAGACTAGACAAATGGAATGACGGAACAACCACTATTGTATTCAGTGGAGATAACGGAATTTTTGAATTAGAAGAAGTAGAAATAGAAACAGTTTAAATAAAAACAAATGGCAACAGAACAAAAATCAGAATTATCAAAAGCATATGACAGACTAAGGGCTTTAAACCTAGAAACAAATGCAGACCAATTCATTGAATTAAATAATATCCTTTGTGATTTAGCAACTAAGGAATATAAAAAAGGTTTAGATGAAGGTCTTGAAATATCAAAAAAAGTTTACATAAATAATTAATCTTAAAAACAGAACAGATGTATAAATTATCAAAGTACAAGCAAAATTTAACTATCAAAGGAAATCAGGTATGGAGTTATACAACTCACGTTGCAACCATAGCAGAAGATAAATTATACCAATTAGGGTATTGGTCTATGACAACTCAGAAGCATATCAATTATGTAGCAAGTGAATTGGATTTAACTTTAATAAAATAAGATGGCATATTATACAAAAGAAATGGGTGGCACATTATTGATAGTCACCCAAGACCAAAGGACTTATGAAGTTAGTAGAACTTACCATAGTTCAGATTTATCTATAACACCAGACAAGGGTGTTCCTGCAGCAAGTTCAACTGAAGAATCTGATTTTATAAAAATGTATAAATTAAGTAATTGTTGGTCAAGATGAGGGTAAATGAAGCAGCTTGGAATGACCTTAAAACGTTAATAGAGCATCACACAGACAATGATAGTAATATCACAAACATAACTATCAATTATCAGGTTAAAGAAGTTAAAGAAAATAAAAACTATTTACATTTAAATGTTAAATTATGAGCAAAGAAAAAACTACATACATACACGAAACTAATTCATTGCATTGTACTGATGGGGAGTTACATATTTCTTATGGCAACCATAAAGATGAAAAATACCTTGTCTTTAATGTAGAACAGCTTTACAAGGACTTACCTTTTATTGTTAGCCAAGTCATTAAAGAAAATAAAAAGATGCAGGAAATGTACTTAGAATTAATCAAAGAATCATTGGAGGAATTATGAAAATAAAACAACTTGCAATTTATTGTTTAGATAGTATTTTAAATTATCCATCTATTGAATTAGAAATAAAAGAATTTTATCTATTAGCAATAAGTGAAATTAAAGAAGGTGGTTCAGAAGTACACGAATGTGAAGCGTGTTATATGTCAATAGAAGGTTTAATACAATACTTATGATTTTATTAGTAGATGCAGACAGCTTAATTTTTGCAAGTTGTTACAAGAAAAGGGAACATCCTGAAGATGATAAATACTATACAGATATAGCTGATGCTAGAAATAAGTTTGACCAACAGTTTATGGCTATTGTAAACAAGCTCGAAGATATGTACAGCATTGATAGGGTAGTTACATTTAGTGGTTCAAAAGGTAACTTTAGAAAGCTAATTACAGGCAAGTATAAAGCCAATAGGAAAAAAGCAGAATTACCACCATTATTAAATGAGATGCACCAATTTGTAAAAGACCAATACGATTCAGTTTATGGTTATGGAATTGAAACAGATGATATGGTTGCAAGATATTGGTTTAATCTAAGCAGAGAAGTTGGAAGGGATGAAGTGATGATAGTTTCAATAGACAAGGACTATAAGCAGTTTCCTGCATTGATTTACAATTATCATTATAAGCACCAAGAAATACTTGACATATCAGAAGAACAAGCAATGTATAATTTCTATGAGCAAATGATTATGGGTGATACTGCTGACAATGTAAACTACTTTAAAGGAAAAGGTAAAAGGTTTGCAGAAAAGTACTTTGCAGAATGCACAACCAAATACCAATATACTAGAAAGCTGTATGAATTATTTAAACAAGAATACAAGGGAAAAGCAAGACAGAAATATGCTGAATGCTATCACCTTTTAAAACTAAGAACAGAATGAAGATACTAAATTTATATGCCTGTTTAGGTGGCAACAGATACAAGTGGAACGAAGTAAAAGAAGACATTGAGGTTACTGCTGTAGAATGGGATGAAGAATTAGCAAGGCTATACCAAGAAAGATTTCCTAACGATACAGTTATAGTAGCAGATGCCCACCAATACCTGCTTGACCATTATAAAGAATTTGATTTTATATGGAGTTCTCCACCTTGTCCGAGTCACTCTAGGGCAAGATTTTGGAATACTAAAGCACATAGAATTTATCCAGATTTAAAATTGTATGAAGAAATATTGTTTTTGCAAACTCATTTTGAAGGTAAATATGTAGTAGAGAATGTGATTCCTTATTATGAACCTTTAATTCCTGCTCAAAAAAGGCACAGACATTTATATTGGACAAATTTTAACTTACCCAATATATTAACTACTAGGAATATAATTGTTTGCAATAAAGAAAAAGACGAATTTATAAAACAATGTAAACACCACGAAATAGATGTAAGTGGATATTTAGGTTTACAAAGGAAAGCTAAACTTGTTAGAAATATGGTAGACTATGAAGCAGGAAAAACAATATTAGAAATTGTATTAGGGATAGAAAAACAAAATAACACAAACCAAATAAAAATGTTTTAATGAAAGCAACACAAATCCATTACGATAACGGAAAAGAATATGATGTTATTGATGTAATTAATGATTACGAATTAAACTTTAGCAGGGGTAACGTATTAAAATATGTTATTAGAGCAGGAAAAAAGACTGATGAATTAGGTGACTTATTAAAAGCACAGGATTATCTAGAACGAGAAATAGAACTTTTAAGAAATAAATTATGAGACAGAAAGATTTAGAAAAAATAAGTGGAGCAATATTGACTTCATTTATCAACCTGCATTTTTTAGAAGATGCTGACAAGATTGGTTTATTCAAACAAAAAGTAAGAAACAACGTTAGAAGGACTATAAGCGACTTAAAAGAAATAGAGGTAAATTACTATAACAAAGTAGAAGAAGTTGATGAAAGTGACCTTGCTGACAAGCTAACGACAAATAAAATGGTTTTTTTAGAATGGCTTTTAAATAAGTTTGATTTTAATGACTTTTGTAAAATCCAAGAAATATGTTTGGCATATGAATTAGACAAAGAAGCAATCACAGAATCATCAGATAAAGTATTAGAAAATAACGGAGCAACATCAATAGGGTAAATTATGGTATTAAAAGATATACAAAAAATAGGTAATAGTGTAAAAGAAATGTCTGGTATAGATATTTTTAAAAATACAAGAAACAGAAACCACGTTGAGTTAAGGGCATTAGTTTGTTTTATCCTGCGAGAAAAATTAGGTATGAGGTGGACAAACATTTCATTATACTTTGAATCAGAAGGAAAAACTATGCATCACGCAACAGCTATTCATTCAGTTAAGATGTACCCAATTTACAGAAAGTACAATAATGACTTACAGGAATTAGAAAGGTGCTTTAATTTTAAAAGTGAATTGCAATACGATGAGATTGACAAGTTGCATTACCTGCAGGGAAAGTTTGACAACTTAGAATCTAAATACAATGCTTTAAAAAACAAAATAAAAAACAATCCTATCTTAAAAGTATTACAAGAAATACCTGAAGATTATGTTGGTGAAGTAATTCAGACAATAGATTTAGTGAAGAAAAGTTGGGAATGGAAGAAAAAATAAATTTAATTAAAATAAACTAAAATGATAAAAGCGATTTTTTGGATAATGGTTGCAGTAATTGTAGCAAAAGTAGGTAAGGCAATAGCTAAAAAGTTATTTCCTGAAGATTGGGAATAAAAGATTTAGGTTTTATTACGTTATAATAGAAACATTTACAATGGAATTATTACGTTATGAAATTAAAGTAGGGTTTTTTAAAGGGGTTTTGTTTGGTATCAGACATTACCCTTTTGAAGATGAAGAAACATTTGAAGAAGATATAGTATTATACTTTGGATTATTTCAGTTAATAATTACAATAATTTATAGAAAATAATTTTTTTGTAACTTGCTAAAAAATATAAACAATGATTAAAGCTAAAATAGAAAAGGTAAGCATTTCATCAATAACAGAAAATGCTGCAAATCCTAGAACAATCAACAAGCATAAGTTTCAGAAACTTGTTAATAGTGTAAAGGAATTTCCTGAGATGCTATCACTTAGACCAATCATAGTCAATAAGGATAATGTTATCTTAGGTGGTAATATGCGTTACAAGGCTTGTAAGGAACTTGGACTTAAAGAAGTCTATATTATACAGGCAGCAGATTTAGATGATAAACAAGCACAGGAATTTATAGTTAAAGACAATGTAGGTTTTGGCGAATGGGATTGGGATATTTTAGCAAATGATTGGAATGTGAAAGAATTAGAGGAATGGGGATTGGATGGCTTTCCTTTTGAAGAAGAAATACCAAGTGATGAAGATTTAATAGGAGAAGAAAAAAATAATAAACCTTCTATAAAAATAACATTTAATAATATAAATGATTTAGAAAATGCAGAACTTGAGTTAAAAAGTATTTTAAATAAATATCAAGATTCTTTTTATTCTGTATCGTAATGAGATTAGAAATAGCATCACATAGTGCAATTAAATATGCTTGCCTTAATTTCCATTATGCAAAAGTTGTTCCACTTACAAGTATAGGTTTTAATGTTTATAATAATAATAATGAATGGTGTGGATGTATAACTTTTGGAGGTGGAGCAAGTTATAAATTAGGGATGTCTTATGGTTTGGTTGCAGGTCAGTTTTTAGAATTAACAAGAATGGCTTTAAATGGTAAACAAGAATCAACAAGCAAAGCAATGGCAATAGCAATAAAACTAATAAAGAAAAAAAAACCACTTGTAAAACTTTTATTTAGTTATGCTGATAAAGGTCAAAATCATAAAGGTATTATATACCAAGCAACAAATTGGTATTTAGTTGATGAAAGTGAAAGTAGTGGTGTTGAAGTATTTTATAAAGGTAAATGGGGGCATAATAGGACACCATCTGCAAAATTATCAAATAAAGAATTTAATAAATTAGATAAAAGAAAAAAATCAGGAAAATATAAGTATGTATATCCTTTAAATAATAATTTAAAAGTAATTTGTAAAGAACAAAAAAAACCATATCCAAAAAAATAACCCTCCAATAAAGAAGGGTTAATAATTAGAGCGGTGAGGTCGATATGAACGCCATCTTCTAGTTGGAAACTAGATGTGTTGCTTTTACACTACCACCGCATTTGAGACGACAATATACAAAAAAATATTTAATATAAAATGAACGAAAGTAGACATATAAAAAAGGAATCACTATTAGCAGCACTAGAACAAAGTCTAGGAGTTGTTACAGTAGCTTGTAAGAAAGCAGACATACCTAGAAGCACATATTACAAATGGCTAAATGAAGATAGTATATTTGCAAAGGATGTTCAGGAAATAGAAAATGTAGCTTTAGATTTTGCAGAAAGCCAATTGCATAAACAGATAAGTGATAACTCAACTGCTGCTACAATATTCTACCTAAAGACAAAAGGTAAGAAAAGGGGTTATGTTGAAAGACAAGAAATTACAGGTGCAGATGGAATGCCAACACATTTTGAAATAGAAATCATTGAGAATAAAAACTAATGCTGTTTTTAGACATATCTTAGAAACAGATAAAAAGATATCAATTGAGCAAGGTGGAACTAGGTCAGGGAAGACTTACAATATCCTGCTGTATATCATATTCCATTATTCATTAAAGAATACAGGTAAGACAATTACCATTTGCAGAAAAACATTTCCTTCAGTTCGTGCTTCTGTGATGAGGGATTTTTTTGATATACTAAAATTACACAAGTCTTATTTTGAAGACAATCATAATAAATCAAATCACGAATATAAATTAAATGGAAACCTAATTGAGTTTATCTCATTAGACCAACCTCAAAAAGTTAGAGGTAGAAAACGACACCTGCTTTTCATCAATGAAGCAAATGAGTTAGATTATGAAGATTGGCAGCAATTAGTATTTAGAACAGAAGAAAAAATAATTCTTGACTTTAATCCATCAGATGAATACCATTGGATTTATGACAAGGTAATACCAAGAAAAGATGCCGATTTTAATATTACTACTTATTTGGATAATAGTTTCCTTAATGATACAATTAAAGAAGAAATTGAAAGGCTAAAACATACTGATGAACAGTATTGGCAAATCTATGGATTAGGTATAAAAGGAGTTAGTAGGTCTACAATTTTTAATTATGTTGAGGTAAATAAGATTCCTGAAGATGCAGAATTTATTAGCTTTGGGGCAGATGCAGGATATACAAATGACCCAACAACTTTGGTGGGTGTTTACAGAAAAGAATACGACCTGTACATTCAAGAACACTTGTATCAAACCCAAATGACAACCATTGATATTCATAAGAAATGGAAGCAGGTAGGAATAGAACGAGAAACAATTTACTTTGATTCAGCTGAACCTAGATTGATTGAGGAACTGCGTAGGATGGGTTGGAATGTACGACCAAGTTTAAAAGGTGCTGATAGTATAAATGCAGGAATAGACTTGTTAAAACGCTTTAAAATACATATCTTAAAAGATAGCCATAATGCAATACAGGAATTTAGGAATTACAAATGGCAAGAAGATAGAAGTGGTAAGATGATAAATAAACCAATTGATAAAAATAACCACCTAATTGATGCTATTCGCTATGCTACTTATTCAGTTCTAAGCAAACCTAATTTTGGAAAATATACACTTCATTAAAAAAAACTTATTAAATTTATTGTTTATTAAATAAATAGTTATATATTTGTTTATCATTAATTAAAAACAGAACAGATGAAAAAATTAAACGAGAAAATTCAATCATTAATAGAAGGTTCTAAATATGATATTCCATTAATAGGTTCTAGAGGCAAAATATACAGAGTAACTGATAAAGCAATACAACTTAATTGTGTTAATAATGGTATGATTTGGATTCCTAAAAGTCAGATAATTTATATTGACGAAGTTACTACTGAAATAACTTTAAGTAGTTGGATAGAGGGTAAAATAAATTCAAGCCCAAGAATTTCGGGAGGTGCTTATTAAAATACATTTAAAAACTAATAAAAACAGAACAGATGAAAAAATTACAGACATTAGTATTGATATTAGCACCTAGTTATTTTATAGGTAGATTTATTGTAGGTTTAATCTTTAACATTTAAGGTATGGCTTGGGATGACTATTTAAATCCACACGAACAAAAAGAATATGAATGTTCAGAATGTGGTGAACCTTTAGAAACAGATGCAGGTTACTGTTCAGGAACTTGTTTTAAGGCAAGTATGTTATAGTATTAAAAAAATATGATGTTGTTATGTAGGGGTACGCAACATCGTTTAAAGGGTAGTCAGAAATGGCTACCTTTTTTTTATTACCTTTATTGAAATAAAAAACTAAATTAATTACGTTATACTATTATGAAATTTGAATTAACAATACCAAGCAGTTTATCAGAGATATCATTGAAGCAATATAAGAAGTTTCTAAAAATACAAGAAAGCAATGAAGATTCATATTTCCTGCAATGTAAAATGATAGAAATATTTTGTAACCTAGATGCCAAAAGTGTTAGACTTTTAAAACTAACTGATGCTGACAGGGTTGTTCAAATTATCAATAAGATGTTTGAAGAAAAACCTCAACTGATAAAAACCTTTAAATTAGGTGGGGTTGAATATGGATTAATTCCTAACCTTGACGAAATTTCATTAGGTGAATATGTAGATTTGGATACTTATATGGGTGATTGGCAGAATATGCAAATAGCAATGAACGTATTGTTTAGACCTATCAAAGAAAAGATAGGTGATAAATACCTTATAAAAGATTATGATGTTGAATCTAAAGATTTGCTGCAGGAAATTCCAATGGATGTAGTATTTGGTGCAGTTTTTTTTTTGTACAATTTAGGAATAGACTTGTCGAAAGTTATGATGGGTTATTTGGAGGACAATCAAATGGACAACTTGATGGAACAACAAATTTTTCAAGAAAGTATGGATGGTATCAAAGCATCTTCGCTGCACTCGCTCAAAGCGATGTTAGACGAATTGAAGATATCACTAAATTAAATGTACATAAATGTTTATATGCTTTAGAATTTATGAAAGAAAAATCAGAACTAGAAGCAAAACAAATTAAAAATAAATTCAAATGAGCAATCAGGGAATAAGGGGTTTTTACCAATTAACTGAAACAATAAAAAACCAACTGTTAGCAGATGTAAATGTAAACACAGTCACCACAGGAGATGTAAGCGATGTTAATCTACATAAGCAGGATATATTCCCATTAGGACATATCATTGTAAATAATGTGGTTGTAAATGAACAGACATTGGATTTTAATATAAGTGTATCGGCTTGTGATATTGTAAACCAATCAAAGCTAGAAACAGAAGATATTTTTACAGGCAATAATGATGTTCAGAATATTTTAAACACTCAACTAGGGGTCTTAAATAAGCTGATACAGAAGTTAAGAATGGGCAACCTACATACAGATATGTATCAATTAGATGGTAGTCCAAGTCTTGACCCATTTTATGACAGATTTGAAAACCAATTAGCAGGATGGACTGCAACAATGAACATACAGATTTATAATGACATTTATATTTGCTAATGGAATTTAATGAGGTAGATAAAGAATTAAAGAAGTTTGGTAATTATATTATTCAGCAGTCAAGGAGCAACCTTACAAAAGGAAAACGTAACTACACTAAAGAACTTTATAATTCATTAAGTTATAAATTAGAAGAATCAGGTGATGGTTTTATCATTGATTTTTTTATGGAAGATTATGGTGCATTTCAAGACCAAGGGGTTAAAGGTGTTAAAAGTAATTATATTGAAAATAAAAATTCACCATTTTCATACAAAGCAAGTAGTAATTTAAAAGGTTTAGAATATAAGACAAAGATATTTTCTAAATGGGCAAAATACAGAAAGCTGCAGCCTAGAGATAAAAAAGGAAGATTTGGAACATATGAATCAATGGGTTACATTCTAGCAAATAGCATAAAGAATAAAGGTATAAAAGCAACAATGTTTTTTAGCAAACCATTTGAAGCAGCATTAGAAAGGTTACCTGTTGAATTGGTTAATTCATTTTCATTAGATGTTGAAAAATCAATATTATTAGCACAAAAAAATTAAAATATAATGGCAGATTTAGCATTAAGAAGTCCACAATTTAAGCATAAAGAAATTCCTGCATCCGGAGTATTATCAACGGTTTGCACGGTGGCTATTGATGGAACTTTAAGATATACATTAATTAAAAATGTAGCACCATCAACATCAGTTAATTTTGACATATCAGAACTTGCTAGGGATTATTTAGAAATACAATATAAGACTGATTTTATTGCAAAGGAAATAAGCATTGTTACAACATTAACAAATCACGCAGGATTAAATGGAACAGCTGCTGTAGTTGGTTCTGCTACAACTTTTACAGATAGAGGTTTTGAATCATACGGAACTTTTGAAGAAGGTGTTAATCCATCTTTTATAGGTGATAGAATAGATGAAACTGTATTAATAGCAAAGGATAACTTAACTATTCCTGAAACATTTACAATATTTGCACCAACAGGGGTAGGTGGTACTATACCTGCTATTGATGATGTAGGTGTTATAACTGCAACTACATTTTCAAACTCACAAACAAGCATAGTGGTTGAGGGAATTACTGTTAATATAAAAAGAATTGATTGCACTAAATATGGAACAGGAACAAAAATTATATTTATTAATAAATTTGGAGCACAACAAGAACTTTGGTTCTTTTTAAAAGAAGTTAAATCATTAGCTAGAACAAATGAAGGTTTTAAATCTAATACGATAACATATCCGGTAAATAATAATGCAACTTACTCAACTAAAAATGCACCAAATAAGGTATTCAATACACAGGCTAAACAATCCCATAAATTAAGTTCAGGTTACTATCCTGAGTTTGCAAACGAATACTTTGAACAGCTTTTACTATCAGAATATATTTGGATGGAAAGGTTAAAAAAAGGAACTTCTACAACTGAAGTTATTCCTGTAAAAGTTAAAACATCATCAATGACATTTAAGACTTCTGTGAATGATAGATTGATAGAATATACAATTGATTTTGAAGAAGCATACGATTACATAAACAACATACGATAGATGCAAAAACTACAATTATACATTGAGGGCCAAAGGGTAGATTTGTTTAAGGATGAAAATGTTTCATTTACTCAAACTTTGCAGAATGTAAAAGACATAGGGAAGATATTTACTGAATTTACCAAGACCTTTGCTGTACCTGCTTCTAGTGTAAATAATAAAATATTCAAACACTTTTATAATTTTGATGTATCAAGTGGTGATACTACTTTTGCATATGATGCAAGAAACAAACAACCTGCAACCTTAGAATTAAATGACCTACCTTTTAAAGAAGGTGCTATTAAATTAAATGGGGTTAAGTTAAAAAACAATGTAGCACATACTTACAATATTACATTCTTTGGTAATACTGTAAACTTAAAAGATATTCTAGCAAAAAGCCAATTGTCATCATTATCAGGATTAGCACAACACAATCAAATTTATAGCTATTCAGATGTAGTTTCAGCAATGCAAGTAAAACAAAGTGGTGGTGATATAATTGTGCCTTTAATTACCCATACAAATAGATTGATTTATAATTCAGGAAGCAATGTTGTTTTCCCACCTAACCCTGATTTAAAAATAAGAAATTTATACCCTCATACATCATCAACCCATAATGGTGTTGAATGGAATCAGTTTAAATATGCAATTCGATGTGCAGCTATAATTGATGCTATTCAAGCAGAGGTTTTTGTTGGGGGTCAAACACTAACCTTTTCAGATGACTTTTTTAATAATAAAACAAATGATGATTTTGATAATTTGTTTTTATGGCTTCATAGAAAAAAAGGTTCAGTAGATGCACCATCACAAGTCTTACAAAACTTTACACAAGTTACAGAATTAGGAACAACAGTTTGTGTACCAACTTCAAATTGTCAACCATCAACATCAAATGTTTCAAATGGTATTCTAGCTTTAACAGCACAATCACCTTATAGTATATCTTTTTTAAACCTAAATGTAACTCCTCCAAATAATACAGATGCTTATATTATTAGAGTTATAAGGGATGGCTCACAGATAGTTAGTGAAGTAACAGGAACAGGGGCAAAACAATTAATTGTAGTTCCGTTTAATGATAGCACCTACACAGTTCAAATTGCATCATCTACAAATATGCTTTTTGCTATTGGAAATATACAATGGACTGTAAGTTGGACTACAGGAACAATTGGAGGTTTTGGAACAAATGGTCAAATGATTTATTCTAATGCATCAGCATTTCAAACAACAGCTTTTATTGATTTTAATATCAATGAACAGATGCCTAAAATGTCTATCATTGATTTCCTTACAGGGCTTTTTAAGATGTTCAATTTAACTGCTTATGTAGATAATTTAGGAGTTATTGTAGTTAGAACTTTAGATAGTTATTATGCAGCAGGTTCAGCAGAACCAATTAATATTGATAGGTATTTAGATACAACAAATTCAACTGTGAATGTTGCATTGCCTTTTAAAAACATAGACTTTCAATATAAGGGGCTAGGGACGCTATTAGCGAAACAATTTGAACAAATCAATAACTTAGGGTGGGGAACATTATCTTACAGCTTAGATGGTAACATTTACGATGCACCTACAAAAAAATATAAAATAGAATTACCTTTTGAGCATATGCAATATGAAAGGCTTTATGATGTTCAGGGTGGTGCTTCTACGGCTGTACAATATGGTTTTTTTGTAGATGATAACTTAGAACCTTATTTTGGAATGCCTTTATTATTTTACCCAATAAGACAAATTAACGAAACAGCAATTAGAATTAGAGATACAGAATCTACTAATGTTTTAGACATTGATGATTATTTTATTCCATCAAATGCTGTAGCTTTAGAATCTAGCACAAGCAAATCAAATATACACTTTGGTAATGAGATTAACGAATACCAAGCAAATGAGGTAGGAGACCCATTATCTTTTACTGATACTTTATTTGAAACTAATTACAAAACATACATACAGAATGTATTTAATGTCAGTAGAAGAATAACAAAAGTTACTGCATATCTACCTATGAAGATTTATTATAATTTACAATTGAATGATTTGATTCAATTAGGACAAAACAATTATAAAATAAATTCTTTAACTACTAATTTAACAACAGGAAAAACTGAATTTGAATTATTAAATGATGTTAAACAAGCAGACTTAATTGTATCAGTTCCTACAACACCAACAAATTTAGTTGCTTCTAATAATTCATCATCAGGCTTCACAATAACTTGGGATGCTTCTACATCACCTAACGGAACGACTATGAGTTATTATGTACTATTATTAAATGGCGTTGCTGTAGGGGGTGCTTTGGCATATCCATTAGCATCTACTTATTCAGATGATGTTACAGGTTTAAATCCACAAACAGGATATCCTGTTACAGTTATTGCTTATGATATAAATGGTAATCAATCTCTAGCATCTAATATTTTACAAGCATATACAACATAAAAAATATGATAAAAAATATAATTGATTTACTGCAAATAGTAAAAGGGGAAACCGAAAATATCAGAATTGCACAAGGGAAATACAAATTAGCAGAATCAATTTCTGAAGGCATTAAGCAAACAAAAACGAAAATAAGATGGCGAAAAAAATAGAAATTGAATTTGAGTTAAAATACAAAGAAGCAGTAAAAAACTTAGATGAATTTCAAAAGGAATTTTCTAAGCTAGAAAAAGATGTAGAATCTGCAAATAAAAAAACTGCTGATGCTTTAAAGAAAGTAGAGAAATCTGCAGAAGATGGTGCTAAAGGAATTAAGAAAGTAGGAACATCAATTAAAAATATAGCAAAAGTAACAGGGGTTATATTCTTATTACAAAAAGCGTTTGAATTTGTTTCTTCTGCAATACAAGAAAACCAAGAAGTGATGGATGGTTTAAATACCATTTTCACAACTGCACAAATTATATTTAATGAAATTGTAGGTGTTTTTGTAGATGTTTATAAAAGTGTATCATCAGCAACAGAAAATTTTGATGCTTTAGGAAAGGTAGTAAGTGGAATTGTTACAATAGCATTAACTCCAATGAAACTAGCTTTTTATGGAATTACATTGGCAGTTCAAGAAGCACAACTAATGTGGGAAAAATCTATTTTTGGTGATGGTGACCCTGCTACAATAAAAGAATTAAACCTTGCAATAACAGAAACAAAAGCAGATATTTTAGAAGTTGGTCAAGCTGCAGTAAATGCAGGAACTGATATTGTAGATAATTTTGGAGAAGCAATTACAGAAGTTTCTGAAATAGGTACACAGGTTGTAGATGGTTTAAAAAATGTAAGTATAGAAGCAGCATTAGAAACTGCTAAAACAAACCAAGCATTAAAAAAGTCAGCACAAGTTGCAGCAGCAGAATCTAGAATATTATTAGAACAATATGATAGACAAGCAGAAATACAAAGGCAAATCAGGGATGATGAAACCAAAAGTATTGAAGATAGAAAAAAAGCAAATGATGAATTAGCTGTTATTCTTAACAAGCAAGAACAAGAAATGACTAAGAATGCTGAGTTGGTAAAAGCAGCAGCACAAGCACAGTTTGATTTAACAGGTAAGACTGAAGATTATGTTGCAGTATTAGAAGCAGAGGCAGAGGTTCAAGCAGTAGCAGCAACTGTTACAGGGTTTAGGTCAGAACAACAAGTAAATAAAAATGCACTAGATAAAGAAGGTATAGAATTAACAAATGCAAAGTTAGAAAGTGAATCATTGCTTTCAATAGAGCAAAAAAGATTTAATGCTGAACAGATAGAAGACGAGTCAGCTAGATTAGAAGCATTGCAAGAAATTGATGTTCTAGAAGCAGAACAAGAATCTATAAGGT
>Ga0209337_1000513_pt1 | contig 31229 bp, 54 predicted proteins | sample LinPmetageLP53_FD_184044 | JGI IMG/M metagenome (GOLD analysis project Ga0209337, IMG submission 184044) | Marine viral communities from the Pacific Ocean - LP-53 (SPAdes) (version 2) | ecosystem: Environmental > Aquatic > Marine > Oceanic | place: Pacific Ocean | collected 2010-02-08 | reverse complement strand
TTTCAAATTACTTGGTGCAGCAGCTCTTGCTTTAGGTGCAGGTAATGTACTTGGCAAAATTGCTAGAGACACGAGAGCATTTAGTTCTTCTATTAGTGAGTTGTCTGCTATTACTGGAGCGGCAGGTAAAGACCTTGAATTTCTTAGACAACAATCATTAGAAATTGGAAAATCAACTACATTATCAGCATCACAAGCGGCAACTGCATTCAAATTAATTGCGAGTGCGAAGCCAGACCTATTGGAGTCAAGCGAGGCTCTTGCATCAGTAACAAAAGAAGCTGTAACTTTGGCAGAAGCGGCGCGTATAGATTTAGCGAGTGCAGCTAATACCGTAGGAACATCATTAAATCAATTTGGAGCAGGTGCAGAAGAAGCGAATCGTTTTATCAATGTATTGGCGGCAGGTTCAAAGCTAGGTGCTTCAGCTATATCAGACACAGCATTGGCATTAAAAAACTCTGGTGCGGCAGCATCAGCGGCAGGGATTGGTTTTGAAGAAGCAAACGCCGCAATTCAAGTATTAGCAGCAGGTGGATTAAAAGCTAGTGAAGCAGGTACAGGTTTAAGAAACATTATTTTAAAACTAGAAGCTGATAGTAATCAAAAATTACGACCGTCAGTTGTAGGATTGGGAGTAGCGTTACAGAATTTAGCCGCAGAAAATTTAAATGTAACGGAAATTACCAAAAAGTTTGGCATGGAAGGTGTGATAACTGCATCAACCCTATTGAAAAACGCAGATGCTACAGCGCAATTGACCACCGCATTAACTGGAACAAACATAGCGACAGAACAAGCGGCTACTAATTTTGATAATTTAGATGGCGATTTATTGTCGTTGAATTCTAGTCTCGAAGGTTTGGCAATTGCATTAGGCACCAAAGCAGAGCCAAATATGCGTGAATTAACGCAAGCTTTGACAGCGTTCGCACAGCAAGCCATAAATTTTGTGAACTCAGATAGATTTGCAGAGTATTTGAAAACAACTTTTAACATTGCAGAGGCTTTGGCTATTTTGCTTGGCGTTCGATTGGTTGCGTCATTAGTTGCAACATCAGCGGCATTTTTAAGAACGGCTACAGCCGCAGGTGTCTTAGGTCGTGGCATTGCATTGTTAGGTGGACCTATAGGTGTCATCACAATAGCGGCGTTTGGATTGTTTGAAGTATTGCAAAAATTATCAAATAGTCGCGTAGATAAAATGTCTAGAGACTTGACGCTTGCCGCAACTCAAGGTGTAAGCGCAATTGACAAACATATAAATACACTACGTGCATCACTGCAAGAAACGCAAAGAGCCTTAACAAAAACAGCAGGCAAATATGATGTTTTAAACCAATTTGTTACGACAGGAAGCAATCAGGATATACGTTTAAAAAATAAGCAAAGAGAACAGGTTTTAGCATTACTAGAAGCGGAAAGGAAGCGTGAGATATTAGTTCAAGCAAGCGTTATCACTACAGGTGATTTCGCAGATGTAACTGATGAAGCCGCTGATATGCTTGCAGAGCTATCTGCAGGTCACGCAGAATCAACTGAGCTTGTAATTAAGCACACTGATGCTTACAAAGACCTCACAGAAGAATTAAGCCAACAAATGACACAAGTTGGTATGACTGACAAGCAACAGTTTTTGTATAACCAACAACTAAAACTTGGGAAAGATGCAACTTTAGCAGAACGATTAGAAGTTGAAAAATTATCTAGCACTTTGTTTGACGCAGAAGATGCACTAGACAAAACGACAACATCGACCGCAAAACTAACCGCAGAACAACAGATCCAAAAAAACATGGTAGAAAACGTTCAACGTTCTTTCGGTGATCTTATTTATAAAACACTTGATGACGGCAAGATAAATTTTAAATCATTTTTTAACACCGTGATAGATGGCTTTAAGAGAATGGTCGCTGAACTTGCGGCACAAAAAATCATGAACGCTATTTTTGGTAGCGGTGGGTTAAATGGTTTTATGAGTACTCTAACCAGTGCTTTTAGTAATGTCATTAGCACAATTGGTGGAGGAATAAAGAGCGCAGTAGCGAGTGTAATTGGTGGGAGTACCGCAGGTACGATGACAGGTTCAGCACTCGCAGGTTCAGCAGGTGTAGGTGCAGGTGCAAGTGCGGCATCAACAGCAGGTGCGAGCGCGGCAGGTGCAGGCACAGGTCTTACGGTAGCAGGGACATTAGCAAGTGCAGGTCAATTTGTTGGCGGTATGTTTGGAGCAGGTACAGGTATTGCTGCAGGAACTGTAGGACCACCAACTGCGGCGGCGGCGATGGGTTCTAACCTTGGTGCGGTTTTATTCAATCCCGTTACCGCGGCTATCGCAGCGGCTTTAGCTGTGGGTCATTTAGTCGATGAAGGAGGAACTCCAACTTCAGCGGCAGGTATAACAATGGCAAAAACTTCTGGAATGAATAAAAACGGCCAAAATACATTTGATATTCCAGAATTTGCCTCTGGATTTGCTCCATTAGGATTTAAGCAGAACGCAACTGATGCTGATGCGGCTAGAGCAATTGCGCCAATACGTGATCTTGATGCAATTATGACTCAAATAACTAAAGATGCAGGGTTTAATGTTGATCTGGGTGGCCACACATTTAGCGGCGTTGGCGTTGAAGGAAGTGGATCAGGAACATTACTGGGTGCATTCATTGAAGACGGAAAAGAAAAAGGTCTTACAATGGAAAAGCAGATGGATAATTATGCCAGAGAATGGATTCACGCTGTTGGTTCTAGAAATGGAATATCTTCTTCTGCGATTAACAACGCTATATCTGGGGCAGGTGCAGTTGGAATTCTACAAGAAATGGGTGGTGTTTTAAGTGCTAAGAATGCAGAAAAAAATGCTCCGATTATGCAAACAATGTCAATTGATAGATCAAACGCTGCAACTCAAGAACTGTTTGATTTTATGAATTCACGAGGAACAAACAAGCTAGACGGTTCACATCAGCGAGGACTACAAAGAGTTCCGTTTGATGGGTACATTGCAGAATTACATGAAGGCGAAAGAGTGCAAACTGCTTCACAGGTAAAAATGGCAGACGCAATGTCTAACGAAATGATTGGACTGAGACAAAATCTTAATGAGTTAATGCTTGTCGTTGCCAAATCAGTTGCAAAAACAGCACGAATAGAAGACCGTTGGGATAAGAACGGATTGCCTGCAACAAGGACATAAAATGAAAGTTATCCAAAGATTAGTAATAAATGACAATTTGCTTACGACCAGCAATGTTCCAGAAAATGACACTATAGAGTGGACATTAGCAGGCAACTTTGCAACAAATGAAACTTGTATGGTGACGTTTGCCGCTAGCAGTGGGACTACAACATTTGCAATCACTGTGGCTAATACTGGTTCTGGGAACAAGTACAATATTGATGGTACGCCACAACTTTTATTAAACCTGACTGAGGGTGGCACCTACCGTTTTGATCAATCTAATTCAACAAATGCAGGTCATCCATTACGTTTTTCAACAACTGCTGACGGCACTCATGGTGGTGGTTCTGCATATACCACTGGTGTCACAGTAGTCGGAACTGCAGGCAGCGCAGGTGCTTATACACAAATAGTCGTGGCGGCAGGTGCACCTACCCTCTACTACTATTGCACAAATCACAGCGGCATGGGTGGAACAGCTAACACTACGGCTGACAGTGGTGCGGCAACGGCTACTCATAAAATTTATAAATCTGTGGCAACAGGAAACAATCAAGGCAACGACCCAACTTTAGATACAGCTGGCACAAACTGGCAAGATGTTAGTAGTACGAATCGGTATAAAATGTTTAACGAAGTAATACAAGAACAAACTACTCAAGTCGGTAACGTGGCGGTCACAATCACACCTGCACAAGTAACGACTGCCGTGGCTTGTATTAATGTTGATTGTGATTCAATTACGATCACATCAACTGACCCAACAGACGGATTAATTTACAACCAAACTTTCCAAATGAACTCGTATAGTGGGATTACTGATTGGTATGCTTACTTTTTTACTGCTATATCACGTAAAGATGAGCTTATCGTTACAAATCTACCCAGTTATGGCACTGCGGTTATAGGTGTTACGTTTAATAATACTGGAACTACAAAAGTGGGTGGATTGGTGCTTGGTAATGCGGTTGTTATTGGTGATTCCCAGTATGGTGCTAGTTTTGGTATCATAGATTACTCAACAAAGACAATTGACTCACAAGGACGCACGACAATTACCTATGGTGCGTATGCTGATGAAGCTGAGATTGATGTTGTAATTGAAAGCACAAGATTTGCAGAAGTTAAAAATACGCTGACAGCATTAAGAAATGTGCCGTCAGTTTGGATAGCAAGTGAAGACGCTGAAGGAACAGCCATCTACGGTTACTATCGAGAATTTAATGTTTTATACACTGGGCCAGTAGTTTCTATGTGTACATTATCAATAGAAGGATTGACTTAAAATGACTATACCTACTCTTACAAGTTTACCTGTAGCACCTGCCAGAACTGATACCCCTGCGGTTTTTGTTACTAGGGCAGATGCTTTTCTTGCGGCTATTGTTACTTTTCAAGGTGAAATGAACACCAGTATTACCGCAATGAATACTGACATAGCAGGGGTGAACGCAAACGCTGTTACAGCAAGCAATGCGGCAACAGCAGCGGCGGCATCAGCGGCGGCGGCTCAGTCAGCTTCAAACGCTACTGCTTGGGTTAGCGGTCAGACTTATGCGGCAGGGGCAACAGTTTACTCTTTGATTAATTACAAGAGCTATCGAGCAATAACTGGCACGAGTGGAACAACAGATCCAAGTGCTTCAGCAGATTGGACGGCGTTGGGTTACGGACTGCCGAGTCAAAGTGGGAACGCCGATAAGTTTTTACAGACGAACGGAACGACTGAAAGTTGGCAAGACGTACCAGCAAGCGGTGGGGCTTATACTGCAACGGCATCTGGCACGATTGCTAGTGGTGACAAAATAATTATAAACACAAACGGAACAATTAGTTCTGTTACTGGAAGTGAAATTCTAGAATCTGTTTCGGCTTATAACGATGCAGGGTCAGGATCTTCACCAAACATAGTTTGGGATTCATACAACCAAAAAGTTTGCGTATTTTATCAATTATCTAATGGTTACGGTGCTCTCAGAGCAGGGACAATTAGTGGGACAACAATTACTTGGGGTAACGAAGTAACTTATAGCAGTGGTAATATTGCACACACTCATTTTGCTGCTTGCTATGTGCCAGCAACTACTGAAAGCAGTGCTTTGAATAGGATTTATGCTTTTTTTAGGGAAAACTCAGGGCCAGGATATGGGATGATCGTTGATCTCGCTGTCTTTAACCCATCGGTTACTATAATGGGTTCTGCGTGGGCAAGTAATGTTATAGATATGATTGCTATTTATGATCCACTAAACTTAAGAGTAATGTTGTACTGGCAAAATAATGGTGGTACTCATCAGCTTTGTTCGGTTACTGGAAATCATTCTGCGATGAGCTTTGCTGGAGGTTATTATAATCTTGACAATAGTTCATCTACTCAGTACGTAAGTATGTGCTATGACTCAGTTAAACAAAAGTTTTTAGCTGTTTATAGTAGCGGAACTAATTCAGGTTATTTGACTGCGCGATCATGGACTGTTGCTTCAAACGGTGGAATAACAATTAGCGGTTCAGTTGCTTTGAACTCACTTACCACAGCACATATAGAATGTGCTACTTACACAGACAAAGCAGTAAACATTGTTTATGGGGTTGCTAGTGGGTCTGATTTTTTGTATACGGTTGATCTTACTAATACAACTCCAGTTGCTAGTAATTTAACGCAACTAAACCCTCAGCCTATAACTAACTATGTACAATCAATGGAGTATGACCCTTATACAAAAAATGTTGTCATGGCTTTTCAAAACACTTACAACGCCGTTCAATTTTTTGTTATTAACTTTAACGGAACATCACTTACAAATACCGTATCTAACACGATTGCAACGAGTTCTTATTTTGAAACAGGTGGACTAGCGTTTCATACTATTTCTAACAAATTTATGCTTGTATATAGGAGCAGTGCTAATACCTCTAGAGTCGTTTTTTTAACTCTTGGTCAAACGATAACTAATTTAAGCCAAACAAACTGGATAGGCGTTAGTAATGCTGCTTATTCAAATGGCGTATCGGCAGAAATAAAAACTCGTGGAAGCATTATAACTAACAGCACTTTTAAGGATATTGGCACAATATTAGGAGCCGCAGCAACAGCGGATACAGCAGCATCAGTAACAAATGCAATTTCTTATGATTCAAACTCCGACAGATACTTAGCTGTTTACCGTCATGGCGCAAATAATTATGGAACTTGTGTCGTTATACAAGTAGATTCTTCAAACAATCTCACATTTGGAACTCCAACAACTTTTGCGTCTTTTATTGTTAAACCAAATTTAGACGTTGCTTTCGACTCAAATGTAAATAAATTTGTAATTGCTTACGCGAATAATACGCCACAATCTCTTGCAAGAATTGCAATTATAAATCCATCAAATAATTCTGTGACCTTTGGTACTGAAGCAAGTGTTACGACAGAAACATCAATAGAACATGCAATTTCTTTTGATTCCAATGTTAATAAGTTTTTAATTTGTTACGGCAGATACAGCCCTGCTGGCGGTAATGCAAAAGTTGCTACTATTAATTCGAGTGCTAATACTCTTAGTTTTGGTGCGGAGGCAACTTTCGACTCTTCTGCCAGAGCAAGATATTCAAGAAGTGCTTTCGATTCTAATATCAATAAAATTATTATTTCATTTATTCCGCAATCAACAGCCAATGGAAGTGCAATTGTTGCCACAATTAACGCATCAGCTAATACGGTTAGTTTTGGTTCTGCTTCAATTTTTGCAAGTGACGCAAGCGTTAACTCATCAAGGTTTCCGCAAATTACTTATGATTCAACTTCAACAAAAAGCGTGATTTCTTACGAAGATACCAGTGCTACTAATAATGCGCGTGTTGCCACCATTAATTCAAGCACTAGCGCAGTTACTTATGGCACAGAGGCATCTATTGATTCAACAGCAAATGCTGCTTCTTATCAAAATATTGTTGCAATATCAGGGAGCAAAGTATTAATTTGTTACGAAAGAGGAGGAAATGGAAATTATAAAATTGCGACAATTAGTGGAACTTCTTTACTTGTAGGCGTTGAAGTTCAATTTGTTTCTGGTTCTGCATATTATTTTGCACCTTTTTATAATCCAACAAATGACAAAGTTGTTTTTAATTATACTATTGGTTCAACAACTGGCGGTGTTGCAACATCTTTTTCAAGAAATCTATCCGCAGGAACGTCTTATTTAATTGACTTTGATGGCACTATAACTACAACAGCCAACGACTTTACTGTCGCTATGGGAACGGCTCTTTCAACCACTTCAGTATTTACAAAAGGTATATAAATGAAAACCATTATTGATAACGAAACCAAAACTTCCAAATACTTAATCGCAGATGATTACGAAGTCAGAATGTTAGATGACAAAACTGAGATGGGCAATACCAATAATTTAGATTTTATTATTGCCGATTTGAACCGTAACAATGCAACACTGATCGAAGGTGTGACAGAACCTGATGATTGGTTTGGTTGTAAATACACTTGTGCAGAAGACGGTACTTTTACGGCTGTTGAGGGCTGGACTGATCCACGAATCGAAGTAGAAGAGTAAGGCAATAAGGCGACGCTATGATTGAGATTTCTTTAGCCGTTGCCGCCGCTGATCGCGCTTACAAACTACTCAAAACTGGCATCGAGCGAAAAAAAGAATTAGAGGGTCTAGGCTTTGACATAGAAGATATGGCGAAACCTATATCCTCTTTTTTCAGTGCCAAAAATGATCTCGATGTTGCCGCCGCTAAAGCAAAAAACCCATCTGCCGCTAATAAACTTTTTAACCAAGGGTCCATCGAGGCATACGCTTTTGAAGTTGTCAGAGCAGAAAAAAAAGCTAAAGAACTTGACGAAAGAGTCAAAGAATTATTTTGGCGAGAAAGAGGCGGTCAAGCTTTATATTCAAAAATGCTTCGAATTAGACAGGTTGAAAGAACGCGAAGGCTACAGGTCGCAAGAGAGGCGGCAAAAAAACAAAAATTTATGAAAGATTTAATTTTCGCAGGGATAGCGATCACCGTAGGTCTAGGAATTTTGGCATATTTATTAGATTTTATTTTCAAAAATATATAGGACAGAATCATGCTATCACTTATTTCTTCATTAGCAGGCCCAGTTGAATCTATCATTGGGAAATTTGTACAAGATAAAGATCAAAAAGCGGCGTTAGCTCACGAGATTGCTACTCTCGCAGACAAGCAAGCCAATGAACAAGCACTTGCACAAATACAAGTAAATAAAATTGAAGCTGCACACAAATCAATGTTCGTGGCAGGGTGGAGACCTGCGTTGGGATGGGTGTTTGCTCTCGCAATGCTAATGAACTTTATAATTATTCCTCTTGTTAACTTTGGACTTGATCTCGCTTCTATTGAACGACAACTTGATCTGATTGAAATGGAAACCATGATGCCAGTTTTGCTTGGTATGCTCGGTTTAGGTGGTATGCGTACTGCTGAAAAGATTAAGAAAGTCGAAAGAAACAAGTAGGTGTGTTATGTCATTACTCGATTATTGTACAACAGATCGTCAAAAAGAAGTTATACAAGCTTGGTATGACAATAACCAGAGTGCGTCAGAAGGAGCTAAAGCACTAGATTGCGGTGGTAGCAGTTTCAGAACTATCTTGCATAACGTCAGAGTGAGAGCCGCTGCAAAGGGTTACACGTTGTATTTTGACGGTTCAAGATTTGTAGACGAAGGTCACAGCATCGTTGGCAAGTCTACGCTGACAAAAGATGACGAAGGCAATACGGTATGGATAAAGACCAAAGCAGATCAACAGCAAAAAGATAAAGCTTTCAAAGCATTTGTTGACGAATTATGCGGTGGCGTTCAACCAATTAAGAAAAAACCAAAAGATAAAATCAAAAAGAAAGCCGATTTATTACCGACCATAGTTATTGGTGACGCGCATATTGGCATGAGAGCAGATAGTCAAGAAACTAGAGACAGGAACTTTGACTCAAAAATAGCCAGTGAAGAGATAAAAATTGCCATAGATAAACTCGTCAGCGTTGCTCCACCTTCCGAGAGAGGTATGTTGATTCAAGTTGGTGACTTCACACATTCAGATGGCTCATCACCATTTACCACAAAAGGCACATTGGTTGATGTGGATACACGCTTTGAAAAAGTTATGCGTATTGCCGCGCAGACTATGATGTATTCAGTTGATCGTATGCTCGAAAAATTTGATAAAGTAGAATTGGTTGTTGCACGAGGCAACCACGATAGTGATGCGGCCATTGCGATTCAAATGATACTTGAATTTTATTACTCAAAAGAGCCAAGAGTGAACGTAATGCGATCAAAAGGCTTCTTCCACTACATCGAGTGGGGTAAATGGCTTTTTGGCGTTCATCATGGTGATAAAGTGAAAGCGGCTAAATTGGCGCAGATTATGCCAAGAGATATGAGCAAGGCTTGGGGCAGAACTACACATCGTCTATTCTTTGTTGGTCATTTTCATCACCAAGCGGTTCAAGAATTTGAAGGTGTAACGGTCGAAAAGTTTGGTACACTGGCACCACCAGATAGTTGGCACTCCGCACAGGGATATGGAAGCGATCATACAATGAATTTAATTGTATTCAAGAAAAAGGGTGGAAAGCACTCACGCTACATATACGAGATTCCTAAGCAATATATTGAGCCAGAGGTAGTTATCTAGTGGAAGACAGATTAAGTCGCGTAGAGAGCAAAATAGACACCTTACAAGAGGCTGTGGTGTCTCTCGCTAGGGTAGAAGAGCGACTTGTTACAGTTTTTAATCGGCAATCGTCTATCGAATCAAAAGTCAACGCGATGGACGAAAAGATACAAGAACTAGCAAATAAAACCGCAAGCCGCTTTGGTGAACGTGTTTTTTGGATTATTGTGGTTGGTGCGGTAACATATATATCGAGGAGCGTATGAATGTTTCTGAGTTCCCAAGATTGAAAGAAGAAAAAATCATGGAAGAAGCTTGTGATAAATTATCTGCTTGGATCGAAGATTGTTATGAGAACGAAATTGGTGATCTAGCGATTATTGGTATTTTGGATCTTTACAAGGCAATTGTCACAAATACTATGTTAGAAGAATTTGAAGAAGAAATTTAACTACAGGAGAAAAGTATGAATCTATTCACATATCTAGGTTGGGTAAAAAAACTTTGGTCAATGGTCGTTGATATTATTAAGTTGATCGAAGAAACAATTCCAGACGATGGCGCAGGTAAGCAGAAGTTAGAAGCATTTGACGTTATGTTAAAGCTTGCGATTGAAAAAGCAGAAGATATTGACGAGTCTTTTGACAAACTACAGCCAGTAGCACATGACATTGTTGGGGCAGTAGTTACTTTATTCAATGCAACTGGAGTTTTCAAAAAGAAATGATGTATTTTTTAATCTTTTGTGGCGTTGTTTCTATGATTACTTTGGTCGGTATTCTTATTGCCGTATCGCAGTGGGAGTTTCATGTCTAAATTATTAGCCATGATAAAACGCCACGAAGGATTGAAATTAAAGCCATATAATTGTTCTCAAGGAGCTTTAACCATTGGCTGTGGTCGCAATCTCGACTCTATGGGTATTACTGAAGATGAAGCTCTTTATTTGCTCACAAACGATGTGCAGCGCGTTATAGAAGAGTTAGAAGCGAACTTTCGATGGTTCAAAGACTTATCAGGTGCTAGGCGTGATGCAGTTATTGACCTCTGTTTTAACATCGGAATAACTTCTTTGCGGTTATTTAAGAAAGCGAATAAAAGTATGAAAGAGTGTGACTACGAAGAAGCGCATTTGCACTATCTTGACAGTCGTTGGGCAGATGAGGTTGGCTCAAGAGCCATCGAGGTGTGCGATATGATTAGGACTAACGAATATCAATAATTAGTTCCTTTAAAATTTCCCTCTATCTTTCCTTATTCGCCCTCTTAGTATTCTTCAAGCAACATTTCTGCGTAGTGAATCACTTTTTTAATATCTTCTTTACCATTCTTTGATCTATGTCTACAGATGTACTTGATGATATTGGCTTCTCGGTACGGAATGTCATTTGCCACAATAAATTCAATCGGTTGTATTTTCATGTCTTTGTAATGATTACCACCAATTTGTTTTTTTAATGTACTCATTTTTTAGATTCCGCATATTCAACAAACAAATTCTTGATGTTTGGGTTTTCGCCAAAGAAAGCCGCTACATCATTATTCGTGCGTATGAATGTGCCAACTGCACGTAAATCGTCACCTTTTAACTTTTCGGCACGAGTTATAATCCATTCTTGTAACTGGTCATTTGTCATCGGCATAATTGGTTTCAATGCTTAATCCCCTTTTCGTTGTATTTTTCAGTTAAAAATTTGTTGAACTCTTCTTGTAGGTCAATTTTATCTTCCATGAAATCTAGGAAAATATTATGGTTAACCATAAGGGTCAGTATTCCCAAAAAATCTTTATTTTTAAATTTAGGTAAATTTTCACCCCATTCTGACAATTCGTCGTGACTCATTAACTTGTAAAATTTATTGTCAATTTGTGCATACTTGAAAATAGTCATTCTCCAACTCTCGATTCGTGATACTTTATGAGTTCTTTCCATCCCTTGTACATATCTTCGTAATCTTTTTTGTAATGCTTTACTGGCTGTTTTTTCTTTGAAAGCATATCCGCTACAAAGTCATCGCCGTAATAATCCTGCATCCAGCGAGTGTACTCAATAGCCGCTGTTCCGTACCTCATACCCATGATATTGCATGAAGCACATTGCGGATGTACATTCTCAATTTGAAGACTCCAATAAGAACTATGACCTTTTGAAATGTAGTGGCCACCATGCATCCCATCTTTGTAGTGCTTTATCACGCCACAGCAAACACACTGCACATAACCATGATCGTCAGCAGAGGCAATTCTTGCCAATAGCTGTATAGTTTCAAGACATTTTTTTCTGTTCACTGATAACGCCTTTAAGCTCTAGTATTAAATCTTTTAAATCTTCAATAGTACCAGTTAGGTTTTCTGCAACAGCCATCAACTCTTCAACTTCTTCTTCATTAATCTGTATGTTTACTATCATCAAGATACTCCGAGTAAAATTTTAGATATTCAGTATACATATCCCGATGCATCTTCATTAGATTATTAAATACAATCTTTAACTCGCGTTTATCGTAATGTTCTAAGCCTGTTAGAAGTTGTTGGTTAGCCTGTTCAACGGTTCTACGGTATGTATCCAGAATCATAGTTATACTCCTTCGATGGGAATGGCACACTGATTCCAAACTTTTGGCTCAAGTGCCTATTTAGTTCATCATATACTTTGCTGTATTCATCTGTTTTCGCTTCAGTGGTTGAGTTTTTGTTTATTGTAAGTTTTTGGATTGGTCTCCAAAGATGTTCAAGAACTGATTCTTGAGTCCAACTTATATCAACTTCTTGTTTTAAAGTGCGCTTCATATCAAGCCCTGCAGAATTCAAGGCTTCAGCTAGTAATCGACAATAAAGCATCAAAGCATTATTTTGCTTGTTTGTTCGTTTTTTGCCATTTTGCCAAGTGACTGTGAGAACATTCTTTTCGTTGTATTCTTTGGTTATAAACGCAACGAAACAATCTAAACTATGTTGTGAATTAATCTGCCAGCTATGATGATTCATTTTTACGCTTCCGAATTTGCAATTTTATATATTCAGAATCATGCGACTGAGAAAAAGATTGACTAGGTAATTTAGTAATCTTGCCACCTTTTGACAAATATTCTTTTATTTGTTCAGCGATTTTTTCACTAGCCGCTTTTTTTTCTTTGTCATCATTCATCTTTAAATCCCAAATTAATAAAATCTATAAGAGGCATTTCAAAAATACGTGCTAATCTTTGCACCTTGTGGATACCTGCTGATTTTTGTTTTCGCAAATGATAAACAGATTGTCTAGTCTCACCTAAAATATTTGCTAACTGCAGAGTGGAAATTCTCTTTATGTATTGTGCTTCAATAACACTTGCGCCAATATTTGCTTGTTGCATTTTCATCTCCTTGTTGGTAATCTGGTTTTGTAAGATTAATTGTCCTGACTTTTTCTCTTATGTTTCTCTCCTTAGAAGAACTTGCCCCTACAGGAACGCTCACTTGTAGGGGCTTTTTTTTAGAAAGGAATATCATCATCAAAACTATTTGTTTTTTCTTTTGGTGCATCATCAGACTTCTTAGAATCTAAAAAAATAAAACTATCACCATAAATTTCGGTGCTGTATCTTTTTTCACCGTCTTTGTCATAACTATTTGTACGAATTTTTCCTTCTAAATGAATTTTACTACCTTTATGTAAATAATCATTTGCCAAAGTAGCAAGTTTTGCAAACAAAACAACTCTATGCCATTCCGTTCTTTCTTGCTTATCGCCATTCTTATCGTTCCACCTTTCAGTGGTTGCAATATTAAACGTAACCATTTCCTTGCCATTAGCAGTAGTTTTTACTTCTGGGTCACGCCCTAAATTACCGATTAACTGTACTTTATTTAACATCTTCATCTCCTTTTTTGAATTTTTCTACATATTCACCAATCAAGTCAGTAACTCTTGTGAGGTGATCTTTTAATTGAGCTATAAAAATTTCATCACGATATACTTCGACGGATAGATTTTCTGCAAAGTCTGGGTGATAGCTGTAAAAGTGCCAAACTTCAAAGTCTGACACATACATTGACCCTTGCACCTGAGCAATATATTTGGCAGGTAATTCGCCTTGTCGCAAGTATTCGAGATGATTGTGTGCCAAAGGACATTTGATTTCTAAGCCTTCACATTCGTCAATAATCCCATCTGGCGAACAACCAACCTTAATATCTTCTCGTATACAAAAACCTACTTCTTCAACCTTTACACTTTCTAGAAAAGAAAAGTTATTCTTAGCTATAGGTTCAAGCTCTTGTCCACGTAACATTGCATCGCTCGCAAAGCTCGAATACTGCTGACCAGTAATAATTTCACTAGCCAGAGTATTCACATAACTATCAAGTTGAGAAGATAGCTTTCCTGTTGGCGTTATGACTCGATGAAAATTACTTGCGCTTGGTACACCTAACCGCGCTTTGAACCATTCTTCCGAGCCTTGTTCGCAATCCAAAATAATCATGTTAATTCAGTCTTAATGTCACGAAGTTGAAGACTCAATTCTTGATTCATGTAGAAAAAAAACGCACATCCTAATAAATAAGGGTCGGTGCCTTCTTCACGCCAATCATCTACAAGGGCTTGGATGCAATCAAATTGTTTTTGTGTTTTTTCACTCATGCCCAACGCAGGTTCTCGTAAATCTACATCGGGGTCTTCTTCTATTGTTACTTGATGTTCTTTAGCATCATGTCGCAATTCGTCGATACTTACTGGGCACTCATCTTTCATAGTCTTCTCCTTTTGGCATAAAATAGCTGTTTAATTCTTGCATCATTTTCATGGCTATTGTTGCACTACTAACTTCGTAATCATTTTCTTTACTAGTATCATTCTTTTTTTGACTATCTGTAAAGCGTTCTTTGGCATCTATTACTTTTCCCATTACTTATCCTCCGTACGTTTTTTATTAGATGCATTAATTTGGTCAATGCGTTTCTTGTAGTCTGATTGCATAATTTCACTCAAATTATTTACACCACAAATCTGCATAAATTTGCTTATCCTTTCTAAATCATTATCGAGCAAATCTTGAATCGCTTTAACGCGGGTCTTATCTATGGGCTTGTCACTATTTTGTTTTTCTGTAGTGACTTGCATCGACTGTGCATCATCATCTTCTTGCGCAACTGCCAAAATAGCGGCTAATGCATATCGCCTCATGTAAGTAATCAGTTTCCCATATTCATGCGGCGTTGCCTTTGTCGTTATAGCCATGGTCAGTTCATCTTGTAGCCACTGTCCGCTTTTGTGCATGATTCGGGTTTCTAGACTAATGCCGTTCTCAGCACTCCGTGGGACTTGAACCACGCTCAAATCATTGTTTGCCAAAGGAACTCTGCAGGCAGTTATGACATCTTCGATCTTTGCGTGTTTGCCATAATTACCCTTACCACTCTTTTCTGCTTTGCCTAACTCACCTTGCATTTTTGACAATGCTTCAGCTAACTCATTTACCTCATTACTTGTTTCCATGCTTTTCTCCTATAGTTTTAATTTGTTTCACAATGATATAAAAATATTTTACAAATGTAAACAAAAACATTGATACGTGGAAGGTTTACTTTAAGATGGGATTCTGATGTAATCTAAGGGTCGGTGGCTTGGGGAAGCCTAAAATCCGATGTGAGGGAGGTTGTAAGCGAATACCCGACAAGGGCTATTCTACCATTTCTTTACATCTGAGCAAATCACCGACACTGATACAGTGGGCTTAGGCTTGGGAAAAATTAAACCCAAGAGACGGCGATACTTGTGAGCGAACAAGCCGCAACTGATAATGCTTAACGCAGTTGCATAGAGACTATATTCGATACACTGTAATCAGTCAGCGTCATAGAAAAAAAAGCGTGTAACGCCTTTAAGGTTGATCGTGCGCAGTTTAAAGATATTCTTTACAAACAAAAAAGAAAATTTAACAGGAGGTTACATGAATAGAACTAAATACACTAAAGAATTTCAAAAGTTATGGGACTCTTTCGATTCGAGTCTTGGCGAAAAAGGCTCAAAAATTAAAGCTTATAAGATATTCCAGAAAATGCAAATTGATGCAGATGATGTTAACTACATTATTAAAAGCTATCAACGACAAGCAGATTCTAAAATGAAATTACGCTCCGCAGGGCAATTCGCTCCTAACTTTCAAGCAGTAGAGAGGTACTTGAAAAATGAACGATTCGACGATGAAGTCTCCAAAGAAGCTTATCAACAGGTTGAACGACTCACAAAATCAGAACAAGCAGACCAAAAACTCAGAGAATATCTCACTAGAAACTATGGCGAAGGGTTGGCGAATCTTACAAGCGATGAAAAAAGTCACTGATCCTGTCGGGAGTACAGAGATGAAAGTTTGGCATCGGTCACTGACTAAAGACTTTACTGAACAAGAATATCTTGATGGCATCAGAGCTTGCCAAGACCATCTCGATTTCCTTACTTTGCCTCATTTTAGGAACATATGCCGTCTGACCGTAAGCCATAAAAGCCATCATTTGTTCCATGTGAAACCGACTGTAGACCCTTTGTCACCCGAAGAAATACGCAAAAGAATCGCAGAAATGCGAAAAAAGTTGAATATTTAACTTTATATAAAACAATGACTTAGCAATAAAGTGTAAAATAAATAAGATATTTGTAAAAAAAACCTTTACATTGAGTGGAAAGGGTATATCATGTCCCTACATTCATTTAAAAAGGTAAATAAATATGAATTATTGGAAAACTGCAGATATTAAAATTTCTAGCGATAGTGCAGGCTATATGTCTGCAGAACATAAATGGGCAGGCGTTTTAATTGAAAGCGATATTTTTGAAAATCGCGCACAGTGTAGGGCAGAAGCTGTATTGATACTGAAAGAAATGAAAGAGCTAGAGGGCTAAATCAACCGCCCCCTTCGGGGGGCTTCAACCCAGAAAAGAGAAAAACATGAAAACTATTAACATAGCAAAAACCCAGAATACCAAAACGTATTTGTGGGATTCTGCCAAAGAAGTGTTTGGACTTTACTCTTCATCAGTACAGTTTAACTTCTTCCCTGACATCAAGATTATTGTTGATGCACATTTGACAGCACAGCAGCTTGATGTTGTCTTTAACGAAATATTCGCCACTCAGTGTTGGAGGTGCAGGTGAATAAAGAAAAAAAAATGATCTGGGCGAAAGTTGTTGTTGATTGGTGCGAAGAATGGAATTGCTGGATGGTGTGCAAATATGACCACGATGGCAATCATACGAATTTAAGTGAACATCATCGCAAAGAATGGGCGATAGACGATGCCAAAATCTACGCTTTTGACACACAATGCGGAGAGCAAAGAAGTCCTAAAATTGAGATTTACAGCAAAAAATTCAAGCTTTTAAAGACAATTTACGAAAATAATTGATATTTTTTCTATAATAAAAACATACACTTACATTAAAATGACAAAAAAACTTATATATTTGTAAAAAAACCTTTGACAATGCATGGGAAAGGTATATCATGTCCCCAACATTAACTAAAAAGGTAAATAAATATGTTCATACGACAAGGCGATATAATCACACTTAACAGAAATGCTGATGCTGAGGAATGGTTCTGCACCCATGGCGGTGAAAAAACATTCATGGCTATAGCCAGAAGCGAATGGCACGTTAAAGGCATCAAAGCGCAAGAAATAGAAACTGCATCAGCCATAACAATAAATGGTAAAAAAGCCAAGTAAACCAACTGCCCCCTTCGGGGGCCATCAACCACCATACAGGAGAAAGATTATGACTCAAGTTAAATTCGGAATTAGGTTTTCTTTCAACGACTATGCTTATGGCGAAGTTGATCAGTTCATCGAGTGTGCGGATAATATATCAGAGGAAGAAAACTTGCGTCAGCGTTACATTGATTTTCTGGATGCTCTTTTATCCAAAAAAGTAAAACCATCAACACTGGTTGATGTGGATGTCCTTGGTCTTTTTATTGGCGATTTAGACAACCGCGCTCACATTGATTACCTCGAGGATCATTGGAAAGACGATCCTAGAATAACTGCAGGCGGCAAGATGTTTTGGACCCGATGCAACAAGCTCCGTGTGATACACCAAGCTGAACTATCCTAAGCACAACGCCTCCTTCGGGAGGCTCTAAACAAAAAGGAGAAACATCAATGAATAAATTTAATTTTGACATCGTAGATACAAATGGGGCTTGCTATTTATCTATTGAAAGCGGTTTGACGGTTTTAACTGAAGAAGAATATGCTGAAAAGTTTGTTGTTCCTTTGTTGCCTTCACTTGCTAAATATCATCGGGTTGAGAAGTTACTTTATGACGGAGAAACGCTATGAACTGCCTAGCCTGTAATCAATATTCAACCGAGCCGTATCACACCGAATGCAAACCTAGCGATGAGTCAGAACGATTACTCAACGATATGGTTCGCTCCTCATTACAGCAGATCATTCACACACTCGAGGACAGTCAGTATATCCATGAGAAGTATTACGTTACTGAAAGTGAAATTGAATGTTTGTTGACTCAGTTCAAATTGGAGTTAAAAACACGTTTAAATAATTAAACAAAAACTTTACATTTGACGCATAAAATCATATAATTTTCACTTAATAAAAAAATACTAGGAGAAACAACATGGCAACACGAGCAACTTATAATTTTACAAATAATTACTTAGCAGGTTCAGATGTTTGCATATATGTGCATCACGATAATTACCCAAGTGGAGCGTCCGAAAAATTTAAGGCATCAATGAGCAAGGGAGGTCGGTTAAGTGTTGAGAATTTTATAAGAAACAATGACGGAGCGCATATAACAGCAGGGCATGAAGCACATGGTGACACTGAATATTACTACGACATAGACACTGCCAAAAGAGAAGTTCAATGTTGGCGAGTTCGCAATGAATTTGATAATGAAGGCGGTTATCAGCGATTAGAGCAAAGAATGTGTAAAAAACCAATTGATGAATTTATTAACGATTACACAACTGGAGAGTAAGCATGAAAATATTTTTTACATTTGCGATTTTATCTTCTATTTACTTTATTGCGCAATTAAACGGTATGCCGTCTGAATTACAAATTGCCAAAGATGCCGAAAAGCGATACTGCGAAAACGTAGTATTGTGGCATCACAATAAAAATGGGCATCCTGACTATCGAGAAATTTTCGAATCAGTTTGCAAACCTGAGTACAGATTATGAGCCTCGAAATTACACAGATACTGCGACAGCACTTACCTGCATTGGTTAAAGGCGAAGAGGTAGACCCACAGCCAGAAGTGCTTGATATAACTTGGCGACACATGAAATCAACTAACAGGCATTTTTTAGAAAACGCTATAACGTACGCTCAAGACTATGAGTCTGATACCTATGACGAACTTGACAATTTATTGATGCAGTTTGTTGACTGTCTAGACGATCATTATGTCTGTCAATTAAGAACAGCTTACCTAAAGATTTTCAGGGCCTTTGCGAAAGCAGAGATTTTGGGATATGGAGAAGATATAAAAAACGCTTACTTCCACGAATAAGGAGATGACCATGCACAATAATTCACTGATGGCTTATAAAGAAATTATAGAAACATTGCCTTTGTCTAGACGTACTGTAATGCGTGTCATAATGCGCAAGAAAAAAATAACACGGCATCAAATAGCAGAAGAACTTGGTTGGCAAATCAATAGTGTGACACCACGAGTTAAAGAGTTGCTTGATTCTAATCTTATATATGAGTTTGATTCCGTTAGAGTCGGTAGGCGATCTAGAGCAAGGCTTGCGATTATCGATAATGTTGCATAACAGAAAAAAACTGGTAACATCACCCTCAGCTAGAGGCTAAACGCATCACTGGGGGTGATTGTGCTAAAAATTGAATACATAAATACCAACAAATTAATACCCTACATCAACAATTCTCGTACCCATTCTGAATTCCAAGTAAAACAAATTGCTGCTTCTATCAGTGAATTTGGCTTCACTAATCCTGTATTAATTGACGAAAATGAAACCATTATCGCAGGTCATGGTCGTGTTATGGCGGCTGAACTTCTTTCATTAGATCAAATACCTACAATAAAATTAAAAGGATTAACAAAGGCACAAGTTAAAGCTTATGTGATTGCAGACAATAAACTTGCGCTAAATGCAGATTGGAACATTGATATGTTGAAGCTAGAGTTTCAAGATTTGTTGGATATAAATTTCAATGTAGACGTTATTGGTTTCGACAGTAATGAAATAAATGCTTTGACGCAGACGGCAGACTTTGACCCTGCAAGCGAAGATGATCAAGGAAAATTAGATCAATTAGACCCTAAATATATTAATTGCCCACACTGCGGAAAAGAATTCGATATGAGAGGTGTATGATGAGTTTAGATTTTGAGCAAAAAAATAAAAATATTCTAAATAGGTTTGAAAGCAAAACGACGAGCAATGGTTGCACTGCGTATAACACTGTTCTCCAAGATGGAAGAAAAATGGTGTCGATTGATATGCAAAATAGAACTTGGGAAGAAATGTTAAAAAGTGAGAAATCATTCTGGGGCGATAGATTCGCTAAATTAGAATATGTCAAAGGTTAGTTTAAAAATAGATTGGGCAAGTCATGAAGCTGCAAGGTATGCATGTGAAAACTGGCACTACAGCAAGGTAATTCCTGTTGGCAAACTTGTTAAGGTAGGTGCTTGGGAAGATGGAAAGTTTATAGGTGTAGTCATTTTCGGTCGAGGAGCTAACAATAATATGCTTAGACCATATAATTTGAATGCTGATGAAGGTTGCGAACTTGTGCGGATTGCATTAACTCATCATAAAACGCCAGTTAGCAAAATTATGGCTTTTGCAATTAAGTTTTTAAAACAAAGCAATGAAGGTTTGCGGCTTATCGTAAGCTATGCAGATGCAGATCAAAATCATCATGGTGGAATATATCAAGCGACTAACTGGGTATATTCAGGATTAAAAAATGCAGGAACAATGGGAGCATTTTTAATTCATGGGAAAAAAGTACACCCAAAATCAGTACATTCGAAAGGCATAAAACAAAATATCAATGCTGTTAGACAACATTTAGATCCAAATGCAGAAGTTTTTATAACAAAAGGCAAACACTGCTATTTAATGCCATTAGACAAGCAAATGAAAAGCACTATAATGCAACTAGCTAAACCTTACCCTAAGCGTGATAAGCAGGCTAATTCTAGCGACCAGTTAGAAAGCGGAGGTGCAACGCCTACCATCACGCTCCATTCTTCTTCGAAGGATTCCAAATGAAAAAAGGAAACCAAGGCGAAGGTGGAGGAAGACCGCCAGTAACATTTGATCAAGAGCAAATTATAATGGTCGAGCGACTTGCTGCTGTATTAACAAAAGCACAATTGGCTGATTATTACGGCATTTCTGAAACAACTTTTCGCGCCATCGAGGAGCGTCAGCCCGAAGTTTCTGATGCTTATAAAAAAGGCAAAGGTAAAGCTATTGCGAGTGTGGCAGGTAATTTAGTCAATCAAGCGCAAAACGGTAATACCACAGCGGCGATATTTTATCTAAAAACACAAGCAGGTTGGAAAGAACAAGACTCCACCACTATATCTACAAGCACAGATAATGTAATACAGATCGTACGTGCAACTGTCCCTGACTGAACCCCAAGAAGAATTCGTTTGTAGCGAATCAAAATACCCTGCGCTCGTCGGGGGATTGGGTAGTGGTAAAACCAAAGCAGGTATATCGAGACTAATTTGTTTGATGTTGTCAGACCCAAGTACGAATGGCGGTTACTATATGCCGACTTATGACCTGTTGCGACTACGCGCATTAACTGGCTTTGAAGAAGAACTTGAAGAATTAGGTCTAGGGTATAAAACCAACCGCGCAGAGTATACGATTGCTATTCATGGCTACGGAATGGTCATTCTTAGATCATATGATAGACCAGAAAGAATCGTTGCGTATGAGGTAGCGCATAGTATCGTTGATGAGCTTGATACTTTACCGAAAGACAAAGCGGCTCTTGTTTGGCGAAAAATAACAGAAAGAAACAGACAAAAAACAACCTACGCCGCAGGTAATACTATTGGATGTGTAACTACACCAGATCAGGGATACAGCGGTTTCGTATATCAAAAATGGGTAAAATCATTACAAGATGGCTATAGTGTCATAAAATCACCTACTGCCTCGAACCCTTTTTTACCAGAAGGCTACATACAACAAATATTAGACAACTATGATCCAGTACTTGCTGATTTATTCTTAAAAGGTGAATTTGTAAGTCTGTCGGCCAATAAGGTTTATCATTTTTTTAAACGAGAAAAGCATCACACAAACAGAGAGTTAACTGATCAAGATCAGATGGTACACGTTGGCATAGACTTTAACATTGGTGGATGTTGTGTGCTTATTTGCTTGATTGAGAACAATAACCCGATCGTCGTTGATGAATTTGTTTGCGTAGATACGAGGGATTTTTGCCTACGACTTAGTAAGTATGAGCAAAAAGGGCGAAAAATTACTTGCTACCCTGACGCATCGGGCAAAAGTGGAACGACTAACGCAACTGGTTCAGATATTGATATAATACGATCTAATGGTTATGCTGTGGATTGTCCAAATGCCAATCCGCTCATACGAGATAGAGTTAATGCGGTAAATGGCTTATTGAGCCACGATCGGCTATTGATAAATACAGACAAATGCCCAAACTTAACTGATGCGATAGAGTCGCAAGGTTACGTGAAAGGTGCACCGGAAAAGTTTAGCGAACATCCTGCAATAGATGACTGGGTCGATGCTGTAGGTTACTTCTTACACCGCAAATGGTCACTGGGTAGACCTGTCGTGGTAACAGATATAGGTATGGCGCGATGAGCATTGATTCAAAAAATCAAAAGTACACCGAAAATATTGAAAAGTGGAATCTGATTAACGACATCTGTGATTCTAAAAATCTTGATAAATATATAGTAGAGTTAGATAGACTTGATACTTCTCAAGAAAACGTCGAAAGAAATAAAACCTTTAAAAAACGTGCAGTGTTCTCTGCAGTAGCAGGCTATACAAGCAGGGGATTAATTGGCAAAGCGTTTGCAAAGACACCTGCAATTACTGTTCCCGATGAATTATCGTACGTTAACTATGATGTTGATGGTGCAGGCGCTTCTATTTATCAGCAATCACAAGATGTGGTTCGTGATGTTTTAAGAATCGGCAGAAGCGGCTTATTAGTTGATTTTCCAACCACACAAGGTGAAGTTTCACGAGCAGATATAAATAATCAAAACATTTTTGCCACGATTACACGATTCGATGCTCGGCAAATTATAAACTGGCAACTAAAAAGAGTTGGGTCTAAGTTACAGCCTGTACTGATTACATTAACAAGCAGTGTAAATGAGTCAATGGACGGCTACGAATACCAATCTGTAGAGCTAATTATTGAGTTATGCTTGACTGATGGAGTGTATGAGCAAAAAGAATGGCGATTAAATGACAAAAAAGAATGGACACTATATTCAAAGACAACTCCAAAAGATGGCTCTGGCAGTTCTCTTGACTACATTCCTTTTGTTTTTGTAGGTTCTGAATGTAATACCTCGCACGTAGATCACCCACCGATGTATGATCTTTCAAAAATAAACGTAGGACATTTAAACAATTCCGCAATTTACGAAGATTCAGTTTTTACCGTAGGTCAAGTGCAACCGTGGATGTCGGGCTTGAACCAAGAAACTATAGACTTGATGAAAGAAAACAATATGCGAATTGGTTCTGGCAGGTTAATCGGTGTGCCGAGCGGTGAAGTTTTTGATTTTGCTCAAGCAAGCCCCAATATGTTGGCGCGTGAAGCAATGAATGACAAAATTAACATGATGATTGGGCTTGGTGCGATGTATATGCAAACAGGTTCAGTTGCGAAAACTGCCTCACAAGTTGACGGCGAGTTGATGGCACAGCATTCGGTTCTCTCCCTAATAGCACACAACGTTTCCGAAGCGTATTCCGTAGCCCTAGACATGGCAGGGCAATTCATGGGTGTCAGCGGAGAGGCTGAATACAAATATGTCATCAGTCAGGACTTCATAGAGCCAGAAACCACGCCACAAATGTTGACTGCGATGGTCGCGTCATTTTTACAAGGCGTTCTGCCTATCAGTGATCTGTATGCTTGGAAAAAGAAACATGGTCTTGTTGATAATGAAAAAAGCTTAGAAGATTATCAAGACGAGATTGGTATGCAAGAAAGTATGCCTGACCTTGAGGAAGACTAATGGCTCAAGCACCAGAAGAGTTGATTGATATTGCAACTCGTCATCAAGTGTATCTCGAAAGGCTTAAAACTGGTGAAGCTAACAAAGCAGATGAGTTTTTAAAAAGTTTAAACACCACAATAACTGGTCGATTGGCAGGGCGTGATTTAACTACGTTCAGTAGAGATAGACTTAATCAGTTATTATTTTCAGTGCGGTCAGACCTCAATATTTTAGCTAATGATTTCACTTCGGAAGTTTCATCGCAAGCTATAGACCTTGCTGATTACGAATCTGGTTTTGAGCGTAAATCGTTAGGTCAAATTATACAAACTGATTTCAATATTCCGACTGCCGCCGCACTTGAGTTTGCTGTATTTAATAACCCACTCACAATGGTTGGTGCTGACAACGGAAAACTTTTAAAGCCATTTATCAAAGATATGTCAAAGAAAACCTTAGATAGAGTTGCAGGTGCTATCTCAGCAGGTTATTACGAAGGGCAAAGTACAAATCAAATTTTACAAAATATACGAGGGACAAGAGCGCAAAAGTACACTAATGGCATTCTGTATCAGGTGAACAGCACAGCAAAAACGATTACACGTACAGCGTTACAGCACGCCGCCGTACAAGCTAGAGAACAGGTTTGGCAAGATAACTCTGATATTATTAAAGGCGTTCAATGGGTGAGTACATTAGACAGTCGTACATCGGCAACGTGTAGAAGTCTTGATGGTACGGTATATCCAGTTGATAAAGGACCAAGACCGCCAATACATCCGAATTGCCGAAGCACAATGGCTCCAGTGCTTGATCGGCGATTTAAATCTTTAGAGCAAGGAGCAACCAGATCAGCACGAGGCGAAGGTGGAGTCACATCAGTAGCTGCTGATCAAACGTATTATGGGTGGCTAAAAAAGCAACCTGCTAGTTTTCAAAACAATGCGATAGGCAAAACAAAAGGCACGTTACTAAGGCGTGGTGGATTATCGTCAGAAAAGTTTGCTGAATTACAGCTCGGCAAGAATTTTAAGCCAATGACTTTACAGCAAATGAAAGAGATTGAGCCGACAGCCTTCGAAAAAGCGAATCTTACATAGCATTGACATTAATTTTTTGCAAGTTACAATTACCGAATCATAAGCAGGGCTTAATAATCACAGGGTGATCAAATGATAAATTTTACTGTAGAAACTTTAGAAGGTATTGACGAAACTTTGCAAGGCTTATACGAGCAAACCGATACAGGGTATCAGTTGAAAGTAGATGGAATACCAAAGCCAGTGAATGAAGACCTCACAGGTTTAAAAAATAAAGTTGAAGAATTGTTAGCCGAAAAAAAGGCGGCATCAAAAAAAGCAAAAGAAGCGGCAGAAGAAGCCGAGATTGCTCGACTTGAAGCAGCAAAGAAAGGCAATGATACAGAAGCATTAGATAAAAGTTGGCAAGAAAAGTATTCGACGCGCGAAAAAGAGTTAAACGAAGAGTTGGCTAAAATGTCTAGCACTATCGTTAATCTTACAAGCGGTCAAACTGCACTGAAGATAGCCCAAGAAATAGCTGTACAAGGGTCATCGGATGTATTGTTGCCACATTTACAGATGCGATTGAAGGCAGATTTTAGAGATGGTCAACCTGTAACGGTTGTACTGGACAAAGATGGAAAGCCATCAGCAATGACGATTGATGAGCTAAAAGCAGAATTCCAAAATAGCGTGGCATTTGCTCCGCTCATAGTTGGGACAAAAGCCAACGGCGCAGGGCGTACAGGTGGCAATGAGACTAGTGGGGCTAGTATCAATGAGGTGGTTCGTGGAGATTTTAATAAAATGAACCAATCGCAACGAAAACAATTCGTCCAAAGCGGCGGTAAAATTAAAGATGACTAGAAGGTAACTACTCATGGCTAATGTTCTAACTGACTTAGCGGCAGACATCTACAAAGCGGCAGACATCGTTGGTCGTGAACTTGTAGGCGTTATTCCGTCAGCAACAATCAACTCAGACGCTACAGAAAGAGCCGCACAAGGCGATACAATTCGCTCATTCGCAACTCGTTCGCAAGCTGTCACAACAGTAACACCGTCAATGACTATCCCAGAAGGCGTTGACCAAACAGTGGATAGTAAAGTAATGACACTATCGCAAACTGCTTCGGTCAAGATTCCGTGGACAGGCGAAGACATCAAGCACGTCAATAATGGCTCTGGTTTTGAAACCATTTATGGTGACCAAATCAAGCAAGCAATGAGAGCAATCTCAAATCAAATCGAAAGCGAAGTAGCGGCTGACGTTGCTAAGTACGCATCACGCGCACATGGCACAGCAGGTACAGCTCCTTTCGGTAGTAACTTCAATGACGTTGCACACTTGCGACAAATCCTTGCCGATAATGGATGTCCTGTTAACGATGGTCAATCTACTATCGTAATGAACAGCCACGCAGGTACACGATTGCGTCAGTTAGCTTCATTAACTTCTGCGAATCAAGCAGGTAGTGATGAATTGCTACGACAAGGTACTTTGCTTGATCTGCAAGGCATGATGATCAAAGAGTCTGCAGGTATCGCAAGCGTCACTAAGGGAACTGGTGCAAATGCAACTACTAATGACGCAGGTTACGCGATTGGCGCAACTACTCTTACATTGGCCTCTGCAGGTACTGGTACTATTGTTGTCGGTGATGTCATTACTATTGCTGGCGATACTAACAAGTACGTTGTTACTAGTGGGGACGCTGACGTATCTGGTGGCGGCACTGTTGAAATAGGCGCACCGGGTCTTCGAGTAGCGATAGCCGCATCAGCAACTGCAATTACTGTACTGGATGGTGGAGCACGAAATGTTGCCTTCCATCGGGCCGCAGTTGAGGTTGGTATGCGTGCGATGGCACAGCCTAACGGTGGCGATGCTGCGACTGATAGACTCACAGTACAAGACGATGTGTCTGGTATGGTCTTCGAAGTTGCCGCATATAAGGGCTACAACAAAGCGATGTTTGATGTTGCTTGTTTGTACGGATACAAAGTTTGGAAGCCAGACTTTGCCGCTGTCCTATTAGGTGAGTAAGATTGAAGGGGGTGGAAACGCCCCCTTTTCCTACCGAGGTTTTTATGGCAAAAGACCCACGATTAACTCGTTTAGGTTTGGATAAATACAACCAAGCTAAACGCACTCCAAAACATCCAACCAAAAGTCATGTTGTTGTTGCCAAAGAAGGCGATAAAATAAAGACAATTAGATTTGGTCAGCAAGGTGTATCTGGTTCTCCACGAAGAGAAAACGAATCAAAAGCAAACACCGCACGACGAGCATCTTTCAAAGCGCGTCATGCTAAAAACATTGCGAAAGGCAAAATGTCTGCAGCATATTGGTCAAACAAGGAGAAGTGGTAATGTATAACAAAGGAAAAAAGAAACGTAAACCCAGAGGTAAGTAATGGCTAAAGGCGTAATGCACTATTCCAAAGATGGGAAGCCTTATAACGGCGGTACGCATAAACACTCAGATGGAACTGTCATGACAGGTAAGACTATGACTAAATCGTCAAAAAAACTGTTTCATTATAATGGTCTATCTAATAGCGCAAAGAATACTGCGCGAAAAAGTTGGGGTAAGTAATGGCGAAAAGTCCGTATGATAAGCCTAGTCTTCGGGAAAAACTGAAGAACAAAGTAATGAGAAGTTCAAAAGGTGGATCAGCAGGGCAATGGAGTGCTAGAAAAGCTCAATTATTAGCTAAAGAATACGAAAAAGCAGGTGGTGGTTATACAACTGCTAAAACAAAAGCTGCAAAAAGTCTTACAAAATGGACAAAACAAGATTGGGGTACAGGTTCAGGTAAGAACTCAACGCAAGGCAAGAAAGCAACAGGTGAAAGGTATTTACCAAAGAAAGCTAGGGAAGCGTTAAGCCCACAAGAGCTAGGCGCAACAAACAGAAAGAAACGAGAAGACTTAGCAAAAGGCAAAAAAGTATCGAGTCAGCCTAAAAAAATTGCTAAGAAAACATCAAGGAAAAGATAATGGCAACTCTCATTGTTGAAACTGGCGCAATAGTCACTGATGCCAATACCTACGTCACTGCGGCTGAATATATATCTTATGCCAGTGACCTTGGTATTACTGTAACCGATACTGATACTTTCAGGGTGCAATTAATATCTGCCGCTCAGTATATAGCCACAAAAGAATCTCAATTAATGGGCGATATGGTAAAAAGATACCAACCATTATCGTATCCACGAAACGGATTAACAGATATACAAAATTTTTCTTGGCAAAGTAACGAAATACCTACTTTGGTCAAACAATGCCAGATGTCTTTAGCGTTAGACATAAATGCAGGTGAAGATTTATACAATCTAAGTCAATCTGGTTCAGTTGGTGTAAAAAAAGAAGTTGTTGTTGGTGCTGTAGAGGTTGAATATGCACTCAGTGATAGTCAGAGAATTGCAAGAAGGTCTAGGAGTCAGACATTATTGGCGGCTTTGATGATAAGTAACGGAGCGACTATACCTCTGGTGATGGGCTAATGAGTGCTACGTTTTATAATAACATGGCGGCAACTGCTTCAAAGCTATTAAGCAAGTTTGGGGCAGTCGCTACTATCAAACGCACCACAGGAGGCTCTATAAACCCTGTGACAGGCGCAATCGTTACAGGCACTACGGTTACCTATAGTCCCAAAACAATCGTGCAGAGGTACGCTAACGAGCTTGTAGATGGTGCTCGTATTTTATCAAGTGATAGATTAATTATTTTAGATAAAACCATACAGCCATTAACGACAGACAAAATAAGTATAGAAAGCGAAGATTGGTCGATTGTTTCGGTTACAGAATCCAAACCTGCAGGTATTGCTTTGGTTTATTTTGTACAGGCTAGAAGATAATGGCAAAAGTTAATATCGCATCATGGGCAAAAAAAACGCAGTCAACTATTGATGAAGCTGCTAGAGCCATTCAATTCTCACTGTTTAAAGGGGTTATTTTAGATACAAGAGTTGATACTGGTCGAATGAGAGGAAATTGGCAGTGTAGTCAAGGTTCTCCAATAAAGACAGTAACAACAAGAAACGATAGAGCAGGGCAAATTACAGTGACCGAAATGTCACAAAACATAGGCGTTGGAACAATAACTTATTTGACCAACAACGTGCCTTATGTCGGTGTTTATGAACAGAAGGATGGCATGGTGGCAAAAAACATGGCAAGAATTGAAACAATAGTGCGGCAAGAAACGCGATGAGTATTAAAATCGATCAAGCGTTTCTTCAATCTTACATAGACGGTAATTTTGGGCTGTCTATTAGTCATGAAAATATGCCTTACACTCCTGTATCTGGTACTGAGTACGCTGAACTTATTAATTTACCGAATCAAATAGATGCGCTGACACTTGCTGATATGAATGAAACGTCAGGTCTCTTTAGAATTATTTTGCGCTATCCTGTAGAAACAGGAGCGATTGCGGCAAAAACAAAAGCCGAAGCAATCATGGCACATTACCCAATTGGGAGTACCGTTGCATATTCTTCGCAATCTGCGACAATACGCTCAGTAAACCGCCAAACTGGTATAGTTGAACAGTCTTGGTATACCATCGTAGTTTCGATAACATATTTAGCATTCATAACGAGGTGATTTATGCCTAACGCAGTACAAACTCTAGCCGAGACTACGATAAGTATTTCGGCAACTCTTCCAACACAATTTGATGCTGATGCCACTAATGGCTATCCATCATTGACTTACACCGCTATCGGTCAGGTAACTGATTGGACGGCAGGTGGACAGGCATTTGTTGTTGTTACTTCTAACCCAATCGCACAACGCTCTACCGATAAATACAAAGGCACATTCAACAATCAGGCTGATAGCATTACTATCAACCGAGATGATGATGATGCAGGTCAAGTTATCGTTCTTGCAGCTCTGTCTTCAGATAATGATCAAGCCATCAGGGTAACTTACCGAGATGGTACAGATGATTATTTTACAGGCAAGGTTGTTTCATTTGATACTGTCGCTGGGGGCGCAGATGCTATAGTTCAGAGGACTATACAACTGGAGCGTACGAGGCCGACAGTCACTACCACATAAGGTGACTAAAAATGGATTTAGCGCAATTTGATCTGAAAGAAGCCGCAAACTCTGGCATCGCTGTTGATTTGCACCACCCAGTAACAGGGGAAATTTTAGAGACTGAAGATGGCAAGACTTTAACGATTAAAGTTCTTGGCAAAGATTCGACAAAATGGACGCAGTGTGCAAAAAGACTTGAAGCCAAAAACGCTAACAAGTATAGGAACGGTAAAGTACCAACAGCAGAAGTAGAACGCTCATTAAGAGAGATTCTTGCTGAATGTACAGTTTCATGGTCTGGCATTGTTTATAACGAAGAGACGTTGAAATGTAACAAAGACAACGCTTTGATGATTTACGATAAAAGATCATGGATTGCCGAGCAAGTGTTAGAAGCGGCAGCAGATAGGGCTAATTATGTTTTTTAATCAGCCAACTACTTGAAGATTATGTAAGGTATTGGGCTTGGCTCACTACCACAGCAAAAGGCGCAACGAAGGCAAGAATTGAGTCGAACCCTGACCCAGTGATGCCAGAAATTGCGCCTTTTTCTTACATTATAGATTTGCTTGTTGAGATGGGTGTATCAGGATTAACTTGGCAAGAAATTAGTAGTTGGTGCGGTTTAACAGGTATCACCCTAACAATGTGGGAGTCTTCGACAATAAAAAAACTATCAACAATTTATGATTCCTGTGCGCAAAGATACAATAATGCTGTAGTAAGTTCACCCTACAGATCAATAGAGCATAGCGTGACAGATGACGATAAAATAAAACTTGCTATAAGAAATAGCAATTTGAGGTAACAAGATGGTTGATGTAGCAACTTTAGAAATAAGAGCAGATACGCGCGGAGTAAAGTCAGCAACTAAAGACCTAGCAACGATGTCAAAAGGTGCGGCAGCGGCTACAGGTGCTTTCAAATTACTTGGTGCAGCAGCTCTTGCTTTAGGTGCAGGTAATGTACTTGGCAAAATTGCTAGAGACACGAGAGCATTTAGTTCTTCTATTAGTGAGTTGTCTGCTATTACTGGAGCGGCAGGGAAAGACCTTGAATT
>Ga0209337_1000512_pt1 | contig 31307 bp, 43 predicted proteins | sample LinPmetageLP53_FD_184044 | JGI IMG/M metagenome (GOLD analysis project Ga0209337, IMG submission 184044) | Marine viral communities from the Pacific Ocean - LP-53 (SPAdes) (version 2) | ecosystem: Environmental > Aquatic > Marine > Oceanic | place: Pacific Ocean | collected 2010-02-08 | reverse complement strand
TTCATAACTATTTATTTAATTGGTTTATATTAATTCGTTTAATTGGTTTTCGGCTTCTTCGTATGTTCCCAAAAAGTATTCTGTACCATCTTTAAAGTCTGTTACTAAATACTCAACGTCTTGACCTAACATTGAGCATATTGAAATTCCGTTTTCTAAAGCGATATAAACATATCCACTATTCTCATTGAAGCCTACTTCCATAATATCCTCACATGGACAATCATTTGCATACGCTCTATGTACTTTGCTTAATCCTTTTGCCTCACAATGTGCAGGACTTTCTAAATTGTAATAATTCATAATATTAAATTTTAATTGTTTGTATTTCGTTTATCGTTGGTTCAAAGATAGTGCAAAGTATTTGATATATCCTAATTTAATTTCACTTTTATTTCGTCCATGCTCTGAATCCCTTTACTGACAAGGCTTTCAGAGGGTTGTGATTTCTTAGTTCTATTTAATGCTAGAGGGGACGGGGAAGGGGTAAAAGGGAAGGTCTTACCCTCTTCCCTTCTGTATCCCTTACGGGGTGGGGGTATAGGGGGGAAGGTCTACACGTATAGACCTATATAGTAGGGCCAACGAGGACGCGTATAGGGGGGACACGCTACAATGTAGCAGTAGCAAGGGGTGTAGCTAAACAAAACGCCAAAAAATCCACGTAACACCAACCAAATCAAGAGGGGGGTGGGTCAAAATAATATGACTTTCAGTAGGGGGTACAGCAGCGTGTAGCCATATAGAACCCACAGCCCCTAATCATCTGAAAAAATTTTGTACCTTTGTTAAAACCAAAAGATATGATGGACCATAAAGACAGAGACCCTAAGATGTCAGACTACGTTGACGGGTTATACGTTAAGCAAGGTCGATTAATGAATGACCGCCCTGATGGGATGACGGGTATTCAGGAGGCGGCTAACTTAAGACGTATGAAAAAGAATGCATACGAGGCAGACGTAATTGCAAAAGGAATTGAGCTCTCAGAGATGAGAAAAAATATGCGAGATATGTTTTAGTATTGTGTTTTGATGATTGATGCTAGAGAGATTTCCTTCGGGAGGTCTCTCTTTTTTTATTTAATTACATTTTCTATTTAACATAATTATATAATATCGACACTTTAGTGTCGTTTTAGTGTCGATTTAGTGTCGAAATTAAAGAGCTAACTAATTGATAATCAATAGTAGTGTCGAAAATGTCGATTTCAAAAAGCAACTGTAGTCAAAAAAAATATAAGAAAGTAATAAAGACTATAGAGAGAGTAGGGAAGAAAAATATCGACATTCCGACATTAGCTAATTATTTCTGTAACGGGAAGTAATATTCCTTTAGACGTGTTGTTGTCTCCTCCAAGTTTATCTCTATCTGTACCGATGTACTTTCTACATTTTTGTTTTAGTAGTTGTGTTGGTATAAGATGAAATATATTTTTTATAACTATGCAGTAGTAGTCTGCTTTTGTTTTAGATATTCCACTAGGCTTATTTCTACTTTCGTATTCTATGAATATGTTGTTTGTTGTGTGAGCTTTTCTATCATACTTCACCTCGATGGTTTTTGTTTCAAATATTTCTAGTAGCTCTAACTCTTTGGCTACTCCAATCTTAAGGTCGTATTTAAAATCTGAACAATGCTTCATGGTGTAAAATTAAAATAATATATTATATTTGCAGTATAATTTAATCAAATCATATGAGCAACAATCAAATGGGTTTTACACCCAAGCATCTTAACTTCGGTGAAGATGGTCAGAAGAAACTAATCAAAGGCATCAGTCAGATTGCTAGTGCTGTTAAGAGCACGCTAGGTCCAAGTGGAAACACTGTACTGATAGAGTCCCCACATCACACACACGGAATCACGGTCACTAAGGATGGTGTCACAGTAGCGAAGGCTGTAGACTTGCTAGACCCGGTGGAGAATCTTGCGGTCCGTATGATGAAGGAGGCTGCGGACAGGACCGCTTCATCTGCAGGTGACGGTACAACTACATCAATTGTTTTAACGGAGGCCTTGGTCAAGTGCGGTGTTAATGTATTGGATACGTTCAATGACGTGAACAAGACTGAGGTGTTAAGGGAGATGGTGAATGTAACTGATGAGGTGGTGGAGAGACTGCGTAAGATGTCAAAGAAGGTTACTAAGCGTAGGCTTTTAGACGTGGCTACAATCTCATCTAACAACGACAGGTCGATAGGAAAGATTATTGCTGATGTACATGGAGAGGTTGGCGAGAATGGTATAGTGACTGTGGAGAAGTCGCAGACATCTGAGACTTACTATGAGACCACTAATGGTATAAAGGTTGACCGTGGATATACCTCACCCTTATTTATAAACAATCACAAGCGAGACGAGTGTGTCATGGAGGATGTGTATGTGTTGGTGTCTGATGCTGAGGTGTCGAACATACTTCAGATTGAGACGGTATTGAAACCAATCATACAGGAGGGTAAGAAGCTTTTAATAATTGCACCTTGCGGCACGAATGTGGTGAACACATTGGCTGCTAATGTGATGAAGAGTAATCTGAGTATATGTAATATTATACCACCGCAGTTTGGCTACAAGCAGCATGAGCTGATGCAGGACATTGCATTGAGTATTGGTGCTACATATTTTTCTGAGAAGACAGGGGATGACCTCAGCATAATTCAGGCTGACGACTTGGGTCATTGCTCCAAGGTGATAGTTGGACGTGACTCAACGGTTATCCTCAAAGATGACAGCGATGAGAACGAGGGTGTGATAAAGACAAGGGTCGAGGAGCTATGGGAGCAGCATAAGCTAACGGTACATCCTGACGAGAAGGAGTTTGTGTTGTCTAGGATAGCATCACTCACAGGAGGGATTGGTGTCGTGTATGTCGGTGGTAATACTGACTTGGAGCAGAAGGAGCTGTATGACAGAGTTGATGATGCGGTCTGTGCAGTACGCTCGGCATTGGTTGAGGGCATACTACCGGGAGGTGGGATAGCACTATTCAATGTTGCCAATCAGGTTGGTGACTATGACTATAGTGATATTTCAGGTTCGAAAAAAATTGCTCACGCAATTTTGGATACGGCACTACGTGCCCCTCTGATGCAGATACTAATGAACGCAGGTCTGAGTATTGAGGACATCTATGGTGATGGTGAGATAGTCGAGGGCTATGACGTGAAGAACAGGGTGTATGGTGATGTCTACAAGATGGGAATCATTGACCCGGTTAAGGTTACAAGGAGTGCGTTACAGAACGCAGTCAGTGTAGCTGTGACGATACTGTCAACCAACGCAATCATAACAATGGCTAGAACGTATGAGGCAGCAGACTAAAATAATACAAGCACTAGTGAAGTGCTTCCCTAACGATACAGACCTAGGGAGAGAGATTCGTAAACTATATAAACCACAAGACAATGACACCGATAGGAAAGAACATAGTCATCAAGACGATAGACGAAGAGATTAAGACCTCATCAGGTCTGCTGCTATCTGCAGAGGATGCAAGCAGCTTTAGATACAAGAAGGGTCAGGTTGTGAAGCCGGGCACTGACGTTGATGTGATTAGTGATGGTGACATGATATACTACGACAAGAGGTCGGGGTACACTATGCTCATCAATGACGAGCCTTACACAATCATTTCTGAGAGGGATGTCGTTGTAGTTCTGTAAAATTATTTCTACTATCTTTGTAAAAAGGAAAGAAATGGCAAAGGACTACAACAGTTACACATTTAGAAACAAAGACGTTGATAAATTAACAAGAGCTCAGAAGCTTCGCAGTAAGTCTGCGAAAACAGCAGCTAAGGGCAGAAAGGCAGTAGATGAGGGCAGAAAAAAGAAAGCTGACCGATTACTTAAAAAAGCTTCAAAGCAAGAAAATCGTTCAATTAAGAAAGAAAATAAAGCTACGAGGAAGTATGCACTAAAGTCTTCTAAGGATGCAAGGAAATATCGAAGTAAAAGTGGTAAGTCTTCAGATATGGAAATAGCAAAGGAGAGAAGAAAAGAATCTTCGAAAGGCAGTAGACCCGATATACGCGATAGGAAAATGGAAATAGCAAAGGAGAGAAGGGAAGAAATAGCAAAGGAGAGAAGGGAAGAAATGAAGAAACGCAGTAGACGCGATAGGAAAAATTTGAGAAGACCCTAATTATTCAATCGTTGTTGTCTTATAGATGCATTCATCTCTTTGATAAAGTTCCTATACACCTTGTCATTATACTTGACGTTCTTAGCGAACATCTTGTTTGATGATGGTGAGGTAGGAATCTCCTCACCCTCAAGCTTCTTATATAGTGATGTCAGCATTCGCTGAGCCTTGTATGATAGTTGGTATAGTGCCTTTCTATCTCTTAGTCTTTTACGGAACACCTCAATCCAACCGTCATGCCTTAGCTTCTCGAAGCGATTCTTGTTCCAACTCATAAGCTCATGAAACTCCATAAACTTATCTCTATCGAAGTAATCCTCAGTCTTGAGGAACAGTAACATATCAAGGTCTTCCTGTGTAAGTCCATACTTTGACTTGATGAAATATCGGATGACTCTCCAATACTTTAAATAATCCTTATCCATAATTTTATTAAATTTGTAACAAAGATAATAAAGATGGCAACAAAGGGTAGAACAAACACCAAGATATGTCCTTCAGGCTTAAATTGGCTTGACGGCAAAACAATTGGCGGACAGAAAGTTTCTCGTGGAAAAGATGGGAAGTGGAACAATTGGTCTGCTCGAGCCGCACAGCTTGCTTCAAAATATTGTAAAGACCCTAGTTGGGGAAGAAAATCTAAAAATAAATAACTATGGCTACTAAAAAATTCAAGGTACATAATATGTACAGCAAGACGGGGATAAAGAAGGTTGCTTCTACCCTCGCACAGCACAACGCTCTAAAGAAGAAAGGGTACACTCATACAAAAAAAAATAACTAATTATGCCAACAGTAAAGTACAAGTGTGGAGACACAGGAAAGATGAAGACAAAAACATTCCCATATAATGCAGTGGGAAAGGCTCAGGCGGGAGAGTTTGCAAAGACCATGAATGGTACTATGAAGAATAACCCCGGCTATGGTATGGAGAAAAAGACCAAGTCAAGCGGATACTAATGGGTAAGCTAAAAGAATGGGCTGAAGAAGATTGGGTTATGATAGGGCTTGATGGCTCTATTCTTGGCCCTTGCGGCACAGGAAAGAAGAAGGGCAATCCTGACAGATGCTTAAAGCGTGCTAAAGCAGAGGCTATGAGCAAGACTGCCCGTGCAAAAACAGCACAGAAGAAAAAAAGATTTGGAAGGAAAAAGCAGTATGTACCTAACACTCCTGCGGCTAAATAAATAACTATGGCTGACAAAAGCAGAATGAAATGCAACAGGGTTACTGCATCAGACAGGCCCGGCAAGAAGAAGATGGTCAAAGGATGCGAAGGTGGCAAAGAGAAGCTGATTCACTTTGGTGCTAAGGGCTATGGTCACAACTATTCTTCTGCTGCTCGCAAGTCATTTAAGGCAAGACACAAGTGTGGCACTGCTAAATCTAAACTTACCGCACGCTATTGGTCTTGTAAGAACTTATGGGCAGGCAAAGGTGGGAGCACGAAGTCATCACCAAAAAATCGTCAAGGAAAATATTAGTATATTTGTAAAAACAATTTAACAATGAAACAAGGATATAACGCAAGACTCGATGAGTCATTAGGAATGAAGCACAAGGGTGCTCACAAGCAATCAATGAAGTCTCGTAGAGATGAGTCTAAAGGAATGGCTAAGTCAATGACAGGTCACGCCTACAGTGGAGACCATTCTATGGGAGACAAGCATTACCCAAAAAGTGTTAAGAATCACTTAGGCGGTTTAATCCGTAAGTAATGGCTACGAAAGGCAGGACAAAGTTCCCTGAAATAAAAAAATCTCGTAAAGGGGATTTTACTAAGTGGGCTAAGAAAAAATTTGACGAAACAGGTAGTAATGATTTCAAAGACACTTGTAGTGCAGCTTCTTCTGTTGTGAAAGATAAAAGTAAATATTCCAAAGAGGTTGTCGCTATGGCGAACTACGCTAATAACTTTGGGTGTAAAACAAAATAACTATGGGAAAGGCTTTAGTATGGTTAGGAAATAAAATCATCGCATTGGGATTGTGGTGTAAGAGAACTTGGAATAAGTTCCTTAGTAAATTAATGTTTAAAAACGTATAAGTAATGGCAAGAAACTTATCAAGTCCATTGGCCGTGTCTGAATTTGATGATGACAAGCCAAAGAAAAAATCAAAACAAAAACGTGAGAACCGTAAGGCTGTCCGACAGCTTAAAAAGAAGACAACCACTCGTACTGTAAAAGGTTTGAAGGTTGATAGTAATAAGAAAAGGACCGTGGGTAGTAGAAGTACTACGCCAAGCAAATCCACTTCATCGACATCAAAACCAACCCGTACTAAAAAAACAAAAGCTCCAAAAGAAAAAAAAGAAAAAAGAACTATGTTCGACAAGAAGGTAGATAGAAAGATTAAAAGGTATAAGGACCAAGGATACAATACCGAGGGGACAAGAGACGCTATGGAGCGTGACTCAAAAAGCTTTCAAAGAAAAAAAGAACGAGCACGGGTAAAAAAGGCTGCTGCAAAAAAGAAAGCTGAGTTTAAAGCAATGAGTCCTGAAGACCAAAAGAAAGCAACAGCAAATTCTCGATATAAGAGGCGTGAAGAAATCAAGAAAAAACTTGGTATTACAGGTAAAAGTCAAAGTCAAATAGACAAGAAAAAGGAAAGAAAATCAAAACGGTCTAACAAGGATAGAGGTGAAGGTTCTATGTGTGGTAATAAGCCCGGGAAATGTAAAATATAAACACTATGGCTTATAAAAGAAACTTATCTTTTCCATTAGCACCTACGGTAGGGGGTGACGATGACAAGAAGAAGAAGAAGAGAAAAACAAGAAAAGAGAGAACTACAGAAATAAAAAATCCTGATGGTACTATCACTACAGTATTTACTCGAAGAAGTGGTGATACAGTTAAGAAAGGTAAAAAGCCAAAAGTAAAAAGTTCAACACCTACTGCAAAGTCTAAACCTGAGCCAAGGAGAACAAAAGAGCAAAGGAAAAAGGATAAGGCTTTAATAGATGCTGTTGATAAAAAGGCTCGGATAGGTAAGTATACGCCCAAGGACAAGAAAAAGGAAAGAAATAAATCCATAAAAGAAATGGATAAGGCTAGAAAAAATAGAGCTAACAATACTGATTCTTCAAAGCGGTATAGGGAGGTGATTAGAGCTAACAAAAAAAAACCTAAATCTGATGGGGGCGGAAGAGATTCTAGGGACTATAAACCCATAAGAAGAGGCATTCAGATAAACCGTACCAAAACAGGCGGGGGCGGAAGAAGAAGAAATAATAATGCCATTCAAAAGGGCAAAGGTTTTTTCGGTAAAAATAAAAAAATATAAACGCTATGGTAAACGGAGATAAAGATAAGAAACTTGATTTCAAAAGAAAAAGAGATGCAGCAGTTGCAAAGGGTAAAAAAAGAGATGCTGAATTTGCAGCAAAATGTAAAGCTTTCAAGAAAGCAAATCCGGGAAAGCAGTGTAGAGACATGAAGTTCAGTAGCACAATGACACCTGCTGAAACAGCTCTATTTAATACATACGGAAAGAAAGGCAGTACAGTACAATTAAGTAAAGCAGGTAAGGCGGAAGCCCAAACAACAATCCAAAAAGAGTTTAATACTCCTAAAAAAGCATAGTATGTCATACAAGCAGAAGCAAAGTTTTAGTCAGCCGAGCAGAGGGCTTGGTGATAGTATTGAGAAGTTTACTAAAGCTACCGGTATTAAGTCGGTAGTTAATAAGGTATCAAGTGCTATAGGTAAAGACTGCGGCTGTGATGGCAGAAGAGATTCTTTAAATCGAATAGCTCCATATAAAAGAAAGTAAACTATGCCAATGCAAATCTCCATATCAAATGCCATCGGGGGCGGGGGCGGTGCTCAAGGAGCAGGCGGCTCATCCTTTACCAATACCAAGAGTATATTGCTGGATGGTGTTGATGACCTTGTAACTATGGGAGATGTTTTAGATACATCAGACACGGGAGCAGACCCTTTAAGTCTTTCATTATGGTTTAAAACAACTGACAGCTCTACTCAGGTATTAGTCGGTAAACAGAATACCAATTTTCCTTATGAGGGTTATAGTATAGCAATAGTTTCAGTTAATAAAATTTATTTCAATATAGGTAATTATACAGGAAATAAATATATACAATTAAAAAGTGCTACTATTAGTAGTATATCTGATGGAAATTGGCATCATTTAGTTGTCACCTATGATGGCAGCAGGGCAGCAAGCGGTGTAAATATTTACCTTGACAATTCTGCTTTAGGCTTGAGTATCGGTAAAAATGTGCCACCTGAAGCAACACAAAACACCCAAGACTTTATGATTGCAGCAAGGGGAACAAGCTCATCTAACACATTGCGTTTTGATGGCAATATAGACGAAGTCGCTTATTTTACATCTGAACTTTCTGCAAGTGATGTTAATTCAATTTATGGCACAGGCGTTCCTAACGATATCAGTAGTTTAAATCCTGTTGGTTGGTGGCGTTGCGGAGACGGTGATACTGCCCCTACCCTAACTGACAGGGGTTCAGGTGGCAATAACGGCACGATGGAGAACTTCAGTACATTCAGTACGGACGTACCTACATAAATAAAATTATTATCTTTGTGTAAAACATAAAGAAATGCCAACAATACCAAGTAACGAACAATTTGTCGGGATATCAGCCTCAGAGGACTTAATCGAAAGAGGTTCATATCAGACGAATAAAGCAAGAACAATCTATACATACGCTGATATTCAAGGTCAAGCACAGTCCGCTGTAGCCAAGACAGGCGTAGTAATCTCATTTACAGAGAATGAAATCTATAACACCTCAGGTGCAGCAGGAACGGGTAACATAACTAACAACCTTACGGGTGCTCAGTTGGGAATCGTTCAGAAGCTATACCATCAAGAGGGGTCAGCTCCTTCAGTCCCTGCGGGATGGGTTCTTATGGGCTCAGGTACATACAGTACAACAGTCCTTAATGTAATCTATGCCGAGTGGTGTGGAGGAACAAGAGTTGAGTATTGGATTGTACAGCCTGCGTAGATGTCAAGCTACTACCGCTCCATACTAAACACCCTAACAGTACCATTCACTAATACTAAGTCAATACTTCTTGACGGAGTGGATGATTTTGTCCAATTAACAACTACCAACAATTTAAGACCAACTGAATCTGAACTAAATGCAAGTGGCTATACGGTTTCTATGTGGGTAAAAAGAAACAATACTGGTACATATGGACTTTTTGCAAATGATGGAGTAGGTCAAACAACGTACTACGGATTAGAGTTTTATGTAACATCAAATGGCACTTTAGGTATGCAAAAGCTTGATGGTCAAGGAACAGGCTCAAGTGATAGGAGTACTGCAGTCACTTCAAGTGGTGCTATTTCAGTTGGTTCTTGGGCACACGTTTTATTTGTACTGCCTACTGCTAATAAAAGTGCTTGGAAGATATACGTTAATGGAGTTTCACAAACTTTAACAACAAGTGGAACAGGTGGCAATGTGGGCTATTTGAATGGAACGGCAGCTATTGGTGCAATAAGAACAGGTAAATTTTTTAAAGACAATATTGACGAAGTAGCGGTTTGGAATAGTGACCAAAGTGCAAACGTCGCAACTATTTATAATAGTGGTGTACCAAATGACATCAGTAGTTTATCACCCGTTTCTTGGTGGAGATGCGGTGATGGAGACACTTCGCCAACCTTAACTGATAACGGTACAGGAGGCAATAACGGAACGATGACAAACTTTAGTACATTCAGTACAGATGTACCTACTTAAACTAACACTATGTCACAATACTATAGAAGCATACTAAACACCCTAACCGTACCATTCACTAATACCAAGAGTATAGAGTTTGATGGAATAGATGCGTATTTAGATTTACAAAGCAGAACTCAAAACTTTACAAATTTTACTTTAAGTTTTTGGATACAACCACTTACTTCTCCTGGTGCTTCTTTTGATGGCATTGTAGGTCAAGATACCACTACTTCAGAAGGAGGTATTTTAAGATATGTGGCAATGGATGGGACGTTTGTAAGAGTTTTTATAGGAAGTTGGACAGCCTTATCAAGCACCTTAACTTTGGGAAGTTGGCATCATATCGCCCTTACTTACGATTCAAGTTCCGATGTATTAAAAGGCTACACAGATGGAATTTTAGCAGTTACGGTAAATTCACCTAATTTTAGTGCAGCTTCTACAAATGCACACAGCTTTAAAAGAATAGCTATGCGTAACGGAAGCCTTTCAGGTTGTCTGCCTGCTTATTTAGACGAAATGGCAGTATGGGGTACTGCTTTAGATGCAACGCAGATAAATTCAATTTACAATAGCGGTGCACCAAACGACTTAAGCAGTCTTTCACCAATACATTGGTGGCGATTTGGCGATGGAGACACGTCACCTACCCTCACGGATAATGGTAGTGGCTCAATTAATGCGAATATGGAAAACGTATCTACATTCAGTACTGACGTACCTACTTAAAAAAAGTATTATCTTTGTATAAAATAAAAAACTATGAGCTTGAGAGTAGCAGACACATATATCACAGTATCAATAGATGACCTTCCAAAGATTGACTTTTCACAGGTCGGAGAGACAGACGAGAACACAATACGCAAATCACTCAATGATGCTGAGTTTGTTCTTAAGTATAACGCAGAGCCATCATTCATATCTGATGGAACGGTAACACCGCTACAGACAATGACTCACGAACAATGCCTTACTCTTATGGCTACACCTGAATGGTCAGAGCCAATGCCTATAGAAGAGTAGTTCCCCCTCACATAAGTGTTTCTACATATAAAAAAATAATACTATCTTTGTATATATATAAAAGATAGAAATGGCTTACCAAAAATTACAAGCAAGTAGAGCAATAGCAGTAATTCCAAGTGATACTGTAAATATTCCAAACCCTCCAACTTTAGCAATCAGCAGTACGACAACAGGTGCTGCTCCTAATAAGCTTGTAGATGCGGCAGGAGACTTTGTGAACAGAGGAGTAAAGATTGGGGATATTATATATAATTATAGCGGAGCATATGCAGCTACAGTAACAGCGGTTGATAGTTCAACTCAGTTAAGCATTTCCCCCGCTCCCGGTATAGCTCCGTTTGCAGCCTATGATTTATATGCATCTCACGACACTCCAAACAATGGTTGCGTACTATACGTTGGTGTAGCGGGTGATGTTAAAGTTACCACGGCAGGTGGAGATGATGTTACATTCACGGGAATACTTGCGGGTAGTTTTATACCTGTTCAAGTTGTAAAAGTATTTGCAACAGGAACCACATCCACAAATATTGTTGCACTTTGGTAAAATTCTATTCAACATATACACACAACATTAGTATTAAGTATGTAATAACACAGTGATGTCACAGATAAACGAGAAAACAAAAATTAATCTATCACCAAAAAACCTTTTGTTTATTGTGGGACTCGTGGCTACATTTGTTAGTATGTACTTTCAACTTCACGCAGAGGTTGAGGATGCCAAGCGTTTACCTGCAAGAGACACTCAGGTTGATGCGGCAATCATAAAGACATCCAATGAGATTGAGTTCATAAAAGCTGAGATTGGAGAAATCAAAGGACAGCTTCAGACTATGGAACAACGTCTCTATGAAATTCAATAATAGATTATGGGAAAATTATGTCCGTGCTGCAAGCAGCCGTTACAGAGTAATTCTAAATACGTTTGGATTCTTGATAATGGTCATGGAGGCATTATTGACGGTGTCTATCAGACAGCCGGAAAGCGTAGTCCTATTTGGGACGATGGCACTCAGCTATTTGAGGGTGAGTTTAATCGTGCTGTAGTAAAACGTATTGCTGAGTATTGCGATAAGAATAAGATAGACTACATTAACTTGGTTGACACCAATGAGGATGTGCCTCTATCAACAAGAGTCAAGTTGGCTAACGAGGTTTATCGTGAGTCAGACAAGCCCTGTATATATATAAGCGTACACGCAAATGGGTTTAGTGATGAGTCCGCAAATGGGTGGGAGGTATTTACATCTCCGGGAGAGACTCAGTCAGACTCTATAGCTACAGCTTTATATGCTGAGGCAGAGAAAGAGTTTCCAAGATATAAGATGCGTAAGGACACAACAGATGGTGACGTAGATAAGGAATCAAACTTCTATGTTCTTATTCACACAGCCATGCCCGCTGTACTCTCTGAGAACTTCTTTATGACTAATGAGAAGGAATGCAAGAATATTCTTCTGAGTGAGGAAGGAAGAGACAGGGTGGCAAAGATTCACACTGAAATGATAAATAAAATAGAAAGCAAATGAAAGAGATTTTAATGAGACTGTTCGGTAAAGGGACAGATGTAGTCGGAAAGGTTGGCGGATTGGTAGACCGATTCGTAAGAACTAAAGATGAGAAAGCAGAGTTTGAAAAAGAGATGGCAAAGATTCTAATAGACGCTGAGGCTGATATGCAGAAGAACGTCACCGAGAGATGGAGAGCAGATATGAACTCTGACTCTTGGCTGTCTAAGAACGTGCGTCCATTGGTCTTGATGTTTTTAATTTTCAACACTATGCTGTTGATATTTATTGACGCAGGACAGATTGAGTTTAAGGTTGAGGATAATTGGGTAGACCTTCTTCAGGTTCTTTTGATTACTGTTATTGCTGCATACTTTGGTGGTAGAACAGTTGAGAAGACAAGAAAGAAATAATTCCTATCTTTGTAAGAAATAAAATTAAATAGAATGAAACTTGATGAAAAGGAACTTACTGTATTGCAAGGATTGCAGTCAGAGTTCAACAACACCAAAATGAACTTAGCAAGTATTGAGCTACAGAAGTACGACACGTTAAAGAAGCTCGATGTATTGAAAGAACATTTTGCTACACACGAAGAAGAACTAGTAAAAAAATATGGAGCCGATGCTGTCATAAACCTACAGACAGGAGAGGTATCAGAAAAAAAGGATTAAGATGTCAAAGATAAGTACGTATTCAAACTCAAGCCCGGTTGTATTAACAGATAAGTTAATAGGAACTAACACCGCAGGGACTCCTGCTAATGGTACAAAGAACTTTTTAGTTAGCGACTTAGCCACAGTGATTGGAGCTAATATTGATAAAACATTACAGCAGGTTGTTGATGCAGGGAATACAGCTACTAAAGACGTAACCCTAACAGGTATTTTTCGCTCTACCGTATTAAAGGGAGACACTATTCAGTTACTCGCTTTAGGAACTTACGCTGACAATGTGGCAGCCCTCGCAGGCGGCCTTCTTGCTAATGATGTTTACAAGACAGCAACAGGAGAGCTTAGAATCGTAGTGTAATGGACATTAGAAAGATATCTATAGGACCCGACTATAAGGGTGGTGCAATGCATTACATTGTAGGTCAAGAGGTCTTAGGGTCTAAGTACACAATCCATCTAATAAAATTTTATCCTGAGAGCGAATCTATAAAGATATGGATTCAGCAGGGAGACGAGATAATGATGTGGAAAGAGTTCACACATACAATGCCAATTTCAATCGAGTACAATATAAATTTTTAAATGAAGTCACCGTTTTACTTTATAACTAAATCAGAAAACGGCAAGCGATATGACAACACAAAAGAGATAGGGGGAATTGATTTTATAACAAGCACCTCAGAAGAAGACCATCAGTTCTCAACTCGCTATGCCAAGGTCATCGAAACGCCACTAGGATACGAAGGTCCTATACAGAAGGATGACACCCTATTGGTACATCACAACGTATTTAAGTTCTACAACGATATGAAGGGCCGTCAACAAAGTGGTAAGAGCTTTTTTAAGGACGACCTTTTCTTTATAGATGAGGAGCAGTTCTTCATGTATAGCCATGACGGAGAGTGGTACTCATATGATAGATACTGCTTTGTTAAGCCTATACCTGCAGAGGACTCGTATATGTTTAAGCCGTTCTCGGAGGAACCTTTGATGGGTGAGATGGTGTATCCAAATGAATACCTTATATCTAAAGGTATTAATAAGGGAGACAGGATTTGTTTTAAGCCTGATAGCGAGTATGAGTTTAATGTGGATGGGGAGAAGTTATACAGGATGTATGACCATCAGATAACAATAAAGCTATAATGGATACAAAAGATATTAAACTTCAGATTATAAACGCAGGTATGAAAGCCGTTGAGCAGTTAATAAAGGTTGCCAAGGAGAACATTATAAAGCCTAATCCTGACGATGAGCTAGCTGCAGACAGATTAAAGAATGCTGCCGCTACGAAAAAGTTAGCTATATTTGATGCATTCGAGATACTATCAAAGATAGAGGGCGAGAAAAGAAACATAGATGTCTCAGAGAGAGGCGAGACAAAGATAGATACTAAACAAGGATTTGCAGAACGAAGGTCAAAATAACTTATTCAGTGTTCTAAAAGATTACATACCATCAAAGGTTGTTAAGAACAAGAACCGTGTACGCAGTTGGTCGTATGGGTATAACGAGAAGTATGACGTAGTAGTAATATCTAAGTCAGGAGAGATTGATACAGTTGTTAGTATAAACGGACTTCGTATCGCCCTGCCAAAGCCCCCTGAAAAAATATCAAAAGGAAAAAACTATTGGGAGAGAGAGGATATACCTGAAGCACTAGAAAGAATGCAATCAATATTTCAGTGGAACGAGATGCCATCTGAGTTTAAAAGCAAGTGGGTTGATTACATAGAGGAAGAGTTCGATAGAAGAGAGGAGGGATATTGGTTTATGAACAACGGTGTATCTACCTATATCACAGGAGCTCACTATATGTATCTACAATGGACCAATATTGATGTGGGATATCCCGACTTTAGAGAGGCTAACCGGATACTATATATGTATTGGGAAGCCTGTAAGGCTGACAAGCGTTGTTTTGGTTTAGACTATCTAAAGATTAGACGTTCAGGATTCTCATTTATGAGCTCATCTGAGTGTGTTAATACAGGTACACTAGCTAGAGACTCACGTGTAGGTATACTATCAAAGACGGGTAGTGATGCCAAGAAAATGTTTACAGATAAAGTGGTTCCTATATCACAGAGGCTTCCATTCTTTTTCAAACCCATACAGGATGGTATGGATAAACCAAAGACGGAGCTAGCATTTAGGATTCCTGCATCTAAAATTACAAAGAAGAATATGTCGACCATTGACGAGACAGGAATGGATGGCCTTGACACTACGATAGATTGGAAGAACACAGACGATAACTCCTATGACGGTGAGAAGCTTTTACTATTAGTACATGACGAGAGTGGCAAGTGGCTTAAGCCTAATAATATATTAAACAATTGGCGTGTAACCAAGACCTGTTTAAGATTGGGTAGTAAGATTATTGGTAAGTGTATGATGGGCTCTACATCTAACGCATTAAATAAGGGTGGAGAGCAGTTTAAGAAACTATACAACGACTCTCACCCAACTAAAAGAAACGCAAACGGACAGACTAAAAGTGGACTATATAACCTATTCATTCCTATGGAGTGGAATATGGAGGGGTTCATAGATAGATATGGGATGCCTGTATTGAGAAAACCTTCTAGCCCTGTACTTGGTGTAGACGGAGAGATGATTGATAATGGAGCTATTGACTATTGGCAGGCTGAGGTTGACTCTTTAAAGAACGACCCTGACGCACTCAATGAGTTCTATCGTCAGTTTCCAAGGACAGAGTCTCACGCATTTAGAGATGAGAGTAAGCAGTCTATATTTAATCTCACAAAGATATATCAGCAGATAGATTATAATGACTCATTAATAAAGGAGCATCACCTCACAAGGGGAAGCTTTCATTGGAAGGACGGAATAAAAGACAGCACTGTAATATGGAGCCCTGACAAGAGGGGACGGTTCCTTGTTAGTTGGACGCCAAAGAAAGGACTTCAGAATGCTGTTGTAGAAAAGAGAGGGATAAGACATCCGGCCAATGAACACATCGGTGCATTCGGTTGTGACTCCTATGACATATCAGGAACTGTAGGTGGAGGCGGCTCTAATGGAGCACTGCATGGATTAACAAAGTTTAATATGGATGACGCACCATCTAATGAGTTCTTCTTAGAGTATGTGGCGAGACCACAGACGGCAGAGATATTCTTCGAGGAGGTACTAATGGCGTGTGTATTCTATGGTATGCCAATACTTGTAGAGAACAATAAGCCTAGGCTACTATATCATTTTAAGAACAGAGGATATAGGGGCTTTAGTATCAATAGACCCGATAAGCACTATAACAAGCTCTCTAAGACAGAGAAGGAGCTCGGGGGTATACCTAACTCAAGTGAGGACGTTAAGCAGTCTCACGCCTCCGCAGTTGAATCTTACATCGAGAAGTATGTAGGCTTAGACCTGAGTGGAACGTATAGGGATATGGATGATATGGGCTCTATGATTTTTGGTCGGACGCTTGAGGATTGGGCTAAGTTTGATATTAGTAATAGAACTAAGTACGATGCAACAATAAGCTCAGGACTTGCAATAATGGCGACTCAAAAGAACTCGTATATCCCTGAGAAAAAAGAGTCGAAAATAAGTATTAACTTTGCAAGGTATAGTAATAAAGGAACAACAAGTGAATTAATTAGAAGATGAAGGATGTAAAGATAAACATTTCATCTGTAGGATTCCCAAGTCAATTTGTGTCTGATGCAGAGAAAGCTACAGACGAGTTTGGATTACAGATTGGTCAAGCGATTCAGTATGAATGGTTTAGAAAGGATAGCAACTCTTGCAGATACTATAGTCAGTGGAAAAATTTTCATAGACTAAGATTGTACGCAAGGGGAGAGCAGTCCATTGCCAAATATAAAAACGAGCTAGCGATTGATGGAGACTTGTCATATCTTAATTTAGATTGGACACCTGTCCCTATACTACCTAAGTTTGTAGACATCGTTGTAAATGGAATGTCTGATAGGCTATTTAGGGTTAAGGCATACTCAGAGGATGCATTATCTCAGGCGAAGAGAAGCAAGTACCAAGATATTATAGAGGGTCAGATGGCCGCTAAGGATGTTCTTCTTACTATACAAGAGAAGTCGGGTGTTGACCCATTCGCTATGAACCCTGCTGAGCTTCCTGAGAATGATGAGGAGCTAGCACTATACATGAATCTCAATTACAAGCCTGCTATCGAGATAGCAGAGGAGGAGGCTATTGATACTATATTCTCCGAGAATCATTATCAAGATATTAGAAAGAGACTAGACTATGACCTAACAGTTTTAGGTATTAGTGTTTCCAAGAGTGAGTTCCTTCCGGGCTCAGGAGTAAAGGTCTCTTATGTAGACCCTGCTAACGTGGTTTATAGCTATACAGAGGACCCTCACTTTAAGGACTGCTTCTATTGGGGTGAGATAAAGACAGTTCCACTAACTGAGTTAGTTAAAATAGACCCCACACTAACGAGAGAAGACCTAGAGGATATATCTAAATACAGTCAGAGTTGGTATGATTACTATAATAACGCTCAGTATTATGAGAATGATATCTTCTACAGAGACACGTGTACACTGATGTACTTTAATTATAAGACCACAAAAAAGATTGTTTATAAGAAAAAGATTCTTGAAGGCGGTGGCTCTAAAATTATTGAGAAGGATGACCAATTCAATCCACCCGTAGAGATGATGGAGGAGGGTAGATTCGAGAAGATTGAGAAGACTATTGATGTTTGGTACGATGGCGTTATGGTTATGGGTACAAACATTATACTTAAGTGGGAGCTTGCAAAGAATATGGTACGACCAAAGTCTGCAAGTCAGCACGCTCTACCTAACTATGTTGCAGTAGCACCACGAATGTACAAGGGAGTGATTGAGTCGTTGGTTAGAAGGATGATTCCTTTTGCTGATTTGATTCAGATGACACACCTTAAGCTACAGCAGGTAATATCGAGAGTTGTACCTGACGGTGTATATATAGATGCAGACGGATTGAATGAGGTAGACCTTGGAACAGGCAGTGCTTATAATCCTGAGGATGCATTAAGGCTATACTTCCAAACAGGTAGTGTGATTGGTAGAAGCTACACTCAGGATGGAGAGTACAATCAAGGAAAGGTTCCTATCAAGGAGCTTCAGTCATCATCAGGAGCGAGTAAGGCTCAGATGCTGATATACAACTATAACCACTATCTTGATATGATACGTGCGGTCACAGGATTAAACGAGGCCCGTGATGGCTCTACACCTGACCCTAACTCATTGGTTGGTCTACAGAAGCTAGCGGCACTAAACTCTAACACTGCAACAAGACATATACTTGATGGCAGCCTCTATATATATAGAAGCCTTGCAGAGTCCTTAACATATCGCATTGGCGATATCCTTGAATACTCTGACTTCAAAGAGGAGTTTATCAATCAGATAGGTAAATACAATGTAAGTATACTTGGAGAGATAAGCGACCTGTATTTATATGACTTTGGTATATTCATTGATGTTAGTCCTGACGAAGAGGAGAAGGCTCAGCTAGAGCAGAACATTCAGATGGCACTATCTAAGAATGATATCAACCTTGAGGATGCTATTGATATTAGAGAGATAAGAAATATTAAGTTGGCCAATCAGTTCTTGAAGATGAAGCGTAAAGCTCTTCAGCAGAGAGAGAGTGAGATGCAGATGCAGCAGCAAGCTATGCAGCAGCAGGCTCAATTACAGTCACAGCAGATGGCAGCAGAAGCAGCTATGCAGAAAATACAAGCAGAGACACAGTCTAAGATGCAGATTAAGCAGGCTGAGATTGCTTTTGAGATTGAGAAGATGAAGAATGAGGCAGAGCTTAAGAGACAGCTAATGGCTGAGGAGTTTAATTACAGCATGAGTCTTCGTGATGTTTCTGAGAATGCTTTACAAAGCAGAGAGACTGAAAGAGAAAAGTCCAAGTCTGAAAGAATTAGTCAGCAGAACACGGAGCAGTCACAGCTAATAAATCAAAGAAAGAATAATCTACCTCCACAGAAGTTTGAATCTAACGAGGATAGCTTAGATGGATTTGATTTAGCTGAGTTTGAACCCCGTTAAATTGATTGAAAAAAATAACTAACTTTGTAAAAATCAAATTAAATGGAAATTAAAGTAACAGCAGTTGGTACTCCTGAGGGTAAATCAACACAAGAGGTAGAGAAAGAACTTCTTGATAAACACGAAGAGTCGTTAAACGATGAATCGGGAGAGACTAACAATGAAGTAGTGGAGTCAAGCACTGAGAGTGCAGACACCACACAAGAACAAGAAGATACACAGCCGGAAGGCGAGACAGAAACTCAATCCTCAGAGTTAAGTGAGGAGGACGTTCTTTCATATATTGGAAAAAGATATGGCAAGGAGATTAACTCTTTTGATGAGTTGGTATCTGAGCGAGAATCGACAGGAGAACTACCTGAAGATGTCGCAGCCTATCTTAAATACAAACAAGAGACGGGTCGTGGATTCGAGGACTTTGTTAGATTACAACAAGACTTCGATGAGATGAACCCTGATGATTTGCTAGAGTCTTATTATAAGGCCACTGAAGAGGGGCTTGATGATGACGACATCGACATTATGCTTGACGAGTTTGATTATGACGAGGAGGTTGATGAAGAGTTGGATATCAAAAAGATAAAGCTAGCAAAGAAAAAAGAGATTGCAAAAGCGAAGAGTTACTTCAACGGAATGAAGGAGCAATACAAGCAGCCACTTGAGTCAAGTGGAGGTGAGGGCTCGGGAGTTAGTTCGGAGGAGCTTGATAGCTATCGGCAATATATAAAATCTGCTGAAACCCAAAAGGTTGAGGGGGAGCGTAGACGAGATTGGTTTATTGAAAAAACCAACGAGGTATTCGGAGGGGAGTTCAAAGGTTTTGAGTTCTCTGTTGATGGTGACTCCGTCTTATATTCACCGCAGTCCGCAGATGCGTTAAAGAAAGAGCAGTCAAATGTTATGACCTTTATAAATAAGTACATGACAGATGATGGCTTAATCTCAGACGCTCAAGGATACCATAAGGCAATAGCAGTTGCATCAAACCCTGAGAAGTTTGCTCAGTTCTTTTATGAACAAGGCAAGGCTTCTGCAACCGAGGATGTTACACGTAAGATGAAAAATATAGAAATGTCTGAACGTAAAGCACCCGAGGCCACGACACAGGGCGGTATGCAGATTAGAGCTGTAAACCCGGATTCGGGTAAAGGCTTGAAAATAAGAAGTATAAAGAAAAAATAATTTTAAAAAAAAAAGAAAATGGCAGTACAAGCAGTACCGGGATTTGATTTGCAGCCATCTGCAACGCAGATTCCCACAGCAACAAACTACATTACCGACTTCAACTTTTTGAATCAGTATCTTCCTGATACATATGAGAAAGAGTTTGAGCGTTACGGTAATAGAACAATTGCATCTTTCCTACGATTAGTAGGAGCAGAGATGCCTTCTAACTCAGACCTTATCAAATGGGCGGAGCAAGGAAGATTACATACGAAATACACTCAGGTAGGAACAGCAGCAGCGGGAGCTACTTTAGACCCTACATTCCAAGTGAATGACGCTTTAGCACCTGCAGGTTCAACAGCAGGAGCTTTAGGAACACCATCTATCGCTATCCGTACAGGACAGACGGTTATGATTGTTCAGAACAACGGAAGCGGAAGCAACAAAGGAGTTGTTACAGCAGTACCGACAGTAAATACATTTACCGTAGCCTTATACGAAGCTGCAGGTCTTGTAACTGCAGGTACAGGAGCAGGTAACTCTGACGTTACAGTATTCATATATGGTTCTGAGTTCCGAAAAGGAACAATCGGAATGGCAGGTTCTTTAGAGGCTGACGATATGATTTTCGACAACTCTCCAATTATCTTGAAAGATAAGTATTCTGTATCAGGTTCTGATATGGCACAGATTGGATGGGTTGAAGTACAGACAGAGAACGGAGCAAACGGATACCTATGGTATTTGAAGTCTGAGCATGAGACTCGTCTACGTTTTGACGACTATCTTGAGACTGCAATGATTGAAGCGGTTCCTGCAGAAGCAGGTTCAGGTGCTTCTAACGCAGGAGCAGGAGCAGGAGACAACCCTAACTTTGGTAACAAAGGTTCTGAAGGTATCTTCTACGTAGTAGAGGCTAGAGGAAATGTATGGGGCGGTGGAAACCCTGTCGCACTTGCAGACTTCGATGCTGTTATCTCACGTCTTGACAAGCAAGGTTCTATCGAGGAGAATGTTATCTTCCTAGACCGACAGTTTGGATTCGACATTGATGATATGTTAGCAGCTCAGAACTCTTATGGTGCAGGTGGTACATCTTACGGATTGTTTGACAATGACGAAGAGATGGCACTTAACCTTGGATTCACAGGATTCCGAAGAGGATATGACTTCTACAAGTCTGATTGGAAATACTTGAATGACCCAACAATGAGAGGTGGACTTCCAACAGGAGCTAACTCAGGACGTGTAAACGGACTATTAGTACCTGCAGGTTCAACTACTGTATATGACCAAATCATGGGTAAGAACGCTAAGCGTCCTTTCCTTCATGTACGTTACAGAGCTTCAGAGACTGAAGACAGACGATACAAGACTTGGATTACAGGTTCAGCCGGAGGAGCTCGTACTTCTGACTTAGATGCAATGGAAGTAAACTTCCTTTCTGAGAGAGCAGTATGTACTCTAGGAGCAAACAACTTCTTCTTATTCCAAGAGTAAGAGTAGTTACAATAATAAAGGGAGTGTCTTAGGGCACTCCCTATTTTTTAAAAATTAAATTTTATCTAATGCAAAAGAAAGCAAAATTCACAGACAAAGCCTATAGGCTTAAAAAACAAAATTCCCCACTTACGTTTATGTTACCAACCCGTAATACTAAACGATATCCATTACTATGGTTTGATGAAGAGACAGGGGTAAACAGACCACTAAGATACGCACGAAATCAGAAGACTCCATTCGAGGATGAGCAGGACGGCAATGCAATTGTTGAGCCTATAATCTTTGAGGATGGTATGCTTTATGTACCTAAAACAAATCAGGTTCTTCAGAAGTTCTTGTACTATCATCCAATGAATCATTTGAAGTACGAAGAGATTAATAACGAAAGAGACGCATCAGAGGATGTAGAGTTCTTGAACCTAGAGGTTGATGCATTAATTGAAGCACGACAGCTAAGTATAGAGCAGCTTGAGAACATCTCATCTGTATTATTTGGTATAGATGTATCAAAGATTTCTACAGCCGAGATGAAGCGAGACATACTTGTGTACGCTCGTAACTATCCTGAAGACTTCTTAGATATTGTTAGAGACCCTGAGCTGAAGCTACAGTCCAAGGTGATGATGATGTTTGATAGGGGAATCATTCAGTTTAGAAAGAATCAGAAGGAGGTATGGTATAATACCACTACAAATAAAAAGAAGCTACTTACAGTTCCTTTCGGAGAGGACGGTCACTTCACTGTCGCTACTTATTTCAAGAGCGATGAGGGTGTAGAGGCACTGAAGGTTTTAGAAAAGCTATTATAATTTTTTTATTTGGTATATTATTTGTAGATTTGTAATCCTCATAACGAATGTTTGAATGTTTATTTAAGCAAGAAGGGACCTAAACAGGTCCCTTTTTTTTATGTATCTTTGTGACATTATTAACCCATTAATACTTTTTACAAATGGAAAAATTTTTAAATGTTAAAGGAACCGCAGCAGCAGGATATGCGGGAACTCAATTAGTTTCTTGCAATGGAGTTAAATCCATTAGAACAGCTACAGCTACAGGTACAGCTACTGTTATCAGTTATATGGATGGTACAGCTACCACGGTTACAACAGCAGCAAGTGTTGCTTTTGATGTTCAGATAGCCCTACAAGATGCTGTTGCAGCAGCTTTACAGACTTCTTGGACTCGACCTGTGTATGATGTTGAGCTGCCAAAAGCGATTACAACTATTATTAACGCATAGAGTTAATCACTAGACAACGAACAGGAGAGGGCTTTTAAGGAGCCCTCTTTTTTTTTCATTATCTTTGTGTAAACAATAAAGATGATTAACTCAGTAAGGAATACGGTACTGTCCGTTTTAAACAAAAACAACTACGGTTACATATCCCCATCAGACTTCAATCTGTTTGCTAAGCAGGCTCAGCTAGATATCTTTGATGATTACTTCTATCAGTATAACTATCAGATAAATAAAGAGAATGCTAGACAGTCAGGTACAGGACTAGCTGATATCAAGAAGGGGTATGAGGAAGTGATTGAGCTGTTTTCAGAAACAAAGTATCTTACAAACAGTAGTGTTAATACATTCTTTTTACCTGCCCCTGCATATACGGGTGATGACTACTACCTTATTAACAAGGTGTTAGGATATGAAACAACGGCTGCAACAGGAACAATAACAACTGTTTCTGCAACGCAGCTTATAGATAGTAATGCAACCTTTAGAGACACAGATGTTCAGGCAGGAGATATTGTTTTTAATCTTTTACCGACACCACCAACACACGCAACTGTAACTAGCATAGCTAGTGGCCAATCATTAAACTTATCCGCAGGGATATTTGATGGATTAGTAAACCTTGGTGCGGCATATGTTATATTTAAGCCTAAGCAGAATGAACTTGAGAAGGTTACACACTCTAAGATTACAATGCTTAACAACTCTACGCTGACAGCACCAAGTAGAATGTTTCCTGCGTATACGCAAGAGGCATCGTTGCTAACTGCATTTCCATCTACACTAACAGAGGGAATACTTTGTCAGTACATAAGATATCCCAAGGACCCTAAGTGGACCTATGTAACACTAACAAACGGTGAGCCAATGTTTGATTCTACTCAGTCTGACTTCCAAGACTTTGAGTTAAGTAATGACGACCAAGTAGAGCTAGTCAATAAGATACTTCAGTATGCAGGAATGTCTATAAGAGAAGTGGCGGCAGTGCAGTTTGGTAAAGCTGAGGAAACAATGAATGACCAAAAAGAAAGATAATGGCGTATATATCACAATACCAATACTACGAGAATGATGGCAAGAATCCTGAGGATGCTAATTGGGGCTCCTATCAGTATGTCAGCCTATATGATATTGTAAATAACTATATGCTGATGTACTCAGGGAACCACTCGATAGTTAATAACGAGGAGAGATACAAGATATTATTCCACGCAAAGCGAGGGATTCAGGAGTTAAACTATGACGCGTTCAAAGAGATTAAGGTACTACAGCTAAATGTAGACGATGCCCTGAGGTTTGTTCTACCACCTGACTATGTCAATTGGGTTAGGATATCACTGTATAAGGATGGATTGATTCGTCCTTTGACAGAGAATATTCAAATCAATAGCTCGAGTGCTTACCTACAGGACAATAACTATAAGATATTATTTGACCAAGACGGAAACGTATTGAAGCCGGAGTTCTCTAACCTTGATATGGATAGGATTACAGGCACACAGAAGAGCATCTACCTTAACGAGGCTAGTCCTTTTCACGGAGCTGAAGGCTATAACTACGATGGGTATTGGTACTTTGACTACGGCATAGGAGCAGCCTATGGCCTTAATACAGAGACAGCTAATGCTAACCCTACCTTCAAGATAGATAAACGCTCAGGCGTAATAAACTTTGACTCCTCTATGTCAGGTGAGTCATGTATACTAGAGTATGTATCTGATGGTATGGAGAATGGTGCAGACACATTGGTTCAGGTAAACAAGTTATTTGAGCAGTACATATACTCTTACATCACGTATGAGGTTTTAAATTCAAAGCTAAACACACAGGAGTATGTAATTGCTAGGGCTCGCAGGAAAAAAAGTGCAGAGCTACGCAATGCTAAAATCAGAATAAGTAATATTCACCCCGGAAGATTATTAATGAATCTTCGAGGGCGTGATAAATGGATAAAGTAGATGGCTAATACAAAGCGGCATTTTATATCGGGCAAGATGAACAAGTCGGTAGACGAGAGACTTGTCCCTAATGGAGAATACATTGATGCGTTGAACGTAAGACTAGGTTCGACAGAGGCATCAGAGATAGGCTCCGTTGAGAACTCAAAGGGTAACACTCAGCTTACAACACTTGAGTTTGGAGGAACCGCTTTAAGTATTAATGCTAGATGTATTGGTGCCTTTGAAGACGGAACCCGTGAGACTATATATTGGTTTATTCATGACCGTAGCTTTACAGGTATTAATCCTGCAGGAGCTACATTGGATTTGATAGTCTCATTAAATATAAAGGAGGATATACTAACTTATCATGTTATCAGTACGTCAGTATTAAGCTTTAACCCTACGTTCCTTATAACAGGTATAGATATGGTAGAGGACTTCCTATTCTTTACCGATGACTATAATGCACCTAGGTTTATTGATATCAATAAGAACTATGCCGAGCCATCAGGAGGAGTGGACCAATTCACCGCAGAGGAACTGCTTGTAATAAAGAAACCACCTTTAACAGCTCCAACATTTACATTGTCAGATACGGGAGGAGATGAGAACTATGTTAAGGATAGGTTCTTGTGCTTTGCTTATAGGTATCGCTATGAGAATAATCAGTATTCAGCAACTTCACCATTTTCAAAACCTGCTTTTGCAAGTGGACCATTTGATTATAGTGACGCATCACAGTTGAATGAAGGTATGCAAAATATTAATAACGAAATCAATGTAACCTACAACTCAGGAGGACCTTTAGTTAAAGGTATTGATTTAATTTTCAAAGAATCGGAAAGCAATATTATAAAGGTTGCACGAAAGTTTGATAAAACAGATGAAGGATTTGCGGACAATACTGACTATACTTTTGTTTTTAACTCTAATCAGATATTCACCGTATTGCCTGACTCAGAGCTGCTGAGACTTTTTGACAATGTACCTAGGTTTGCTCAGGCACAGACTGTCATGGGGAATAGATTGGTTTATGGAAACTATGTAGAGGGATATAATTTAAGAGACAAAAATAATAATGCATTAAGGCTAGACTTTGATGCAGATTTAATATCAGAATCAGTAAGCATTGTGCCGCTTTCAGCGGTGGCGTCATCTCATAATTTTACTTTTGATGGCACTGTCGCTGCGGATTCTGTTTTAAGTATAAACCTTCAGGCAATAGAATTAACGAGAGGCTCTGAGATATCAATATCTTTTACATTAGTACACTCCTCTTTTAGTAACTCAGCGTCTCCCACAACAGTGCCAACAGTGCCATCGGTAAGCACTCCTGTATCTTTTACATATCAGCTTCAGCAAGACTTTACCTCTGTGAATGATTTAGCCACTAACCAAGATTTTATAGATAAGGTTGGGACAGCGTTGCCGGGAGGAACAATCCTGCCTGTATATGACCCTACTAATCCTACATCGTGTTCAGGCACTACATTTACGGACAGCTACAATTGTAACATTACAAATGTATTAGATGCCGCATTAGCTACTACTTGGACAAAGTATGTGTCGGGAAGAACGTCTGCTATAACTCCTCCGGGAACTCAAAATAATGGTGAGGGTATACTTATTGGTACTTCTGTGGGTAGTAATATAATTACTTTTACTGTGTTAGCGATGAGGCGGGTAACAGATATTGCAAACCCTAATGCCGCTCCCCCTGCTACATATAGTGCATATGAATATTTTAACATATCTAGTCCTAACGCAGTATTTAAATCTTCATCATCTTCCTTGAGCTTACATAGTAATAGAAACTATGAGGTAGGAATTATATATATGGATGATTTTGGGAGAGCTAGCACAGCGTTGGTTAGTGAATTTAATTCCGTATACACCCCTTGTGGTATTTCTCATTTAAAGAACAGGATACAAGTAACTATACCCACATATCAGTTAGCACCATCTTTTGCTACAAGATATAAGTTCTGTATTAAACCTGACTTGGAAGGCTATCAGACTATTTATGCAGACGAATTTTATTTAGATGTAGCAGGGGAGTATGCATATATAAAACTTGAAGGAGAAAATGCTCAAAAAGTAGAGGAGGCCGCTAGACTAATTGTTAAAAGAGACTCTGAGGGATTTGTTTCAAACTGCAGGTCTGTTAAGGTTTTGGAGAAGAAGGCTCAAGGCTCAGGATTTATAACTACCTCCACGGGAGCAACGCCACCCGCAGGGGTTTATATGAAGGTGATGCCTATCGACTTCTCTATTGACCCCACACTTTTTTCAATATTCCCTACAGTCACCCCAACACTTTATACGGTTGAAGGAGGAGACTTTGGGGGGCCTGATTCTATTCCTACAAATGTTTACCATGGATATGGCGGTGGAACAGGAAATGCTTCAGGGGTGCCTCCTTTAACGGGTCCCTTTGGTGTGGATATAGATATCCCTGTAGGTTCAACAGTAGAAATGTTTATGCAGATAACAAGGAATGGTAATTTCAATGTTGGTGGCGGAGCCACGGCACCGGTGCAGACTATTAATGCTACATTTTTGCTTCTTTTTGACAATATTACAAGTAGTTACACCTCGGTAATAGATTGGTTTACCGCAAACAATATTGACACAATTATAAACGCCAATATATTAAACCAAGGAGAAGCAGTTATATCTCAGTTTAATTATGTAGGAGTTGTCACTAGCACCGCAAATAATTATAGCTTAGACTCACAACCTGTGGGTAGTTTTGTTTGGTTTTTAGATACTTCGGGGGGTGCTACTAATGGAGAGATTAGATTTGTTTTTAAAGGTGCCGAGTCATTTGGTGTGCCGCTTGGTAATGAGTCGGGAAAGTCCTACGTATCATCCTACATTAGGATTGTAAGAAATACTAATTTTTTAACATTTGAGACAGAGCCAAGTGATGCTTTACCTGATGTGTGGTATGAGTCATCAGAGTCTTATGCCATAGACCAAGCAACAGGATTCCATACGGGAAATGTTCGTAATCAATCAGCAGTAAACACAGGCATTGTCAATACAGACTTTGGAAACTGTTATTCTTTTGGGAACGGAGTGGAGAGCTATAGGGTAAGAGACTCTTTAAAAGGTAAAGAGTTTGGAATGGGAGAAAGAGTTTTTAGCACATCGGCAGAGGATTATAAAGAGGCTGATAGATTTGCAGCCCTCACATATAGTGGTGTATTTAATACAGAGACAAATGTTAATAAGCTCAATGAGTTTAACTTAGGTATTCTTAACTTTAAAAATCTTGAGGAGTCATTTGGTCCTATACAGATAATATCAGGAAGGGAGACCGATATCCTTACACTTCAGGAGGATAAGATATCATACGTACTAACAGGAAAGAATTTATTATCAGATGCTGCTGCAGGTAGTGCAATCACGTCAGTACCTGAGGTTCTTGGAACTCAGATTGCAAGAGTTGAGCAGTATGGTATCAGCTCTAATCCTGAGAGCTTTGTTCAGTATGGATACGATAAGTTCTTTACAGATGCAAAGAGAGGTGCTCTGATACAGCTTAGGGGCTCAGGGCAGAACGAGCAGCTAACCGTACTATCAGAGCTAGGGATGCGTTCTTGGTTTAGGGATTTATTTTTAGGGAGCTTTGACACTCAAAAGCTTGGAGCATTTGACCCATATATGAATGAGTTTATATTGTCTTCAAATGATGAAAAGCTACCAACAGAACCTGTTGTAGTTAGTTGTGGTGTTCAAAGAAGATTAACAGTGACAGCCGCTTCTCCTGTTTCATTTACAGTAAACGTAGGAGACACCGTGGGAACTTGTGAGATATCTTATAACATTATATCATTTGCAAATGCAGGCTCAATAACAATAGCCGAGGACTATACGGGTACGTCTACTAATGTTAATACAACAGGTGCGGGAACATTTAACTTTACAAAAAACAGTGTTGCCGATGAGGACGTGGTAATTACACTTACACCTGTGGGCTCAGGTGGACCGGGAAGTAAACAGACCGTGGTACTTGATATAACCGTAGGATGTCCACAAGCACAGCAGATAACTCTTATTGAGGTATGTATAAGTAGAGATGCACAGGTAGGTGATACTATTCATAATCAGTATCAATGGGCTGAGGGCTCAACATTTGTCTCTCCCTTACATAGTAAGAGGGTAAGGCTTGCACTTGGTGATGGCGATGCGGCAACGGAAGAGGTGAGCGACTATACAGTTATTACTGCTCCACAAGGAGGTGGTATTATACCTAACAATGGGGCTGTACTTTCTATTATTAGTAACAAGAGGTCGTCTGATAGTTTCGTCTTTGGTGGAGGTAATAGGCTGATGTTCCTAAGAAGTAGCCTTCTATATAATAATACCCCGACAGACATTAGGCTATTACTAGCGGCAGCTACATCGCTTCCTTTAACAGGTGCTACACCGCTAGTTACAGGAACCGCAACACTACCCGCTGTTGGAACTGACCAATATATGTACATTATTTACGATTACTTTACTTAATAGATATGGCAGCATTAACAGGAAACTACACACTAACATATAGCGAATCAGCACAGGGGTTCCCTTCATTCTATTCATATCATCCTGATATGATGATAGGGATGAATAGCTACCTGTACTCATTTAAGGGTGGTAACATATACCGTCATAATACAAATGACCTTCGCAACAACTACTATGGTGTGCAGTACAACTCACAGATAACAAGTATATTTAACGAGCAGCCTCTTGAGAATAAGCTGTTCAAGACTATTAATCTTGAGTCTGACTCAGCTTGGGGTGGTACATATATCTCAGACCAACAGACCACAGGTTCAATTGATGCCTCTTACTTTGTAAAGAAGGAGGGAGCTTGGTATGCGTTTATGCGTAACACAGGAGCTACACCTGCAGATGCAGGAGAGTATCCACTACGCTCATTGAATGGTATAGGAGCTAGCTCAAACACTAACGTGGCAGCACCTGCTGCAGCAGAGATTATCTTTGCTATAGGCACAGACATAGGGAGCATTGTAAGTGTAGGAGATACATTGTATTTTATTGCGTCTCCTGTAGGAACAAACTCAACATCAGGAACTACACTGACTGATGCTACAAAAAACTTTACCACTCTAGGAATACAGCCGGGAGACACAGTTATTAACACCACTGTTGTACCTAATACATCAACAACTGTTAGTGTTGTAGGTACTACTACCCTAACGCTAAACACTAATATTTTCCCTGTGATAGGGCAGAATTACAGCATACCTGTAGGACCAAACTCTACACCTGTGTTATGTGGTACAATAACAAATATTCAGGTGGACCTACCCGCAGGAATTAATAAGATTATTGTAGACACAACGGCAGGTAGTTTACCTGCAGGAACCACTGACTACTTTATGTTTGCAAAGAATCAGGTTGCTGAATCACATGGTATACTTGGCCACTACTGTACCTTTGTATTGACAAACACAGACACAACCGCTACAGAGTTATTTGCAGTAGAGAGCGAGGTGATGAAATCTTTTCCTTAATTTTACTATCTTTGTAAGTAATCAAAGAATATTTACATGGCAGTATTAGCAGCAATTGGATTAGGAGTAAAGGCCCTTTCAGGGGTGGGCTCGTTTATCCAAGCAGGTCAACGACAAAAAGAAATAGATAAGGCCAACACAGCGGCAAAGAAAGCTGTGGCTGAAGCAAAGAAACAGATAGAGGTCAAACCTTACGAGGCACTAACAGTAAGCGATACTCCATATGAACAGCAACGTGAGAGGACTGCACAACAGGCATTACAAGCAACTCAGGCAGCAGCCGAGATGGGAGCTGCAGGTATGGGACGTGTGGGTGCTGTAGCTATGGCAGCAAATGAAGCACAGGCTAAAATTCAGGCAGAAAAAACACAGAAACTTGAGGGCATCGAGCTGTTAAAGGCGGGTGATGAGCTGAGGGTGGCTAAAGAGCTAGGTCAGTTGGCTAAAGATGAGGCAGCAGGAGCACAGCTTGCCGCAAGAGACGCACAGACAGCTAAGACTGCTTCTATTACCTCAGGTATGGATATGATGTCAGGGCTTTTTGGAGATGTAACTAAGATTAATCCTGTAACAGGAGAGGCCTTGTTCCCGGGACTAGGCTTGTATGGAAAACCAACGGAGGGATAACACATGGCTACATACTATAAATACGCAGAACGAAGTGCAGAGGACTATGTCGATTGGGGAGCCATAGGCAAGACAATGTCAGATACCCTACTCAAGGAGCAGGAGAATCGTGACAAGATGAAGGCTGATATT
>Ga0209337_1000511_pt1 | contig 31327 bp, 48 predicted proteins | sample LinPmetageLP53_FD_184044 | JGI IMG/M metagenome (GOLD analysis project Ga0209337, IMG submission 184044) | Marine viral communities from the Pacific Ocean - LP-53 (SPAdes) (version 2) | ecosystem: Environmental > Aquatic > Marine > Oceanic | place: Pacific Ocean | collected 2010-02-08 | reverse complement strand
CAAGCCACAGACATTCAAGTTCCGCAACACCATACCACTGATGAGCGTGAACAACTTCAAGTCTTTGGAGATGTCCGGCTTCGCTCATCACCTCAACAACTTCTGTCTGTCACCCGATGGACTCATGGGTGGACTTGATAGCAAGGCTTGTTGGAGATTGCGTGGTGCTTTACACTTCATGGATGAAGAAGATGCAGTAGCATTCCTTGACAAGTGGAACGAACACTTGGCATACATGAAGGCTCAACTTACTCCGGTGACAATGGTGCAAACCAATATCATCTGTGGTGGTGTCTATGAAGACTCATACTTGGAGGTGGACGCATGAAGCCCACACCTATTCCCGAAGATGGTTGGACAGACGAAGACATTGGGCGCGAAGTTATTCTCAAGATGCCTCACGGCACGCTTGTTAAAGATAACATCGTGTTCATCAACGCTCCCGATGGCAGTCAATACATCGGCCCCGCGACAGAACTCGGTGCGCTTGCCGCACGCATGAGTTATGTCATTCCTATTCTCCAAGCGCATGATGAATACATTATGAGCATGGATGACGACACAGAAGGTGACAAAAATGAATGAAAAAGAATTGAAAGAAGATATAAGAAACATGGCCGCTGATAACCTCAACGCGATTGATAATGGAAACACTGATAGCAATAGCCTCATGCGTGAGGCTATGGATTTGATGTCCAACTATGGTTACGAAACATATGACCGAGCGTTAGAAAGAATCCTCGAAATATACCGCGCTAATCCTAACTACTTTAGTGACAGTCCAAACGCTTACACTTACATGCGAGCGAAGTGGAATGAGATGCAACCCGTTGTCGAAGATATTGATGTGACTTCAGCAGTGAACGATGTGATGGAACAGATGGCCCGCGACTTGATTGGCTTTGAACCTACGGGGGATTCACAATGAGTTGGCCTTCAATTCTAATTCGCTCAAACGCAACATGGCATCGAGAGATTGATGGTGTCCTTCAAGAAGTTGCACCACCAACTTACATGTTCTTTGGTGAAGACCATGAAGGTCGAGGTATCTATCGCATCACTGAAACAAAAGGATTGCGTGTTACTTCGGGAGGACATGAATACTCTTGGATACCGCGAAGAACTTTCGTTGTCATAAACAAGCACGCGCTTGACCAATACTCACAGGTTGTGATTGTATGACTTTTGACACACAAGACTTTCACACGCTACTTGACGACAAGCACACAGTCATCAGCATGGCTACCAACAACACAGGTGTTGGTGAATACATGATTGTTATGAATGGATTCGTTCGACCTCAAAGCCCTTTGAAGGAAAAGTATCTCAACCCACACAGGAACATGGCACACATACCACCACAGTATGTGCGCGACTGTCCTCGTTGCGGTGGAGAATGGAAAGCATTGACTTACAAGATTCAACAAGGTAAGATGGAGAAGACGCACTACTGTTGCGAAGACTCTAACTGCGGAGTAAGTATCTGCTCACTCACCTTTGACAAGTTCGCTCGCAACCATACACCCGAAGCGATTGAACAACTCATCGCTGAACAAGATGCTCAAGACATCGAAGACAACCGGATGACCGAAGAAGAGATTGTCTTCTCCGAGTTTGAAGGTGACCTGCATGAAGAGATTGCGAATGACATTAACATCACTCACACTTCTGCAAGGATAGGTTGCACAACAAACATCGGTGCAATTGCTGACTCATTAAAAGAGAAAGGTGTTGCACCAATCCTACATGAGAAGGGTGCGATGGATAACTTTGACCCCGAAGCCTTTGCGAAAGCATTGAGTGATACCAGCCGCGCGAATGAGAATGTTCATATACCGTCGCTCGAATCTGATTCTATGGCGCGCGCCGCAGAAACATTTGACATGACGGGTGCAACACCCACCATGAACTTTGACATGACAGGTGCGTTTGACATGACAGGAGGCGAAGAAGAATGAAACCCGACGATGAAATCAAACAACTACTACCAATCACACCCGACATGGATTCATCCATGATAGCATTTACACAAGTGCTAAGAACATACTGCGAGCAATTGAAGGCTCGCGCATCACAGTCCACGGACACAAAAAATAAGGAGGAACAAGTATGAAAAATACCCCGAAAACCGAAGCCCCGCGCACCATTGTAATTGGTGTAGCGCAAGAAGAAAAGAACGACATGCAGGTGATTGAATCTAACGCATGGGAAGGACAGAAGTTCGTTCCTAATGCGTGCATCAAGCATACCATACAACACGGCAGTAATTGGCATGTGTTTTTGTTGGAAGACGCGAGAGTCAACAGTGTTGATGTTAGTGTAGCCTCAAACTACACTTACGATACTGACAACGACCCTGTGCTGATAGACATTGCTGATATGTGGATTGAGTTTGGTGAAGTCTACCAAGCATCCAACGATGACACCCCTGTGTTTGACATGACAGGTGCAACACCCAACGATGACACCCCTGTGTTTGACATGACAGGTGCAACACCCGACGATGAAGTGCCGAACTTTGGTGACGCGCTCGGTGTTGAACTCGCAGACTTTGTTCTCGATGAGGATGAGACAGTTGAAGATGCCACTGCCAAGACAACCAAGAAGAAGTCTAAAGCAATCAAGGATGCTGAAAAGGCACGCCAAGAACGCTTCGCTGAATCGGAAGCACTCAAAGCAACGATGGCAACCGACATCAGCAAAGCAATGGTGAGCGGAAAGCGACATGAGAATGTTGGTGCATGGAACTTCCGCACCAAGACATATGATTTGGTTGCGCGTAATGTTCTTGTTGATGCGACTACTGGTCAAGAAGTAACTTCCTACCACGACATCACCACAAACAAAGGTGACAATCGAATCAATGCTGTGTTCAATCCAACACTCGCTGACGAAGATAACCCACTCGGTTACTGTATCAACCGCGCCGCCGGTGCTGGTTTTGAAGTAGTTGAACACCCCGATGTGTTTAACCCTGTCATTGATACTTGCCGAGGCATCAACGAAGCGAACGGTTGTGTCTATAAGAAAGTCGAGACAAGTGATAACACATTCACCTATGAACTTGAGTCGGGGACTGAACTCATCAGTCACGACGCATTCTCTTTCAACAAAGGTGCGCGTGCTATGCTTAATCTTGACCTCACTGGTTACAGTAACAAAACACGCAACGAATCTGCTAAGTCACTCAACAACTTTGGTTATGTCAATCTGTCTGCCAACAGAATCAGCGATGCGCTTGTTGAAGAAGAAGGTGGACATCGTGTTGGTGTATCAATCATCAATGCTCACGATGGTAAGTCAGCCCTTCAAGCATTCATGACTGTGCTTCGCACCTACTGTGGCAACCTTGCCGCACGCGGTGGAGTTCAAGCATTACTCATGGCTGGTGACCGCGCTAAGGTTCGACACATGAAAGGTGTTGTCTCGGAGTTCGACCCTCAACTATTCGCCAGCCAACTTGGTGACGCGCTTCTTGAATCTCGCAAGAACTTGATTGCTATGCACATCCTTCGACACATTCCTATTGAAGCGAATGTGTTTGACAAAGTGATGACATCATTCGCCAAGCATGGACTTGTATCTCAACCGAAATTGACTATCAAGGCTGGCGACCTCGACCAAATCCCGAAGGATAAGAATGGGAACTTGGTTGTGACTGCCGCTATGATGACGAAGGATGCTGTCAAGGTTGGACACGGACACGCTTACAACGCAATGATGCAGGGCTGGATGAATCCCGATGTTGATTATGTCGCTTTGGATAAGACCGAAGCAGACAAGGCCGCAATCGGTAGTGCATTCCACGCCGCGCAAGTCTTGACTGGCACGATTACTCACAACCCTATCTTCACTGATGGTAAGAGAGTTCTTCACGGCTCGAAACAAGGCATTGAATTGTTGATGAAGAAGTCGGACAAAGCCGCGAACCTTCTTGAAGACTTTGCTAAGGGTGCTGTTGATGCTTTCGCCGCACACACAGGTCAACCTGTTGATGACTTCGATGCTATGGGTCAGTGGTTGACAGACAACCCCGACCAATTGAAGATTCCTTACAGCGCGAAAGCGAATGGTAAGAAAGTAATGACTGCAATCACTGACATCCCTGCCTTCATGGAGACATGGGAATACAAGGTTGAACAAGTTAAGGTCGCAACCAAGTGATTTACTAATCCCTACCCCTTGAACAATACTCGTTTGTTGATACCGTAAATCATCACCCTTTCATGGGGAGGTAGTGCATCGTTGCATCCCTCGCTTTTCATTTGTTCACTTATCATCTCTTTTGAATAGATGCACGCCTCCCCACCCCCTTGACTACTGTTGCTCATGGAATGATGAGCGCGTAGCAAGAACGGAGTGTTTAACATGACCGATAAAAATAAAAAGAAAATAGAATGGAAACTGAACGCGGAGAATAGAGCCACCCAAGATGGAGAACTAACTCGCGCAGTTCAGCAAGTCATTGACTTGAATGATGAAAACAGAATGGACATCCTCATGGATAAGTTCGGTGCAGAAGCATTGAACATTGTCATTGAGATATACGGTGAACCAACACGCGTCATGGGTATTGCCATGCTTGATGGTAGAGCCGTCATGCTTGGTGACTGCGCTTGTATGGGTGCGAAGTGTCGTGCCAATTGGGGCTGGGTGTGGAAAGCGCGTGACCTTGACATGACAGGTCATCGCGGTAGCCTCAAGGCTGTTCCTTGTGAAGATGCACAGGCTACAATCTTTGACCCGTCTGTGGGTATGCTTTACCCTGCACCTTACGGACAAGACCCCGAACAGTTTTACCGATTCCAAAGACCTCACTGGGGCGATGTTGATAAGATTGGTTTGGCTAATTTCATGAATGCAAATGTATCGACCGCAGAAATTGGCCGAGGCACTGGTGGCGATTGGGTGGTGGACGAATGACTGAACTGATTACAATTGACGGACAACTTTACCTACGCGCCTTTGGCGAAGACAAGAAAGTGCTGAAAGGTTGGGAGTCATGGACTGGTTGGTATTGGTTCGCGACTGAACTTAGCGAGGATGGATACCACTTTGGATATGTTCAAGGAACTTATCCCGAATGGGGATACTTTCACCAAGCAGAACTTGACAGTATGCCGAACAAGGTTTGGCCTATCAAAAGCATTGACCTACCACACGCCGGAAGGAGGGATGAGTAATGGGTTACACACACTACGCATACATTCCTGTTGGAACAATCGAAGACGCGCAATGGTCTTACTTACAAAACCAAATCATGGCTTTGACTCTTACCGATGATTGGGAAGAGAAAGAAGTGAACATCACTGCTGACCTCATTCAAGTGAAAGGTAATCATGAATGGTTTGTCATACCGCGCGAATGCGATGACAGTCTTGGTCGAGATGTATTCTTTACCTTCACTAAGACAGCGCGTAAGCCATACGACTACATCATTGTTGCTTGCTACATGGCATTGTATCGTGCGGTTAATGGTGTCGAGTTGTCAAGCGACGGTGACTACACTGAACTCGCTGATGGCCGACAACACTACGCTGATACATTCGGATTAAGCGACGCGCAAATCGAAGAACTCTTTGATGATACTATCCATGACCGACGACCCGAATGGTATATCGGTGACCCGCACATTGCAATCGCTGACCATCAATGGGAAGAGTTCATCAATCTTATACCAACTGACGATACGCTTGAAGGAAACGGTGTTGAGTTTGAATGGAAGTATGGATACAAAGCCTATGTGTATAACAGTGGGCTTAGTGGCGATGGTTCAGTTAATGTTCACGGACACAAGTTGTCCATTGATACAGGAATGCTATCAGTTCTCCCTATTGATATCTGCAACGGTGACATGAATGGTGGTGCGGTTGTCCGTTCCCTCATGCGCCCTGTCTTTGATATTGATACAGACAACTTCCCGCATGTCACACTGACTCTCGATGGACACACTACTCATGATGATTTGGGTAAAGTCGAATGCGTTGGTTGTGATGAATGGTATGACAACAACGACATGCAGACAGACGCGAATGGATTTGAGTATTGCTTTGAATGCTACGAAGAAGTCGAAGAAGGAGTTGATGAATGATGAGAGTATCAACACAAGACTGGCTGACACAAGGGTTTGATTTTGTATCAACAGAATCAATTGCTTTTTCGGGTCTTACTAATGCTGAACATTCAGTTGGTATTATCCCTCGCTCCGATGAGGCTAAGACAGACGCGATGATGAATCATGGTTATGTTTTAGAGGATGAAAAGAATTACTCGCTATACAATAGCACCATGACAACGCTCGGTTCTGTTAAGGCGAAGATTATCAATTTACACTGCAAAGGCACAAGCGGTATGCTGACCTTTGCTGGCACAGACTATTGCAGGGTGTTGTTGAAATCGTTCACGAAAAAATACAACCGCGCTAAGGATGTCTTTTCTATACTGCGTGGTGACAAAGACATGCCTCTTCGATTCATCACACCTTGTGGTGACTGGTGGATTCTCATAGCACCAAGAACTGGCGACGAGTTCGGCGGACATGAAGGCACTCCGATAAGCCTTGACCCTTTCCCAATAGAGGTATTACAATGATAACAACACAAAAAATATACGCGCACTTGCGCACGATGACGAAAGATGAACTGATTGAATTGAACAACGCGGTTGTTCACGAAGTCAAATGGAAACGAAAGCAAGACACTGCCGAAAAGAAAAAGACACTCAAGGTTGGCATGAGAGTTTGGTATAACGGTAAGTATGGCTACACTGAAGCAATGATTACAGACATCCGCGTATCTAAAGCGGATGTCATAACAGATGATGGGGACATGTATGAATGCCACATCAGTATGCTGAACGAACTTGTCATCAAAGTGACAGTGAACAAGAGTTTCAATGTTGATACGGGTGAGTTTGAATGACGCGCTACTACCACGCTACACCTAAAGAGAACTTAACATCAATCATGCAACATGGTATCCAAACGAGGTTCGGTGAAGTCTATTGCTCAACAGCAGAAGATTCTGCGGCGCGCTGGATGTGTTTTACACGGATGGGTTGTAAAGAGATAATGACACTACCATTCAACAGACCTCAAGGCGACAAGCGAATGCGCATAGGCACAGACCACTCACCTGTATTGACGAAGATGTTTGGCATTGATGAAGAAGGTGCATCCTTCACATCAAGCGAAACTATACCACCCGAAGACATTGAATGGGGTGCTGTTATGGTGTATCAAAATCCACACTACACACCCGAAGCGGAACAAATGATGCTCAAGATGTTGAAACAAAATCAAGACGCGCTAATGAGAAGAGGCGCAGAAGCAATGAAGAATGACATAGGAGATGAAGAAGAATGAATATATTTGTATTAGACGCAAACCCTGTTGAAGCGGCACGAATGATGTGCGACAAACACATACCGAAGATGGTGGTGGAGACTGCGCAAATGATGGCGAGCGCGCTAAGACGACATGGTGCTAATGATGACATCATGCCATTAGCAAAGACCACAGGCCGCCCATACAAGGGGGGCTATCACCATCACCCTTGCACTGTATGGTGTGGTGAATCACAGATGAATTACTTGTGGCTCGCGGAACATGGTCGAACGCTTTCCGCTGAATACACTATGCGTTTCGGTAAAATCCACGCGTGTAGTTCTGCTATTCAGCACATGGAACAATACTTTCACATGATACCTGTTGGTATCCTCACCGAGTTTGCTCAAGCAATGCCCGATGATTTTAAGGTGCGCGGAGATGCTGTTTCCGCTTACCGCAATTACTACTCTAATGACAAACGCAGGTTTGCATCATGGAACAAAGGAACTCCCGCGCCTCAATGGTGGGAAACAATGGAGGAATAAACAATGACCCGACAAACAAACATAAACGAAACGAAACTGAAAGAACGAATAAAAGAATTGGAGAAGGATAGAGATTTGCTACAAAAGCAATTTCTCACTGTTTTTGACCCACACAACGGTATGGTGAAACCGATGATGAACAACGCATCAATCAAACAAATCATTCACGCTAATGACTTGGCTATTGCCGAACTCAAGCGTGCGCGTCTTGTTATAATGAGCGTTAGCGAAGAAAAAGACCACCCCGAACTTGTAGAGTTTGAATCGGTGCGGGAAAATACACTAACGAAACTGCTTACAGAACTCATTCATTTGCGTGAAGGCATACTTGCCATACATGATACAGAAACAGATACCAACGAAGAATGGGTAACGATGGCTATGAAGAGATTGAAGGAGTTGATTAAATGATTGACACAGACAAATACGAAGGACATGAATATGAGCGAATGCGCATAGAAAGGTGGCATCTTCCCGATACCCCCGAAGAAGTAATGATTGCTAATGCACTCTTAATGGATGACGCACCACTTCTTCTTGCAGAAGTCAAGCGGTTGCGTGAGCAACAACAGAAAATACTCCGTCTTGCTGAAACAAACATGGCTCTTGAATGGGGCGACACAAACCATTCTTTTGAATGGGGCTACATCGTTGACATGATTAAGGGGTGGACTGAATGACTACATACGGTGATAGAAATGGACGAGTCTTTAGACATCAAAACAAAAGAGCAAACAAAAGTGCGCGCACTGTTAAATACACATTGAAGGTTACCGAAATAGGTGAATCATATACATCCGCTGATATTATCAAGCGCATGGAGTATGTAAAAACTCCCGAAACACGACTTGGTAGAGTTCCCGCTAATTGGATTCCTTCAAACGCGGCTTCACTTGCACACAAGTTGCGACAGTTCCCTCAACACTGGAAAATGATTCCGAAGGGTAACAGCAAGTCTTCATTCTTATGGGAGAGGATAGCATGAGTAGTTACACAGATGAAAATGGCATACAATGGAAACTGTGTGATGATTGCGAAAGTGAATATCAACAACCACACACAATGGAACGAGTGCGCTCTAAGTTTTACTGCGATTGTTGCCGACAGGATGGTGAAGAAGAATGAGTTTCTTTGTGCTTGACGCGAACCCTGTTCAATCCGCTAACCGTCTTTGTTGGCTTGACTGTGAGAGTGCCGCCTTTGAAGGTGCGCGTATCATAGTATCAGCATTCAAACATCATGGTGGTGAAATCGAAGACATTGGTTTTGAACCACTCGATAATCACCCGCTTGTTCGCTTTGCTATCGTATCAGCAGACAACGCTCGATGGATGATGAGATACACACGCGCCGCTACAATCAAGTGGGGTGAAGGTGAGAAGTTTGAAATCAAAGGGTATAGAGAAGTCATGGAGAAGTTGAACACTGTGGCTTCTCGCATTGACGGCACTATCCCGCATGGACAAAGGACTCTCTTCGGAAACTTTTATGTTGATGAGAAGTCTGCTGTCATACTCTCGCAAGATTCAATAGAATCGAACCGCGCTTACTATGAACGCACAAGAAAACACCTGTCGTGGGGTGACCACGAACCAGCCCTGTATGGAGGGGAACAAGAATGAATGCAGAAAAAGCAATAGAAAAACTGAAACTGAAACAAGAACAAATGATGGCAGAAGCACAAAGAATGACTTTGCGCGCTGATAAACTAAAGAAGGTGGCGGAGTTCCAAACGAACTTCCGTGACCGCCGATGGGTTGTTGATGCGCTTGACATAGATGGATTGATTGCTCGCAGTATGGTGCTAAGAGATGCCGAAAGTGGCATTCTCGTTCGCGCAAATCTGCAAGTTGACCTTGAGATACTAAGTGACGAGTTCGATAGCAAAGACCTTCATGCGCCGACTATAATACCTGTCAAGGATTTCATAGGAGAGGAAGAAGAATGAGAACTCCTATACTATGCGCTGACGGAACAATCATTTCTGTTCAAGCATCAAGCACACACTACTGCTCACCAAGAAGCGACGCGGCCTTTGCCTACGGCATGGTTGAGATAATGATTGACATACCAAACAACCCCGAACACTACAACAAGGTTGAGAAGAACGAAGGTTGGGTAAGCGGGGAAAGAGTATTGGCTTTGATTGCTGAACACGGAGGTATCATTGGTGGACAACTACCACCACTTGACTTCGGTAATCATAAGTTAGTCAAAGACGCGCTACACAAAATTGCTGTTGAAGGTGATACTTGGTGGCAAGAACGACAAGCGGAGAAGCAAGCCGAAGAACCCTACGAAGGAGATGAAGAAGAATGAACATAACATTTGAACGATACACTGACAACTACGGGCCGCGCATCGCTCTCATCAAAGTCCCCTTCAATTTGAAGGATGACATGAAGGCCGCGCTACCATTCCCTCAAATGACATGGAACGGAGAGAAGGGTCTATGGACAATTCAAGACCGCGCGGATGTTATTGAGAAGACTGTTACATTTCTCGCAGACCATGACATCACTGTCGATGGTTTAGAATACGATGCAGATGCAATAGACATACCTGTTGGCAGTGCTAAGGCTACATACTCCGCGCCGGACAAACTCATCATCGAATGGGATTTTCAATCAAACTGGAAAGACATTAACGCATCTATGAAAGACGCGGCGGCTGGTAACGCTAAGTGGATGAACGCGAATAAGAATTGGATGATTCCGATTGCTACCGCTATGGCTGTGGCAAACGCGGTTCGTCCTCACTACGCCCCACTCGCTGATGCTATCGAAGACAACCCACAAGTTCAGTTAGCGCACGCCGCTACACTACAACGAGTGGAACTGTCAAGCGCGGTTGATACTGTCATCGAACTACCCGACGAAGAACCATTCAACAGTATGCGACCTTACCAAACAGTAGCACCCGTCATGTATATGACAGGTGGGCGTAAGCGAATCCTCATAGCAGACGAAATGGGTCTTGGTAAATCACTTCAAGCACTCGCTTGTGTCATACTTGGACAACACATGCGCACACTGATTGTCTGTCCGTCCATTGTCAAACACAATTGGGCGAACGAGATTGAGAAATGGATAGGCATGAATGATGCGCTGAACCCTTCATGCTTCATCATCAACGGATGGGAGGGTGACATTGAACAGACGCGCTATAACATTGTCAACTATGACATATTGGAGAAGCGTCTTGAACATCTCAAAGCAAACGAATACGACTGCATCATCTTTGACGAGGTTCACCGTATTAAGAATCCAAAAGCCGCTTCAACTAAAGCCGCGCTAAAATTAGCGGAGGGTGTTCAAGGTATCATTGCGCTATCGGGAACACCAATTACGAATAGACCGAGCGAGTTCTTCACATCATTGAACATGATGATGCCAGCAACTTTCTCCAACTACTTCACCTTCGCTAAGAAATACTGCAACGCTAAGAAGAACTCTTTCGGTTGGGATTTCAGTGGCGCGTCTAACATAGACACAAGCCGTGATGGTATCACCACACCACTTAACCACATATTGCGTGACTTCATGTTGCGTCGTTCTATGGATGACCCACGAATCGCAGGTGAGATGCCATCGTTGGTTGAAACAATCATAGCATTTGACTTACCCGAAGAAGCGCAGAAAGCATACAAGGTTGAATACAACTCATGGATGCAGGAATGGGTCAAGCAACAGGCTGACTTTGGTTCAACAGACGCGGGCTTTTCTCTCAACATGATGACTGAACTCCGACATATCGCAGGTCGCCTCAAGGTAGACGCGGCTGTTAAGTGGGCAACAACTTACTTTGACCAAAATAAAAAGCCGTTGGTTATTTTTGCGCATCACAAAGATGTGCTTAATCAACTGTTTACGCGTCTTGACCTTGAGAGAAAATCGGACATCATCACAGGAGATACACATAACGATGATAGGAAGTCAATCATAGAGAGTTTCCAAAAGGGAGAAATTGCTTTCCTCATCTGTTCCACCAACGCTATGCGTGAAGGTGTTAACTTAGACCACGCTAACACCACACTCTTCGTTGAGCGAGAGTGGGTTCCAGCATGGGAACAACAAGCGGCGGCGCGTGTTCGCCGTATGACACAAGAAGACTCCACATGCCACAAGATTGTTTTGTCGGCTAAAGACACAATAGATTCAATGTTCGACCAAGTGGTTGCTGAAAAGGCAGAACTTGTTGACCGCATACTTGACGGTGAAACAGGAAAGACGCGTGAAGCAATCGGGAAAGCATTGTTGATGAAATTAAAGAAAGGAGAAGGTGCATTACTATGACACATGGAAAAAGAAAATTAAGAAAATGCCGCGAATGCGGAAGCGTAAGAATGAGAAGTGCGGGAGTCTGTAAATTACTTATCGGACACGCGACTGAAAAATGTAAAGGAACAATGCAGGTGGTTAAAGATGACAGAAGATAATGAGCAGATGCCAACGGCTGAAACATACAATCTCACACTAAGAAGTGGGAGACAATGTTCGATAACTGATGTGAGTGACAAGGTTCTCAAGAACTTTGCACACAAGCAATTGCGCAGATTGAAGTTTGAAGTCATGCGCCTCAATAGGTTGAAAGAAGAATTAGAAAGACGCGAGTATAGAGGCTCGTTGGCTAACTTGACATCATACAGTGAATACAACATATTCCAAATGATGACCCATTCAACTATTCTTGGCACGAACCAACACAACCATCAAATCAAAGGAGGTGAAGAAGAATGAGTTGGAGATTACACCCACGCATCAAATCGTTGAGCGCGAATGGTAAAACATACAGATACCCAAATCTTTACCAAAAAGTGACCCGTCGAAGCAACCCCTTTCCGCTTGACCCATGCCAATTTTCTCCATTCTATTATCGTAATGATGATGACGAACTGACATGCTACACATGTTTCATCAAAGAGAGAAGTGTTGACGAATGGATTGATGCCATAACAGGTCTTCATAGTTTTGAAACCATATCGTGTGAAAGCGGTAAGAGGATAGGGAGGGAGAGCGAATGATGCCCGCGCAAGAACCACTTGATGTCATCATCCTACCATACAAAGACTGTCCATGTGGTGGTCACCCCGACGCGTTCGTTGACATGCTCATCTATCGAACTGTGCCTTACGGTATCTTTGAGAAGATTGAGATTGTCTGTGATATTACAGGTGTAACATACGATATGTTGCCAATGTTCATGGCGCAACAATAAAAGCCTTCTCCCTCTTGGGGGTGAATGTGTCCGTTTCTTACAAGATAGCCGTGTCCGATTTCACGGACTGTGGAAGGTTAATCAAACCAAATGGTGAAGACGCGAATCTCAAAGGCATCATCATAGATACTGATGATGGTGAGTCACACATGATTGAAGGTTTCGATTATGTGTCACACCTACTTGGTGATGTAGTCATGTGTTCTTGTGGTGACCAAATAGACCCACATCAAATCGCTTTACATACCCACAAGCGAGAAGTTATCCTTGTCCCCGCGCGATGCTGTAAAAAGTTCCGTTGGTTCAAAGGTGATGAAACATGATAGCAGACGACTGGAAGCCACAAGAAGAAGATATTAACTGGACGCGTGAACACTACGAAAAAATGAGTATAGGTGACACATGGGGTGTTGCTGATGCTGTGTTGCGCAAAGACGAGGATAACATACTCACCGTTCTCAAAGCAAGCCCCGCATCTCTATTACCTCTTGAACGAATCAAGAAAGTGTGTGAGATTATTGGCGTTGAATTGGTTGCTGATAACGCAGAACTGATTCAAGACCCACAAGCCGCCGCGCAAGCCGCCGCAGAAGAATGGACATCACCCAACACAGGTATCCCTCTTGTCAATTTTGATTTAGAAAGCGCGGAGTGGATGTTGCTTGACCCCGATGAAGAGTCGTGGCGCGTTGCTATTCGTCACCACGATGAAGGTGACACAGATGAAGTAGCGTTGAGTCCAATGGACTATCATCTTCTTGCGGGTGATGAACTCTTCTTCACATGGGATAACATGCGAGTCCTTGAGCGACACGAAATTATAGACATGGCAGATGGAGGAACTATAATGCGCGCTCTTGAAGACAACACTGTTATCATCATGCCGTCTGTGTGGAAAGAGAAACCAGTTCCCCCACACCTACGCGGATTGATATTCAACACGAAAGGTATAGAGGAAGAGGAATGAAGTTTGAAGACTTAGCGAACGCGGTCTTTGCCTCTCAAAACGAGAGTAAAGGAAACACGCTTGCTAATCTCTTCGTCACGAATACAGACAGCGCGCATGACATCATCACGATTTGCTGTTCTAACCCACGCTCATCTATCAAGCCACACAATGTCATAAAGATGTTAGCGCAGTCCTACGGTTTGTTCCCCGAAGAATACGATTCGTTGATAGACGAACACGAAATGCCAACACTACTTGCATCCGAATCCCCGCATATAATTACCAACTCGCTCACGCTAAGACAGGTCATCGAACTCAAAGAGATGATTGTTCAAGGCGAAGTGAATGCTGACATTCTATTCAACTCGATGTCACAATTGAGTGCAATGTTGTTTTGGGGTTTTGCGTTTGGACGAAACTCATTAGCGTTTAGACGAATCATGCAAGCGATAGCATCCACTACCAAGTATGACACCAATCACCTTCAACGAATGCGCTCTATCATGCCAGCAGGTGAAGTGATTCAGCGTGCGCTAAACGAAACACTGCCCCACGAATACACTATTCAACCCACATACCCATTCAAATCTCCACACTATTCTCGTTGGAATAGGTGGTCACTCCCGTTCAAACACACACACTACGACATCGTGCGAGGTAAGAGATACTACGCGCACCGAAGGGGAGATGCCGTCTATTGTTTTTCATCGACCGCGCAACGCGTAGCACGCTCTCCCAATATCGAAGGCACGCACGATTGTGTATGCGAGATGGACGAAGCAGACAACATCGTTGAGTGGTTATACACAGACGACAACCCGAATCTATGGAAGGAGAATAGGAATGTGCGTGCGCACGAACCCAAGAAGGTTGAAGACCGCGCGCATTTGCGTGCGATTGTGCAGTCATTAGAAGAGGGTGAAGTGTTGCGCTTAACTGATGCTGAACGACCTTACTTTCATAGTGGAGCAGTTGGAGGATTTATAGTGCCAAGAAGAACATTTGACTTACCGCTAATTATTCTCGGAGGATACCGAGATGGCGAAGGAATACGAATTAAGATTGCCGCCCTCGACGGCTTCGACCCATTCCCGATAGGGTATGCGTTTGTCAAAACAGACGACATACCCGAACGACTGGCACGACTCTATGATGCGCAGGGTATGATGGACATAGACGAAGGACTCATCGGTATATTCCACGCACTGTCATACGACCATGACACGAAAACACTACGCGCTCCTTATCTTACACGCATTGATACAACGATAGGTCAGTCCGACGCAATGCAGATTGGTGACTTGATGGAGAGATAGTGATGGATGATGATAGTTTCTTCCTCGGATGGCTGGCGAGAGAATGCCGATTCCAACTTAGCGTTCACTTCGCACCCAAGACACGAATAGGATACCGTGTAGTAAGACGCGTGCTGGTGTCACGAAAGGATGAACCCGCCCTCAACATGTGGCTATCCACTCAAGGTATCAATGCACGCATCCTCAAAGACCCCACACTAATCAAGCAACTGATACGCATACTTGCGCCTGTCAAACAGCATGTTGCAGACATAGATAACATGCTCAAGATGATTCGATTGATGGATTACAAGCACCGTAACCCCACACACGAAAAGATTGAGGATATAATCGACCTCATCGACAACAGTGAAAGTGCGGATTGACGCTAATTCATTTTGGATTATCAATAATATCATTTTATTATGATAAAGATAAAGTCTATTATTCTTATAATAATAATATGATAATATCGAGAAAACCTATGGGAAAAACGGCGTGCGTCGTTGACCCCTTATAAGAGAGTCGCTAAACCCTACCGGGGGATTGAGGAAAAAACATGCCCGAACACAAACCCCGAACCATTGCCGAGTTCATCGGCCACAATGACCCCAACAACCCGCTCTTCTATCTTGACGAATGGGAAAGTGATAGCCCCCAATGTCTGCTTTTCAGTGGCAACCCCGGCCTCGGTAAAACGACAGCCGCTTATCTCATTGCGAACGAATTGAACCTTGACCTCATCGAGATGAATGCATCCGATGACCGAGGTATCGACGCAGTGCGAAACAAAATCAAGGAGATTGCATTGAGTAGTTCGCTTTGGTCAAGACGACTTATCCTTCTTGATGAGTTTGAAGGGATGACTAAACCTGCACAAGAAGCATTGAAGCGCATGATGGAGAAGAGCCAATGCTGGTGGATTCTTACATGCAACGATGAGAGTGGTGTAATCCCTGCTATCAAATCACGCTGTGTGCAGTTTAGATTCAAGCCTTACAATCAAAACCAAGTGCGCGCGTATGCAGAACTCTTGCTTTCGACGCAAGGACTGTCTTCGGAGGATAGCCCCGACGCACTGCATTCACACTTCGGTGGCGACCTTCGCGCTATCGGTAATCACATTATGAGTGGTCGCAAATTATCCGATTCACAAACCAACTTTGACTCACTCGCCCTCGACATCGCCGCTGGTGATTGGGAGTTAACTCACCGAACTATGCTCACGATGGTTCGGGAAGGCGTATCATTACACATGGTGATGCGCAAAATACACGAACATGTGAAGTCCATAGGAATGACTTCACAAAGTTTATATGCCTTCTTCGCTGTATGGGGTAATTTCGTATTACGAATGCACCAATGGCCTCTCGGAACGGAGTCGTTTATCGACTACTTTATCGGGACGCTATGCACCGAAGACACACAAAAAATGGAGGACTAAACATGCCAAACCTTAACCAAAACGAAGCCGAAAACAATGAACAAACAGACAAAGGGTGGAACCCCGAAGTCGAGGAACGCCTCAAGTGGTGGGCTGAAAAGCACAACAAGACACTTGACGACGCAACAGGAGAGTTTTTCACCTACCTCAAGACTGAACTCGGTGTCGAAAAACCGGACAAAGAAGAAGACGACTTCATGATTGATGCCGCAGAAACCTTCGTGGTTGAGCGACGAGTCATGACTGGAAGCGCGCAGAATGCAAGCGAACTTGTTGGATACTTTGTCGGTGTTGACCCTAAGATGAGAGATGGACAAGAACGCAAGCGCAACCCTGCCGTTGCCGCCGCAATCAATGACCTTGATGGTGCAATCCAACAAGGACTTGTAGCACGCGCTTACACCGAGAACGGTGTTTGGATGCTTGAGAAGAAAGACGGAACAGTTGCTACTGAAGAATCAGCAGACGCAAAGCCGTGGTTCTTGTATGAAGAGAATGGTCTTCAACTCGCAATCTTACAGAACAACTCCGAGTGGTCACGCTACGGTGAGCCAATCACACCATACCGATACCAACGAACCTACTACTTCCTCGGTAACGAGAAGGACAACTTCTTAGATGACCAAAGAAACCTGCGCTTGACTGTTACTTCAAGTGACCCCGACGAGTGGTTCATCCCTCAATTGTTCAGCGAATGCACAATCAAAGTGCGCGCTCAATCACCTAATGTCAAACCCGAATGGGCTGATACATACAACACTTTTGCGCTACCCGGTGCATTGACATACGGTAACGACTTCGTTGAAGAACATGTCCGCAACGCTATCAAGCCGGACAAGTTGATTCCCGACCTCAACAACTACATCAAGGACTTGTCAACTCTCAATGAAGTGTTTGAAACACGACAAGAAAATGTCCCCGGTTACAATCCGGTCGGCCCTCTTGTTTTCATCCGTGGTAAAGTAAGTGACATGAGGAAAGAAGCGCGTGAAACAGAATGGGACCCAACAGGCCACGACTACTCGATGAGTGTCACATCATTCGACCTTGCTCGCACCTTCAACGAAGGACGACGACAGAATCTACCTTGCTATGTCCACGGATTACTCGGTGATGACGGTCACCCATTCGACTATGCTACCGATGAAGGTTGGAAACCATTCGCTGTTAAATCTACAGTCATTGTCTTTGGACGATTGAGTGTGCGCGTCACAGACGATGGGCCACAACCCGCCATCAAGACCTTCGGAGTCTTCGCAGTCCCACGCCTTGTCATCCCTGCTGGTGAAGGCGGCGACACATCAACAACACAATATGGAGAGTGAAATGAATGCCAAACCTTAACGATTTGAAAACAGAAGCCGACAAAAGCCTAACCTTAACCGCCGCAACTTTTGACCCAAGCACCGGAGAAACAGTTCCGCTCGCTTTGGTTGAAGAAAAGAAAAGCGATAGCAGACCAATAGCCCAATCCGTTTGGGATGAAATTGTCAACGCGGGTAATCATGTTCCTAACAACATGGTGTTCGCTGGACTCATCGGCCCGGAAGGAGTTGGTAAGACAGGTATTGTTCTTGACAGCATGACTCTTGAAGAAAAGAAGCGCGGAGATGTAATCTTCTGCCTTGACTTCGATGGTGGTGGACAGACAACCCGCGTGACTCATCACCGTGAGTTCGCTAACAACATCCGTTGTCTCAACCCCAATGTTATGTTTGAAACATTTGATGAAGATGGTGACATCCGTGAAGCAATTGACTACCCAGCAACACACAGACGCGTGATGAAAGTTGGACAGACTCTTGTTGATTGGGCCGCTAAACCCGGTGACAAACCACGCCTACATTCAGTGCTGTTCACAGCGATTGACCTATGGGATGAAGTTGCGAAGAACTGCATGTTCATTGAAGACTTGGGAACTGCACCCGATGGTATCGGTGCTAAGGTTGAACCTCACCTACAAGTGGGAATGCGGTTCAATTGGCAAATCCGTTCAACTCGATTCCACCAGTTGACTACCATTGCCCGAACGCTAATGTCACTTGGAGTGCGCGTCTATTTTGAAACTCACTTCAAAGAGTTGCAAGACAAGAGTGGCAATGTCATTGGTAAGAAGCCAGCATGGGAAAAGCACACAGCAAATTACCTCAACCAAATCATTTACTTTCACAAGAAGAAGGTGCGCGGAGAGGATAACAAACCTACGGGAGAAACACGCTACGAGGTTGAGTTCGTCAAATGCAAAACGAACGCTGACTTACTCGACCAGCGACGAACTATTATGGTCACGAAGCAAAACGCCTCCCCCGAATGGTTCGGACTACCGGAACTACGAGAGGGTCAAATATGAATGAGTGGAAAAGAACAGGCACACCGGCACACAACAATGCAGTTCAGCGTAGCGCGGAAGACGAACCCGAATGGGAGGCCGACCCCGCTTGTCAAGACTGTGGAGGTAGTGGATTTGTTTGCACAGAATCACCAGTGAGAAACTACGAAGGTGAGGCTGTTGATGTTGAGTTCATCAACGAGCCTTGTCATTGTATCTTTCAGCGATGGGTGGCGAAAGCAGACACCACATGCCCTCAATGCAAAGGAACAGGCGCGGTTCAAGAACGATTGATTCATCCCGACACGAAGGAAGAATACATCAAGTTTCACGACTGCGTTTGCCTACGGCTTGTTAAGGAGATGATTACAAATGAATAAAATAATACACATACGAGGAAAAACAAAACCAAGACTATGCGGTGCTAAAGGAAGTTATGAACCCGTTGGGTCAAATGACATAGTGCCTATCTGTAAAGAATGCGCGTGTATTCACCTTGCTAAAACAGGAGAAGTGATTGAATGAGTTTTGCTAAAGCGACATTCAATAATGATTCTCTTTGGGCTTTCATGACAGGCTTCGGTGAAGGTGTTAATGACCTTCGCTGTGACATTGCTAACATGAAACTGACAGGTAAGGTTGATACTACCACACATTACTTCAAAAAAAGTATCGGTATCCATATGGAGGATTACAAACCCGGAACTGTATATATTCCCGATGTTCACAAGGTCGGCGCGTTTCTCAAAACATGTAAAGAAGATAACACAGTTATGCAACATGTAGGTAACACCTTGACACTGACTAACGGTAATGACGAGTTCAGCACACCGACACATGACCACATTATCTCTTACGCAACTGTGGACCGCGCGGTATTGGCACTTGCTATGTCCGAACAAAAGGGGTGGGTGTCTCTTGGTCGCGCTGAAATACAGACTCATGGTAATATGACGATGGAAGAACTTCGTGGTATCTCATCAATGACTAAGGTTGTTGGTAAGGATGCTCCGGTTCGTGTATCTATCGAAGACCAAGAGATGACAATAACCGCTGGGACTCAACGAGGCGCAAGGATGACTCGACAAATTGAGATTGATACCACTTTCGCAGGTTCATGTGAAACCGTCTTTGGTTCACATTTTCCTAAGTTAGTTAACATCATGCCAAGCGGAACAATCATGTTTCATATGGGAATGAAGAGCGCGCTAATCCTAAGACACTCGGAGGTAGCCGCACTACTTGTCCTCAAACATCAAGAAGGTGCTGACCAATGAGGTGCATTTGCGGTGCTTGGCATTGTGATACTATCGGAGTTGCATACTCCTTTGAATGTATCTTTTGTATAGAGAGAGGCATGTCTTTTCTTTTGAGTGAGGTGGGTCAATGATTGTTGATGCGATTTACCACGATGATGAGCCGCCTACTATCTATACACGCTATCGAGTTGATGGTGAGTTATGTGAAGATACGGTGAATGACTACAAACCTCACATGTATATTCCGGTATCAACACCGGAGTTCCGACTTAAGAATCTCAAGCGTTCATTCCCTGCTTCTAAAGTGCGCAAGGATAAAACATACGAAGGGCTTGATGGTGCTACGCTGTGGCGCATTGAAACGGATAATCCCTATGAAATCGTGCAGATGAAAAACATGTTCAGTAAGACATACGAAGGTGACATGAGATTCATTGACCAATACCTCGTTGAGAATGTAACCAATATGCCTAATTGGAAGCCGCGCAAATGGTGGTATGACATTGAATGTAATACAGGTGACGACAAGTTCACTACTGTCATCGCTGTCATTGACTCCGACCTTGACAAACCAATTGTTTTTGCATGGGCTGATGAACAAACCAATTGTCCTTACCTTGACAAACTTGATAATCCAACAGGCGCGTATCGTGTCTTGGATAGAACAGTTCGTGATACCACCTTTGATATTGAGATTTTCAATTCGGAAGAAGCCCTCTATCATCATTTCATTGCGTTTCTACAAGAGCGAAACCCCGACATGATGATTGCTCACGCGGGAACATTCTTTGATATACCCCACATGATTGAACGCCTCGACAAGATTCACGGTCATGGTGGTGCGTCTAAGTTAAGTCCTCTTGGTGTTATTCGATACCCAAAGAAGGGTGACAGATACCGATTTGATGACCAACCGATTGCAGGTCGTTGGCAGTTTGATACTGCCGCCCCTGCTACAAGTGGCACAGGGTTTGAGCGCGTATGGAAGGACAGTGGTGGTGGTCAACTACCTAACCGCAAGTTGAATACTATTGCTGAAACACTTGGACTTGGTTCTAAACTAACCGAAGAGATTGAGGGCATGGATGTCCACAATGGCTGGTATGAGTATTGGACCGAGTTCGTTGACTACTGTTTACTTGACACAGTTCTGCTTCGTGGTATTGATGAAGCGCGCAATGTGACTGACTTCTTTGTTGAGATGGTTCGCCTTTGTGGTGTATCAATTCAATCAGCAACGAATGTATCAAACTTCATGCGCGGTCTTCTTGGTCGTAAGACTGACTTGATTGCACCTACTCGTATCAATGTGCAGAAGCCCGATATACAAGGCGCGGAGTTTATTCTCAAAGAGAACGGTTTGTATGAAGATGTGTGCGTTATTGACTACAAGGGTCTGTATCCATCACTCATGACAGGGTTCAATCTATGCTATACGACGAAGCGAGATGGGCCGGGTGAAGGAATTATCGAGATGGAGAACGGAACTTACTGGGACCAACTAAACAAAGGCATCCTCCCTCAAGTGGTTGATGACCTCTTTGATTATCGAGCGTTGTGTAAAAAGCGAATGCGCGAAGCAGATTCTATACAACAGCGTGATGCTTGGAACACAACTCAAGCCGCAGTCAAGCGTGTGATGGCATCTCTTTACGGTGCGACAGCGAGTGTTGGGTTCGGCTGGGCTGACCTCGACATCGCTGAAACAATTCTTTCCGAAGGACGACGATGTATTGCACTGCTTGATACAGTTGCTACTCGTCTTGGACACAATGTTCTCTATGGGTTTACTGACTCCGCTTTTATTCAAGTGCCACTTGACAAAGCAGAATCACTGGCCGCGCGTATTACTAATGTAGTTCAAGAAACAACTGGTAATACTAAACTTGTTGCGGAGGTTGAAGCATACATGCCTTATTGGTTATTGGCTGGTAAGAATCGCTACGCCGGTAAGGTGTCCTATCCTCCCGAAGACGCTGGTAAAATGAAGACTGCTAACTTCATGAAGGGTAGCAGTCTTGCACCTATCAGTAAGGAGATTGAAGGCACAGTGCTTGGCCTCGTATGCGATGGTGCATCCGAATCCGATGTAAGAAGTGTTGTTCTTGATGTCGCCTTACCTGTCCGAAAAGGTGAGATGACATTGAAGAGCGTGACACAATCAACAAGAATAAGCGCGCATCCGAAGGACTACAAAGTCTTATCCGGTGCTTCAAAAGCCGCGCATTACTACAACGAATACATATCAACAGATGACCCATTCGTTGCAGGTGACTCCGTTCAATGGACTTATGTTTCAGCAGTTCCAAGTGGTTTGCCACCGACCAAAGTGGTCGCGTATCGTGAACCTGCTGAACTTGAAAACTTTGAACTGGATACAAAAACCATTCTTAACAAATCAATTGAAAAGAAAATCAGCGGAATCTTTGATGTCTTGGGTTGGGACATTGAAGCCGCAATAGGAACCCCCCGACCCGCAACTTATTGGTGATACCATGACAAACGAAAAAACGAAAGAATTAGAAGCCCGAATAACTGAACTTGAAAAACTTGTTCAAACACTGAACGATGAAATTGATGCGATGAACGATGAACTTGAAGACATGAATGGCGACATAACGAGCAATCATAAAATGGCTCGCGCGGTATGCGAACTACAAGAAGAACTTGTAAAGCAATTCCCTACGATTTACATAGCGAACAAGATTGACGCTCCGACAAGGGTGGGTATGCAATGAATAAGCGATGCGAGAGGTGTGGTTCAATCATTAGAAAAGACCGTGTGCCTCGATGCAGATGCAAAAAGAATGGAAGAATAACAAGGACATTACAAGGTGATTAAAATGAAAGCAAAAATAGAATACTTTGAAACAGGAACGAAGAGCATAAAATACGCAGAAGGACAACTCTTCTTTGGTGATGCGCTACTCACAGACTACATTGGATTGAAGAGAGATGGTGAAGGAGACTATCTTCTCATACCGTCAGCGACAGTCATTACAATTCAAACCTATGAGTTGGATGAAGAACTTTACATGGTTGATACTGAAAGCATGAAGCGTTCAAAAATAGCCGCGCTAAAAAGAATGGATACTGAACTACTAAGACAAGACGATTCGGGGAGGCCGTTTCATGGATAACTACCCGGACGGTATGGATTGGGAAGCCTATGACGACTACCACGACCCTGTTTTAGAGTGTTGTGACCAAAGAGCATCATGTTGTGAATGTGAGGATGAGGAAGAATGAGCGTCAAGGTTTACGACGACGGTTCCTCCTATGCTTGGACACCCGAAATGGGAGAAGATGGCATCATCATTCGGATGAGCAAGTCAACTGCTGGTTCACTTGGGTGGTGCGCGCAACAGATGTGGTTGCAACATAACTATCCTAAACCTCAAGGCTTGGTTAAACACCTTGTTCTTGGTGACGATGTTCACAACGGTCTTGACTTGTTCTATCAATCAATTGAGAAGAACACTCATCAAAAAGAAATCATCATCAAGATGCTTGAACAAGGAGCGGAAGTGACAGATTATCTTAAGAAGTTGATTCCATCCGAGAAGGCTATTGTTAGCAATCGCCGCGCGGAGAACAAAGACTTCCCTTTCTATCATGACGACTATTACTACAACATGAACTGGTTGATGGAATATGAGAACGCGCGAATGAAACTCTCACCTAACAACCCTTTACCGCTGGCTAATGAAGTTCGCCTTGAAGTAAAGATTGATATGGAGATTGAAGGGTATGGAACTATACCCGTTCAGTTTGTTGGTATCATTGACCGTATTTTCGAGGCTACTGACGGTGGACTACTACTCTTTGAGTTGAAGACTGGTAAATGGAGTGACGCTAAAGCGAGTGAGATGAGAAAAGAGATGTCATACTACAAGTTTTTGATTGAGAATTGCGACAGTGATTATTTGAAAGAGCGCAACATTGACCGTCCGGTTACACATTGGGGTTGGAGATATTCAGCCGCAGATAACTGGATGAGTGAAAAGGTCAAGACCATAAGCCAACGAGGGCTAATGAAGCGTGTCAAAGATTTGATAAAGATGTATCTTGACAACGAGTTCCCCCCGACCAAACAGGACTTCAAGTGTGGCTATTGTGATTACCTTGAACTATGTCCAAAATATGCAATACAGGTGAGCGAATGAGTGGAAGACCGTGTGAACTATGTGGATGGGACAAAGGTGGTATCGCTATGCGATATGCAAAGCACGCCGTATGTTTCACCTGTATTGATAAAATGCTTGAGTTTGCCGTGACTGCGGGGATGAGGTTTGATGACGATGAATCCTCTTAACTTTGATTTCCCCAAAGAAGCAGGTCTGTTCCGTAAAATTATCAACGACAAGGATGAGTTTGAACGGTATTGGTCTGCATTGCAAAACTCACAGTGCGCGTATATGTCCGTGTATGGTTTCCGAGCAGTGAAACCTAACGGTCGTCGCGCTGAATACAACACAGCCATCATCAAACACTTTGTTCTTGACTTTGATAAGAAGTATCGTAAAGGAAGCAACATGATTGAAGTTGAGGGTGACGAGGTTGTTCAACAAGTTCGCCGCCTTCATCAATTTATGATGGATGAACAAATCAATCACGGTGTGTGGTTTAGTGGCAACGGGTTTCACATTTGGACATCGCTTGATAAGACCCACTTACCATCGAGCGGAACACAGGTGTCGCACATTAAGGCCGCAGGTAAGAAAGTTATCAACAAGTGGAAAAAAGACATGGAGTTGTATTGCATGGACCCAACAGTGCCATTTGATACTGCGCGTATGATACGAGTGCCTAACTCTTACAACGCCAAGCAACATGTCTTACGGTGGAGTATCCCTCTAACCAGTGAGCAACTACTTACTATGTCGTGGGATGAGATTTGCGAGAAAGCAGAAAACCCACTCAACACCGCGCACTTCTATGGTCATAAAGGAGTCAATCTCCCTGTGAGCGAAGTTCGCAAAAGTCAATTCAAAGTTACAGGCGAACCAGTGAACTTTGATACTGTTAAAATGGGGAGCATCAAGATTCTCCCATGCCTTATGGAATCGGCTTGTCAAGTCGGGAGCAATCCTCCACATATCAGCCGCGCGAGTCTTGCTATTTACCTTGCATCGCGACTACGCAACTTCCTCCCTGTCCAGCGAACTACTGTGCAGATGAGAGAGAAGCATATACTCACACTCCACAACTTTATTGAAACGCTACAATGGGCTGACTACAACCCCGGTGTTACTGAATACCAATTGCGTTCAATAGTTGAAACAGGATACATGGAACGATGCGAGAGCCTTATTGGTAAGGGTCTTTGTATCGGTCGATGTCAACTGTGGGATGGAACAGGCAATCATGAAGATAAGGAGATGATACAATGACGCGCAAATACGAATATAGAGAAAAACAAGGATTCCTGCAATCCATAAGAATAACGCGCACCGAGATACATACCGAGATAATCAAACCCGACAAATTGCCGAGTAAAACTGAATGGTTTAATGCTGATTATGTTGAACTATTATTGATGATTGATGATGAATGGAGAACACCACGCGTGCTTTGTAAGTATTCAGCACCATTGAGATTGATGGATTCATCAAAAATATCACAGATGTTGAAAGGACTTGAAGCACAAGGTTTAGTTGAATCAAAGAAAGAGGGTCGTGAACATACTCAATACAGACGGACTCATAAGTTCCCAGCACATGAGGGGCGAGTGGCATGATACCACCTTTGATTATTGATACCAATGAAAGAGGCACACTTGTGTCCGCACTTGAACGCCGCGCTAAATCAAGGTCACCCCGTATCAATACCCTTAGACAGAAATTAGTCAACGGTGATTACAAATGTGGTGATTGGTTGATTGAAGCCAAGAGCATAGATGACTTGTTTAACTCAATGAGAAGCGGTCACCTAATGCGTCAACTCGATAACATGGATGCCAACGATGGTAACTATGGGTTGGTGATATGGGGAGAAATCGGTGGCTATATTCACCGAGCGCGTGAGCGTGGCTCAACAATCACAGCCAGTCAAGCCCTCAAACAAATGACAGGGTTCCTCGGTAGGGTTGTAGCCGACTTCGGTTGCCTCATTTACCGCGCCCCTAACGCAAGTGAAGCGTCGGCTTTCATGGTCGCTTTACATGAAAAAACATACAAGAAAGCAAGCAGACATGGTGCGCAAGCAGTTAAACGCGTATCCACAAATGATGTCCGTATGGATATGATACTAACGATACCCGGTATCGGGCCGGACATGGCCGAAGCAATTCTCAACGCGTGTGGCTCAATTGAAGAGGCCGCGTGTGGTGATTGTTTGCGAGATGTTCCCCGTATGGGTAAGATTTTGCGCAACCGCGTGATTGAAGTTTTAACAAGCGAAGAAGAAGTTCGCTTTGAAAGGTGATTCTATGATAAAAACTTCGCGTGAAAATCCTTTTTATTTCTATTATAATATGGCGATAAACAATAAAATGAGAAACGGTTATAGGCTGACTCGCACCGTGGGTGAATACCCTCAAGCGTCTGCCACCCCCCAAAGGAGATGAAAAATATATGCCCCAAAGACAATGGAACCAATATACAGCAGTAAAAGAATACCCCGTAATGAAGGATTACCTTGAGCGTTTTCGGACGACTTCGTTTTTCAACGAAATACCCGGCCTCATATCCTTCTTTTACCTACAAGGACAAGCCCTTGTTGACTATGTGCGAATACCCGTATGGGCTTCGGCACTCGACCCGCGCATCCATGTGTTTTGGATTCAAGCAACAAGGTCCGGCAAGTCAATCGCTTGGGAGTTCACCGGAGAAGTCGCTGAACTCGCAGGTCTTGATATTGATATGTTCACAAGTGGAACTGACAGTGCGCTAATCGGGTCAATCGACTCCGTAAGTGACGGTGACGGTGGATACGAACTTGTGCAGAACGAAGGACTACTCGGTGGTAAGAAGTGCTTGAACTTTGATGAAGGTTCAATCCTTCTTCAATCGAACCCTAAGCAATTCTTCTCGGAAGTTATTTTATATCTGCAACAAGCAATGAACCCTGTTGGGAGTCACAGCAACACACTAACTAAGCACATGAAGAACGGTAAAGTTGAAACAGAATCGCGAGTATCACTTTGGATTACCTCATTCCCACCAGCAGGTGTGAAAGAGTATGTTCTCACAAAGGGTCTATTCCAACGCGTGCTTTTGATTTACCGACCGTGGAGTGAAGACATGCGACAGATGGTATCGGAACAAAGGATGTCCGGTGTCTTCCAAAACAAGTTGACAGAAGTTGCTTCACTGCAAGACATCGCTGACCATTTCATTCGCATTCGTGAAAAATCACAAGCGCGCTTATTAGGACTTGCTAACATGACAAACCAACAATGGGATGAACTCAACCCAGCAGGTAAAGAAGAAGTAGCGCGTGGATGTATGCATGAGATGTTCAGTGTTGATGAATCAGTTCATCCTCAACTGATGGCATCCGTCGATGAATACTACACCCTTGTGCGTGGTATGGACAAACACTTGAGTGATGTTGTCTGTTCATTCATTCCGAACATTCTCAACTACACTGTATTGTTCGCTACGCATCTTGCAATGATTCGGGTCGAGCGTGACAACATACCAGCAGATGGTGATTGGACAGTCACAGGTGACGATGTTGAAATGGCAACTGAAATCCTCTATGATATATACGAGCAACTTGTCCTTTGGCTTGAGTCCGAGGTTGAAGTTGGAGCGAAAGCCGCTGAAAACATTGCGCGCAAAGGTGAATGGGTGAATGCTATGAAGCCTTGTAAAACTGTTGAAATTGAAGGCAAAGGTGACGGTTGGGTTCTCAAGAATGATATGTTTAACCGATACGCTAACCAACTTGGTAAAACCAAACCAACTGTGTATAAGCGATTCAAAGATGTTGAAAAGTTATTCAAGTCTTTCAAGTTAGGACAGGCAGTTTATGTCAAGTTGAAGGAGGAATGATTCATGAGTAAAATAATGGCACTCGATATTGAAACGGGTAACTTCTCGCATGAGATTGGTGGATGGGATAAAACCCACATGTTTGACACAACTGTTGTCGCTACATGGGATGGTGAAGAAGCCCATGTATTCAGCAAAGCCGATGATGTAATTGTAGCAGACGCGCATATCCATCCTCTCCATCCACGCGACCTCGGTGAGCATCTCAAGAAGCATGTTGACAATGGCGGCATCGTCATTGGACACAACATACGAGGCTTTGACCTACCTGTTCTCCGTGATGCGCTTGACATGCATTATGCCGGAGTCCTCCTCAACAAGAAGGAGTCTATCGTTGACACATCTTGGGAGGTTCGTAGCGCAAGTGGCAAAAGTCACCACCTCGATTCTCTATGTAAGCACACACTTGGTGTAGGGAAAGAGATTATGGATTCAGCAGACGCGCCGATTGCTTGGCAAGAAGGTCGTTACGCTGATGTTATCAAATACTGCATAGCAGATTGCAAACTCAATTATGACTTGTTTCTTCATGGAAGAACAGAAGGCTTTGTGAAAGGTCGTAATGCTGAAACAGGACTGATTGAAGAATACCAAATAGGATGGTGAACCCCCCATGACAGAAGAAAGAAAAACTGGAAGAGAAGCCCAAATGAGCAATATACGAGCCGCAGTGCAGGTAGCAGAAACCGTAAGGTCAACGCTTGGTCCTGCGGGGATGGACAAAATGCTTGTTGATGAACGCGGAGAAAGCATCGTCACGAACGATGGCATAACGATTATGCGAGAACTAAGCACAGCACACCCCGGTGCGCAGATGATGGTTCAAGCGAGTCAAACGCAAGAAGAAATGTGCAAAGATGGAACAACGAGTGTTGTTGTTCTCGCTGGACAGATGTTAGCGTTGAGTGAAGGATTACTCATGCGTGGCATCCATCCACAAACTATTGTGCGCGCCTTTAACAAAGCATCGGAGTTAGCAATTCTTAACTTACCCGAAGCCTCATCGAAGATTGAAAAAACCAACATCGCATCAACAGCCTTGAGAGGTAAAGCCGCAGAAATGCACCTCGACTTCGCCGCTCAACTGTGCGCTCAAGCCGCTAATCGAGTCAATGGAGATATAGACCGAGTAAGGATTCTAACCCAATCGGGAGGCTCTATGAGTGATTCATACATTCATGGAGGTCTTGTTTTGAACAAGACATTTACCAGCCCCGAATATGTTGGCAAAAAGAATCCGCGCGTCTTACTTTTAGATGGTGGACTTGACGGTTTCAACTATGAAGATGTTCAAATGCAGATTCAAGACCCCGCTCAACTCAACAACATCCGACAACAAGAGATGCAGATATTAACCGAGGTCGCTCATGCTATCGCTGAAATGTGTGATGTTGTTATTATTCGTGACGGTGTTCATGAAGCAGTTGCTAAATACCTTGATGCTCAAAATGTCGGAGTTGTGAGTCGCGTCAATCAAAGTGATATTGATGCTATCTCAAGAATCACAGGTATCCAAATCTATCATCGTGTTACAGAAGCACCCGAAGAAGCACCACGGATAGAAGGTATTGTTGAATCAAAACGCATCGGTGACCTTGATTATGTATCAGTTGAATCGAAAGAAAGTGACACACTGACACTTATCATTCGTGGTGCAACTCGACAAACGCTCGATGAATACGAGCGCGCGTTTGAAGATGCTCTTGGTGTGGTTTGTCTTTACATGAATGACAAGCGCGTCTATCCGGGTGGTGGTGCTGTTCTATCGAAGTTATCTATGGTCATCCGCAACTATGCCCTCAACGAGAATGGGTTGACGGCAAGAGAGCGTATGTGTATGGAAGCATTTGCTGACTCACTTGAAATCATCCCAGCCGCTATTGCAAGCAACGCGGGAATGGACCCTCTTGATGTAGTCATGGAACTTCGCTCTTGCCCTGCTGATGTCGGTCTTTACATTGACCATAAAGGAGAAGGTCAAATCACCAGCACAGCAGAAATGAATGTGTGGGAACCAGCGTCACTTGTTGAACAGATTATCAATTCAGCGACCGAAGTGTCTTGTTCTATCCTACGGATTGATGACATCATCGCCCGAAGAGGCGAATGATATGGTGTCTTTCTTGGGCGCGTTTATCACAGTAATTGCAGTATTGATATTACTTGAGTTCGGTTTTTACTTAACCGATGTAATCGTGCGCAAGATGTCTAACCTTGCTATTCCGGGTTCTCAAGAGGAAGAGTAGCGTTACCTACGGCGTTCTTACGCCTTTGTGCTTCGCGATTCTCTCTCTCTTGTTGCCGCTTAAGGGTGGCTTGCCTTCGTTGTTCTTCTGCCACAAAATCAGTCTGCGCGAAGGCAGGTCGCCCGTCAAGAGTCTTCTGTCCTTGAACGAAGAGTTTTTTCTGCTCTTTCAACAAGCGCATAGCAATGTCCATTGGTTCGCTACGCTCAAACCTTTGCAACAATCTTGCCAACGCATCACGCGACGAATCAATTTCATCTTGTTCGAGAAATGGCTCACCCCCCATAAATCGCTCACCCGTTTCCCTGTCAATGTTGGCGATAGGTCGCATTTCATCATCACTATATTCAATAAGTCCTTCTTCATGCATTTTATCCCAAAACCCCGATGCCTCGGCTGTCACCCCTGTTGGTTCGATGTGTTCAACATTCGGGTGAATACTACGAAGTTCTGTTTTAATATCGCGCAACGCTTCTCTCCCACGACCCTTGTATCTTGCATCATTGTGCGTGGCGAAAAGCGGTATGGTGGCATGTTTGCCTTTCGATTCAACTATTGCGCGCACTTTTTGGTTGGGGGATTGATAAAGAAAACGCTCATTTGGTTCAACTGGTCCGTGATTTGAAAAATCGTATTCAAAGTTAGGGTCGTGAGTGGGGGGCGCGGGTGTAGGAACTCCCGCAACCTGTTTCCCTGTGGCTGTATCATAGAGCGGT
>Ga0209337_1000510_pt1 | contig 31352 bp, 21 predicted proteins | sample LinPmetageLP53_FD_184044 | JGI IMG/M metagenome (GOLD analysis project Ga0209337, IMG submission 184044) | Marine viral communities from the Pacific Ocean - LP-53 (SPAdes) (version 2) | ecosystem: Environmental > Aquatic > Marine > Oceanic | place: Pacific Ocean | collected 2010-02-08 | reverse complement strand
CTGATAACCTTACCATCACTACCAAGTTGAACACCAGACTCAAGCACAAAATTGTCTACATTATTAGAAGAGCCAAAGTGTAATACTATATCACTACTAACTTGAAACTGCCCAGTTATCGCTGGATGTAAAGCGCCAAACTTGTAGTTTACATTAGAAGCTGTATTCCACCCCTCAAATTCAGTTTTATAAACATGGTCGTTGACACTTCTAAGCTTGAAGTACATGTCTGGCCTACCCCAATCAGGAGTATCCATAGTAAACTTCACGCGTAGATTATTACCAGTTATCGTTATTTCGTTTGTATTTAATGGATTTACAGCGTAAGTAATATTAGCTTGACTCTGTGTAACGCTACCATTAGTAAGATTTGCATAGCCAGCGCCTTTTACTGTGTTTATAAAACTACCTATATTATGACTAAGTTTAATTGAAGTTTTATTTACAGACACAACATAACAACCTACATCTAAAACAGAAAAGAAATCCCCTCCTGCATCAAGACTAATTTCTGACAACCTCGCGCCTGGAACTATTCGAGTCGCAGCAAGAGCAGTTTCGTCAAGGCCATAAATTTCAGACTGAGTGTTTATATCAACGTTCTTGCTGCTGTTTGCTCTATTAAAATGATCTGTGTGGACAATAAAACTACCATGAGAGTTATCAAGAGTAACATCAGCTCTACCGAAGTACACGTGAGATTTTCCAGCATTAGCTTGGTTGCTTGTGCTACCGCTACCGCTTATTATTGGCACAGTGCTACCAACTTCGTCAACAGCTATAGCTCCATTAGTCCATATTCTTAAGTTAATATCATTTAACTCTCTCATACTAACAAGCTCCAATGGATTACCTATATCCATTCTAACAGATTGTTCACCGCTGTTACCAGTTAGCGGGCCAAATATATTGCCAACAGCGTCGTCACAACTGTGACACTCTGCGCTAACTAGTCCACTACCTTTTCTATCTAAAGAAGTTATAGTTTGACTCCCTCCAACTTTCTCCCCTAAAATCCACAGTTCTCTTAAGCTAGATGGATTTGCTTTAAAATCAAAAGTAGGAGCCATTATGTTCCCATCGCTATGGTTAATGATTGTTTGATTATCATCAAAATGCGGTACAGACTCGTTAGATATAATGTCCCCTAGTTTTGCGTCTATCATCTCTATATAAGGTAAGAAAACGTGACTATTGTATAGTGCTCTACCTTGTTCTTGAAAATACCCTCTACCAACATATAGTTTTTCTAAAAGACGATTGTAAGAAAAGTTAACGTGAGCAAAAAGTTGGCTATTTCTAGTGTCAACAACTTTTAATTGTGGTAAAACAGCAAAATCAGTGTGAAGTAAGTCTACACTATCACTACCCACCGTGTAGCTATCATACGTTTCTGGATAGTAACCACTTTCAAAGCCATTGTTAAAGTATATAGACGCCACTGGAGATGCTTGCATATGTAATTCCTCCAGTTTAGTTTGCTTTGATAAATCTAATTGAATATGCGCTGGATTTATAGTGGCCCAAGGAGATGTGCTTGTTAACCAGTTAAGGTCATTCATATGAGATCCTGTATAAAAATGCAGCCACTGTTGAGCGTGTACTTGATTATTTATATTTAAATATTTTAGATTTATAAACTTTAACCCGTCATTAGAACCACTTGTGTTTAATATGTAATTTATCATATTATTACGTTGACCTGGGAAAAAAGCATCCGTACAGTTTCCACTGCCGGCACAATCTAACCCATGTATAACACTATTACCTCTAGTGTTTCCAAACTTGCTAGCTTGAGACCAGACGTTATCATTATTAAAAATATGTTGGTATCCGCTAAGTTTAGTAGATCTTTTGGTAGAAATCGCCTCTGATCCATATGTCCAACCTGAACCTTGGCCATCCATATTTAACCTTAAGTGTCCTTGCGAGGCGTACGAATACCCAGGATTATTTTGCGGTCCATAAGCCATAGACATGTGTTTTTGATAATTACCAAAGTTGATTTTTTCTAAATCAGTAGCATACACTAAGTCAAAAATCCCTGGTAACGTTGAGCTCCCTTTAAATGTATTTCTAATACCGTGATAACCAACAATGTTGTCATGCAAGGAGATTTCTTTTAACCTTATCATGTCTCTAGTTGGAATAGCATCGTTAACTAGATGGTAATCCATATTAAGATACTCTAAGTGATGCATTACTCCAGCAACAGCACCCAAACCTTCTTGTCTACTCGGGTTCCAAGCGTTTTTATCATAACCAATGTGTGTATACCATTTTGGATCTTGATAATTATTACTAATAGAAGAACCAGTATCTACATAAGGCACAGATAACTCATTATCTTTATTGTTCATTGTGCTTCCATCAGGAGCTAATAAGTTATCATAACTACTCCATGTAACACAATTGTCAATTATCGGCGTGTTAAAGTCCCAGTTTGCAAAATCCCAATCGATACAGTATTCTAAAGTTGTACCAGCTTGACTCCACCCACGGTAAACACAATCAGTACAAGTGGTTCCATCTGGACCTACTTGAGCATAAAGAATAGGGTCTAAACCACCGTCAGTCAAACATATGTCATCCATATATTTTTCAAATATCTGATCGGTAACACCAATCCACGTTGATATTGTTCCAAGCGTACCGCTTGCGGCGTAGAAATTAGCAACTGGCGTTCCAGAGTTTGGTGCGTACAAATCAGTAAAATCTGTTTCTAAAAATTCCCCATTTGAACTTAAAGTTTCTGCAGGCCAGTACAGCGATGTTGCCGGGCATTGATAAGCTGGTATAATACATGAACCATCATCTATAGTAGCTGTTTGTATGTAATTTGTAGCCACAGGATTTGTGCATCCGTATATAACACATGCGGTTTGTGTATGCCCAATACAGTTACCAGTGCTACTTTTATAACTTGTTAAAGCGTTGTTTGGTCTACCGCTGTTGTAAGGGAAATCTAAATTATTCGCATCATGACACCAATCTGGAGCGTTTGTATTCGATGCTAAATAACCAGTGCCATTACTACAGCATCCAGTACCACTACAAGAGCCATTACCAGGCGAGCAGTTACCAAATACATCCGGGTTGTCACCAGCAGTTAAATCAAAACAACCATAGGTTGGTGTAAAACACCAATCTTCAGTTTCATATCCACTTTCAGCATCATCTGTTATATTGTTTACAACTAGATTGCCACCAGTTGCAGTACCAGAATTATAATCCCATTGTGCTTGAGTGATTGAATAGTTAATATTCCCCGGATTGTTTACAACACCAGTCCCGTTGTTACAGGCGTCCGGATTAAAAGTATTATACGTTGACCAACCACATTTAGCATAAGCATAACCATCAACAGTACACCCATAATCACATTGACGCAAAAGTGTAGCCTGTGGGTCTTGACCTACTATAGTTGGTGTAGCTGGAACAAAACCATCTCTACAAGCTCCCGCGTAGTTAGGCCAAGGTCCCTCTGTATTATCCATACATCCTTGAATCAAACAACAGTTACCATCATCGATAGTTGCGTTAGAGTTATAGTTTATGGCATTTGGATTTGTACACCCATAAGTTTTAATACAATTTCCATCACTTATACAAGCGCACGGGTTGTAGTTTTCAGACTCGTAACCGTGTGGAGTACCATTAGTAGTACCATCACTACTACACGGAAAAGGACATGGTGATATTGAAGCTACGTTTGTTGGTACTGTTCTAGAACCACCTGTTGTAAGGTCGCAATTATAAACAGCATCATAGCCATAACCATTAGTGTCCGGACTAAAACCTGGGTCATTCTCCATACATCCTGAAACATAGCAGCATTCATTAAGTAGGTTAGTTGGGTCGTCTAAGTTAGCTCCAGCATAGTAATTTAGGGCAGCTCCTGAATATCCATTAGGTCTATACGGAGGTGGATAAGAACTAAATGATCCATCCCAATTTGATGGGGTTTTGTCCCAGTATGATGTAGAACCACTATCAGTACATCCATAAACTATAGCAATACAAGAACCGTCATTATGACAAGCGTTAGGATCCGTGTTTAAAGCGCTCGCATCGTTACATCCAGAAATATAACAACAGCAATTCGCTGGCGTTAGACCAGGACCTGGATCACATGCCACCGTTGTTAATGGCCAGTTGTAATTACTTGAGTAGTTAAACGCTGTAGGGTCTGTACAACCATAAACAACCCCTAAACAAGAACCATCGTCAAAACAAGCGCTAGGATCATAGTTACTAGCAACAGGAACCATACAACCACTTACTAAGCAACAACTTCCATCATCAACATTGGCTTGCGGATTGTAATTGATTGCCAGCGGATCTGTACAACCATAAACAAATGCACCAGTCCAACAGTCCGCGTTTACAGCTAATGAGTATTCTTGAGGGGCACCAGTTGGGTTTTCTGCTTCGATTTTCATTGCATTACCTATACCTTGTACTGAAAATTCATTTGTATCAACATTACCAGGTCTATCACCTGCTTCCCAGTTTGTAGTTTCACCTTTAATTGCTGTAAAGTATTTACCTTCTTTGTCTTTAAACTCAATAGCCGTGCCTGATTGTAAGTTCGTTTCCACATTAGGAACATGCCAACCCTCTAAACCTGTGTTATTGTAGTATTCGCCATAACCAGAAGGAGGCTTTGATCCATCGTGACTATGATAAGAAACGCCATCTAATAACTCTTGAGCGGTTGAAGGTGGATCCGCTGTTATTCTAGCAACGCTACCCTCGTAGTTTAAAGTATTAAAGCTTTTAACAACATTAGGAGATTCATTAAACAAGAAACTAATAGTTGAGTTATAATGTAACTCATTTAAAGTACTAAAGCTTGTGTAAAAATTATTTCTAAAGTTATTTGTGTAGTGTGAGAATATTTCACCATGCTTAAAAGTATAGTATGAACTATCTAAATAAACACCCATGTTAGGTAGATAAGATTTAAAACTAACCCACCCATTGGTTTGTTCATTAAAAGATATAGTAGCATCAGAAGTGTAACCAGACCTAATAGTAACATCATAATTACCCGCGTGAGGGTCGTAAGATCCTAGTATTCTATCTATATCATTGTCTAGTTTGTCTCTAAAGTAATCTTTCATTCCGTAGTTAGAAACAACCTCTACACCATCTCTAGACAACCTAAGAACACAGCCTCTGTTTTTGTCTACAAAGTAACTTCTATAACCATAGCTTGCAAATGATTCTGGATGAGTACCTATACCATATTCTCCAGAGTAAGGAACAGCTTGACCTAAAACGTTTTTGTTAGAGGTTAACTGAAAATTACCGTCAGCATTAAACAAAGCATCCTTGTTGGCTAATACTCTTAAAACTTTATCCTCACAAAAAGCAGTTAAATCAGTGTCTCTAGTATGTAGTTTTTGAATGCTACCATATACAGGGTTTAGCTCTTTAGTTATATCTTCTATTGTTATAAATTGATTTAATTTATTTATACCGCTATTACTATTGTATATACCAGAGAAAATAAAACTATTTTTTCTTCTTTCTTCTTTATAACGCACGTCGCCCTGAGTGGTTGATACTTTGACACCCTTACCAATGGTAACAGCATTAAAATCATCTCTAATTCTATCAGACTCTACACCGTTTCCAAAAGAAAAACAATTGAAATATGGTAATCCAAATTTAGTGTCTTCGTCTGTAGGACTAGTTATTTCTACACTAGATTTTTTAGCCCAATTTGTAGCGCTATAATAATGTCTTTTAATTTTAGCTTCAACATAACTACCGTCTTGCGATGTAAATCTTAAAACCGGAACGTTAGTTAATGACATAGAGGTCGCTGTGATTGCAGCACTTGTAAATTCTAATATAATTTCTCCAGCTTCTTCAGTTACAGTATCTAATATGATCTGAGAAGTTACATTGCCACTAGGATCTGTAACAACTATAACCGGAGCTATGGCTGTTAAGTAGTTTCCTCTAAAATAATTTTCAGCGTTTTTGCCATTTAACTTTACAGGATAAGAAGGACTTGCTTCATAATATATATCTAAATCTAAATCTTCTTTAGGTTCAGTTTCCCATATGGCTGGATTAGCTGACGTAAAATCTTCTGACCCGTCCCAATCAGGAGCAACAAACTCCATAGTGCTATACATCTCACCTTGATAAGCCGTATCAGAAGAATCAAACAAATTAGTTGCAACCGGGTTTGATTCGGTACCAAGAACAGGGTTATGTGTTAATTCAGGAAAATCTGCAGCGTTTGCAGATGTATTATCTTTATGACCTATACCCATAGCTATTACTTCAGCTTCTGGGTTAAACACGTAATCACCCGTGGCTGATGTAGTAGTCCCATCCCAAGTGACATTCCAGCCAGTGTACTCTATACTTAAATAAAACCTAACACGTTTGTTGTATGGATCTTTAACATCGTCTTCTAAATGCGTAGCATTAAAGCTAGGGTGATCCCAGTCTTCCTCTGAAGTATTCGTGTAAGCAGGCATGTAGTTTCTAATACCAATACCGTTTGTGTTTTGGTCAAAACTATTTACCGAAGATTTTATTTTAAATATACATTTGTTAGGGTCATCCTTAAACCTAAATAGAGTCCCGTTAGATTTTAAGTTCCACAAATTAGAAGATAACTCAGGGTGAAAAACTCCAAGGTTATAAGCAGATTTTTTCCAGTTTTCTATAGTATTGTTTATACCACCAAAAGACAAGTGTAGTTTTTTACCGCTATCATATAATCCGTAACCGGAAAAATCTCTAGACCCTGTAATGTTTGGTATCGCACTAGATATGTGGTGATAACAATCATCATACCAAGATTGACTATTGTCAATAACTCCATCTTCTTCGGGTGGAAAATAAATTGCTCTTAAATCATCTTTCCAAGGCGTTGGATGTAAAAGAACATCAGCTGTAGTGTTTACAAACGTTATTTTAGGATCAAAAGTACCACCAAAAGTATAAGCAGCAGTCATATTTGGTATCTTACTCAAACTAATGTCAACACAAAAATCCCCAGCGCAAGAATACTCAGCACTAACAGCTGTTACAATAGTGTCAACCTTAAACATTCCACCAACAGGATTTAATCCATCATCATCAAATTCTATTATCTTCCAACCAACAAGGTAACTATTAGTTATACCACCACTTACTAAAGACTTAATAGTGATAACAGAGTCTTCTTGAGAAAGAGGAAGGAATAGTGGAGAGTTAATTAAATCAGTTTTATAACTAGTCATTTTATCCGAAAATAAATTACTGTTAATATCTAAACTTGAATCAAATGTTTGTGCTGTATAAGTGTGGTTAGCGTTAATCGTAATTGTAGCATCGTCAACAGCTATTCTAGTACCAACCCAACCAGTGATATCTTCGTGGTCAGTGTCTCTAGTGTTCCAATTACCAATATTAGGCATTGAAGTAGGATCGTAATTGTAATTAGCTCCATTGTTGAGTTTATGAAATGGAAACAACAAAGGATATCCATAATCATGCTTTTTGTCTGCTGGATCCCATTGGAACGAAAAGTTTATGAAATTACCAGAAGACATTGCTTTCCATGTAAACCTATCGTATAATAAAAAACTAGTTTGGTAAGTAGAGTTAAAAGAAACTGGCGGTGGACCACTTCTATCTGTTGCTCCAGCTAAAAACACCTTATCCGAGTCTGGTGTATTTACGGCTGTCGCGGCGGAAAAGTGAAATAAATATTCGAAAATATTTTTAAAAGCAGGGTGCTTGTGGTTGTACATACTAGAGCTTACAACATCATACGCGTTAACACCACCACTCGAAGAAGTGTTGTTGCCAGACAGATAGCCTTTACTACGGAAAGTAGTGGAATCTTCATCCCATTGATCTAACTCAAATTGAGTTAAAAACTTTTCCGGAATTCTATCAATAGGACTATCTATACTAATTTCATTGTAAGGTGACCCAGCGGCATACTGTAATAGCGGTATAATTCCAGATCCAAAACCTAGAACTGGATAAAAACTTGTCATTCCATTTACATCCCACATGTCTATTTCCCAAGTCCCACCACTAGCGTATGAAATATCAGGTCTAGGAGAACTACCAAATGCAATATGCCACTCAGCGGTATGTCTTAACTTCCACGGATTTAACCCCCAATATCCCACGGTACCAATGTCCTCAGTAAACTCTGGCACACCACTAACAGAGGTTGTGACAAAATCTCCGTCGGTAGTTCCGAAACCAGCAGGAAGAGCTATACCCCCAAAAAGTCTACTTGATCTATCTTTTGTTTGAAAAGTATCATTCCACAACTTATTACTACCCCAAGGCTCTGTTCCTGGCGTGAAACCTATACCCATTGGATCAAAATAATCAGCTCTATTTTTTGAAGCCACACTAGCCATGTTCCACGTGGATGAAGGATGTTGCGCATCTCCCCAAACTGGGTGTGTTATTTTACCTAAATTATTATCACCAGTACTATTGTCTTGCAACTCCATTTGTGGTGTTATTAGGTCGTGTACAAAATCTTGCTCTAAATTACAGCTGTTTTCGTTACCCTCTACAATTTCAATTGGCCCACCATAGCTACCGCGTATTCTGTAATAAGGATTTGCAGCTGCCCGAGCGTCCGCGATATTAATATTACCACCAGAAGTAGAACCTTCTATTAACGTTTTCGTGTGATCAGTTGAATCCCAATTCAAATGCATGTATTTTTCGATCCAAGCTGGAGTTACCCCGGTTACCATGTTTAGAGAATTATATATCTTTGCAAAAAACCATTCGCTAATATAGTGTTTATAATCAAACTCCTTTTCATAAGACTCAAGTTGAATCCAACAAGACTCACCCGCGTTTAACTTAACATCTTCAACCGCTGCTAATATCAACTGTAAGTGATAATCGTTTTTAGCATAAAAGTGATCACCTCTAACCAAAATACCAGTGTTTTCTTGAGGCGTACTTGCTACCATTTTATTAAAACATAAAGCATTACCATTATGCTCGGGAACAAATCCAGTAGATTCATCAGCTATGACAGTTCCAGTTGCTTTGTTAGATGAAAACGACGTATTATTGTGGTGAAGAGTTAATCTTGCGTTTACACCAGTTAAACCTCCAACCACAGGGTAATCACCCACGAAAGAAGACATACCCGCAGGGGAAGACCCATCAATAGTACCGGTAAACTTACACCCAGGACACTCCCCACCCGTGGTGATAGTTGGCACTGTAGGTGTGGCTACAGGTGTAATATCGTAATTAGTAGAAGTAATGTTTGGATCAAAGTAAGTACCTAAGAATGTTTGTCCAGGAACTGGTGCGTCAACATCAATATGTAGTTCTGTTTTACTGAACTTTTCGTGTTGAAAAGAAACTTTAGTAATCTCCAATTGACAATCATCATGATTACCTAAGAAAGCTACAGATATTACAACCAAATCTCCGGCCAACCCTGTTAGGTCAAGTGTCATAGTTCTTGTCCCTGTTTCATTAACCAAGGGCAAGGTATAGTTGTGACTACCTATATTTGCTGCAAACGCATCTTTATTGGCCCTCATTTCTATCTTACTAGCACTACCACCTGTTGTAACGTAGTTGTAGTCAATATCAATTCTAGCGTATCTAGCTCCGTTACCGTTAACTAGAGTTGGTATAGGTACACTTACCAATTGTGATATTCCAGTAATATTTCTGTTACTACCGGGTGCACCAACAGATTTCATTACTACATTTTTACGTCTACAACTAATCTCATTATTTAAAATTGGATTTATAGGATCGTCATTAACCTCTGGAAATGGAGTGTTATTATCTTTCGCTGTTTTGTTACGAAATCTATACCACTTGCCAAACTCTGTCCCACCACCACCAAACATATGCTGTGTAATACTTCCATTAGCACCTATTAAATTAGTATCACAAGTACTCGTGTCAATATTAGAATCATAAGATGTATTTAAAGAATTAGCAACTGTAGTATCCTTAAACATACCTTCAAAATCATCACCATCTACAATCATTTCTCTTAACTGCGAGTTGAAACCCCCTAAGACCTGAGTATAGAGATTTGGATCACCATTAGCATCTGGTGCGCCGTCATACTCCTGTCCACCAATAAAGTCTCCATAAGGTTCTGTTGGATGGTCTGGATCACAATCTAAAGATGGTCTAACTTGAAACTGTGTATTTATTTTTACTATTGTTTCATCGTGCTGAGCGGTAAATTTAAAAGCATTGGTTCCAGCAAAATTTACATAATCATTTTTTTCAACGGTAACGTACTTGCCATCTAAATGATCATTGTTAGCGTCCATTTCGCTATAATCAAGAAAATAATTATTAGGTTCAGAATTTAATCCTTCCGCATATCTTGGATAATTACCTGGCGATGGGTATAAATCAACGTTTGTAAAACCCTTCCAAGTGTTTTCGTTTAAATTTCTATCTAAATTTTTATATACTTCTACTACTTGAGATGTATTCGGTGATACAACAAATGATTCTCCAAGTTCTACTATTGAGTTGTCACTAAAACTGCTGTGTCCTGTTGGGTCTCCAAAAGTGTATTCAGATATATTTATGTAAGAGTTAAAAGCAGAGGCTACTGTTAGATTAAACATTCCAGCAAGTGGGAAAGTACCAGTATCTCCAACCCCTTTTAATATACTTTGAAAAAGACTAGCGTCCTGTATAACTGGATCAGAAGGATCTGCTTTAGGCAAAACACCTAAACTCATTCCCGCGTCAAAGGCGCCAATTTCAGAAACTAAATATTCTTCTCCCCAATTATAGCTTTTAGAAGCTACATAAGAAATACCGTTTTTAATAGGATTTTCTCCCCACTGAGAGTCTATAAACCAAGAGAATCTTTTCCAAGCATCTTCCCGCACGTACCCTTCTCCAGTTACCCCGTCTGCTGATTCAGCTGGGAAATTAAAGTGTAACGCGTTAGCATTACCTCCAGCGCCAGCTCTCTCTCCTGTCCAAAACTGTTTTGCTAATTGTAAATCAATTGGATCTAAATAGTTTTTGTGACCAAAATCAGTTGCGGGATTACCAGCTGATTTAAGAAGTTCGTATGGATATTTAGACGATTGAATAGTACCACTCGTAGCGGCGTCATAACCATATATTTTGTCTGAAGTTTGTGAAAAATAATCTAACTCACTAACACTTAAAGCTGTATACCTAAGAGTGTCAGTTACAATAAAGTCTTGATCATCTGTTTGATGTAAAACATGTGTTTCTAAATCTACATCCCTGTGTATTTTAACAAAAAATCTTCCTTGAAATTCTTTAGTAGGTTCTTTTCTTTCCTGTACGATTTCTAGTGATAAAGCTGGATTACCAGCACCAGTTCCACTTCCGTCGCCAGTAAAGTTCATGTCTACTTCAAAAGCTTTTTCTGTTGTTATCCTAACATTACTACCAATTTCTGTTATATCATTTATTCTATACCAAAACGATTTGGCATCTGCTGATGATACTCTAAGTAATAAGTTTGGTTGTTTTGTTGGAAATATCGTTCCGTTTAACCCAGTAGAAGAAAAAGAAGAAAAAGCAACGTCTACAAAGGTAGCATCTGTTGATGGTAATCCTGTTGCAGCAAATGATGTTGTTACATTACCATAACTATGTTTTTTCTTTGTTATAAATTCAGGTGCTATGTTTTCAACTGCTAATAATTTATATCTAGCTCTACTCTCTACAGCGGTGTCATTGTCGTGTTCCTTTTTAAGGATTATAAAAGTTTCTGAGTCAACTTTGTTTCTGTCCGAAGAAGGAAAACTTAACCATACGTTACCATCCTCAGCTGGATACCAACGATCCATAGCTAAGTTGTAATATTCATTAGACGTTTCTTTTATAAAAAACTTAAAAGAATCAGCCCACTCTGGGTGTTTTAAATCTTGACCAGAAACATTACTTACTAGTAATTGGTTGTAATTAGTTGCTCTTTCCTTTTCAAGATATAAAGACATCGTAGTGCTATCACTGTGGCTTGTTATAACAGGCGTTTCTCTACCATACTTATCTTTGTAAACAATACCAATCTGGTATGTTCTTAAAGATTTTATAGATCTTTCTGGCATTCTAGCAACAGGAGTGCTAACGTTATACTTTGGTATATTAGAATTTGTATACGTAACATCACCAACTGATAATCCAAAATTAGGAGTAACAACCTCCCCTGCGTTGTCTATTAAATCATAATTTTGTAAATAATTAGCAAACACCAATCTGTTCGCTACAATCTCTTGTCCTAAAGCTTTTCTAGGAACATTATCCCATGGTCTTAATATTTGATTACCCTCAACAGTGGCGTATATTAAATCAGATTCAATACTAAATAAATCATTTGTCCATTCTAAATCAGCTGGTGTAAGTGCAACACCTGTGTGTATTTCTTTTTTTAGAGTTTTTACAGTATATATATTCGGCGCGTTTGATTCCTTGTATAATAAGTCAACTTCTACAACATCTTCTGGTGTTTCAGAATTAATAAAATCTTTTAAGTACAACAACCTAACTTCATTAGTCATACCTAAATTAAACCCTTTTCTAGGCATGTAATCAAATTTACTAGGAACAAAAGCTGTTTCAGTAAAAGGAGAAAAACAAGAGTATTCACCATCTTCATATTTCCACCTATAAGCAAATCTTGGAAATTTAAACTTAAACATAGATTCTTTTTCTTGATCTAGTTTAACATCCCAACTAATTATTTCGTCTTTGTCTAATGGGATACTAGTAGCGATAGAAGTTAACTCAAGTTCAAGTTCTACTAAGCCGTTTTGATGAGCATAACACTCGTGAGCACTACTCGTCGTCGATAAAGGTGTATTAAGTGCAGGGCTATTTAATACCAATGTATTAACCTCGTGTGTTTTTGCTAATCCTCCACTGACAGAAGTAGCTGTAAGTATTAGTTTATCATTTTGTAAAAAATCATACGAAGAATTAGAGGGTACTAGTATTGTTATAACAGGATTTGGAATTAAAGGGTCATCGTCTATAACATAAGAAGTACCTGTTGTTGGGTTATATAAAAAACCAAAATCAGATGATCCTGTATCGTAACTACCAGTGTACGTATTACAAGCACTAAAAGAAGCATTAGCAGTTATAGTGGCCGCACTATATATAGGGTGGTAATTGGAAATAGTATTTATGACCTTATTACCATCACCTCTCGTGGTGTTTGATAATTGTAATGTTGGAGGAAATAATGGTGATTTTTTTATAACGGTTATGTGCTCTTCACTAACATACGTCAACGGATTAGCAGCCGAACCATCTTGTAGTATACCATTTGAAAATAGTATAGTATGAGAATCTAAACCAAAAGTACCTGCTTTAGATCTTTCTATACTTACTCTTTTAGGCTCGTTCTCGTTATCAGTAAAGAATAAAACATTATCTACTATATTTATACCAGTTATGAGTCTATCTTCGTTGAAGTTTAAAACTTTTTCTGCTTCAAAAACCAATATAGCGCCACTAGGAAAAGTTATATCAGAACCTTTTCCATCTTCAGTCCAAGCACTATTAACAAAATGATTAGTTACACCAACGGTTATATTAGATCCACTAATACTTTTTACAGTTACAATAGCGTCTGCGTCAATAAAATGACTTGTATATACTGGGTTTGTCCAGTAGTTGTCGCCATTAGGGGCGAAACACTGCACGGTCATACCAACTCTAACACCATTTGCCGATATGCCAGTGGAAGATATGTTTATGTCATTGGTTGTGTTTGAGGATTTACCATTATTTACTTTAACAGCTGTTCTATAGTTGTCTACAAGAATACCGCTGTTAGAATTTGTTTTTGTATCGTGCTCTAATATTCTATCAAACTCTAAAAACTGCCTTCTACCTCCATTTACATCTATAACTTTAAGGTGAGCGTGTTGTAACCAAACAATAGTGTTGTTAATAGGGTTGGGAACCGTACCAACAGTAATACAATCATTCTCACTAATACTACTGAGACTCGAACCACCTATACTAACAGCTGAATTAAGATACCTGCTGTTGGTGCTACTTCTCCTTGTGTTACCCATTATGTTTTGAGCGGTACCAACATCAGAACCATCAGATGTAGCTACTTCTATATTTAAAGCATCTCGGTACTCTCCATTTGGAACTATCCTTTCGTCTAGATCCTTATTCATTTTACCTTTGACGAAGTTACGTTTGATTTCTGGCATATTATATTTTAATGTTTAATCCACTTAGATCTACCTCTTAACACTTGTGTTATCTCTTCGATCTTAATGTTTGACAATCTTATCTTTGCTTTTCTTGTTTCCGCTCTTTTTTCTTTTTTAAACCTATTAATAACGTACTCAGGTACTCCGGCTCTAGCTGTTAAACAGCCGTATGTTATCCATTTGTACATGGCTTCTTCTGCTAGTTTATGAACCTGCATTTCACCGTCTGTACCCAAAGCGTCACTTATATAATCCAAAACAATAATTTTACCAGCAACGTTAGAGCTAAAGTGTATTTTACCATTATTGCAGTCTATATAAAAAGACCCGTTACTTTGAGCGTGTTGTGGATCTATACCATATCTATTGCCTTTTTCTCTCCAGTGACGATCATTTTGATAATCACTATTATTATCGGTATGTAAAGAATCTGAATTGTAGTTGCTCCACGTGTTTGACGTCGGAGTTGTTAAAGTGTAGCTAAGTACGTTTGTAGCGGTAGCTGTTGCAGCCACACTTAAAGTTACAGCTGTACCATTTATAGCTACCACCGTAGTGCCAGCTGTAATACCTGAGCCAGATACAACCATACCTGGTACTATGCTTGAGTTAGCAGTTGATAAAATTACTGTCGTATCTGAATCTAATATTGTCGACTGTGTTACAGAAGACTCGTGTTTTAGCAAAAGATCTGTTGACACTCCATCGCCATCAATATCACTTGTATCAATTTTATAATCACCTTCTTTTATGCCGTTTGCGTAATCATCCTCTGTATGTTGTTGTATTGATGTTGGGTTTGATGTTTTACTAGTTGGATATAATAAGTGTTTAATACCCTTTGTATCTATCCAAGATACTTTTGTATAGTTAACATAGTCTTGCGGTAATACCATTTGAAGACTTGGTGGTAGTGTTATCTCTTGTGATTTACAAGATTTAAAGGTGTCAAAAGACAATTCAGCTAAAGCTCTGTGTGCGTGAAAAGAAACATCTGCTCTATTAACGTTTTGTAATATTTTTCCTTCTCCAACGTATGTTGCTACGAAATTATTTATTATATCTTGTATAGATATAAATTGATAACCACCAAAACTACTACCTTGGTAATATGCTTGTTCAGTTTGACTTATTAATCCCATAGTTTATTTTTTATCTTGTTCTACCTAGCGTTAAAGATTGTTTTTCTTGTGCTACCTCGCTCGCTTCTAATTGAGCTGCTGATTGTACTACGTCTGGATGCTTCATAGATATACCAGCTAAAACTAATATTTTATTTACAAGTTCAGATTCTTCAGAGGCGTGTAAATTAGAGTTAGCAGATCTATTGACGTTGTACATAGCGTTTTGACCTATTAAAGTGTAACCCCACTCTATTTTAGACGGTTTAACTATGTATTCACAAGTGACACCAGTCGTTAATTGACCGGTATTATCAAAAACCTCAACGTCCTCACCACTTGTCATACTGTCTCTATATATAGGGTTTTTTGCTAAAGCAGACTTGTGGAAAGTAGAACCAATTATACTGTTAGCCTCATTTTCTTTGACCTTTCTAGCTACAAATCCTCCAGCTATAATTTTACCAGTTCTATAAACAGGTAATAAACTCACAGGGTGAGTAGTTTGAAAAACAGTTCCATAAAAAACGTCGTGTATAGATGTGAATGGAGCTAATTTATAATCTATTAATTGAACCATGTTTGATATAGATCCCCCGTGCTCTCTATTGGTTTTTTCCATTATATCTAAGTCATAAAAATATTGCTCAAATATATCCATTTGCGCTTGGTTAGCATATAAGTTAAACTCTTGAGGAGTTATATAACCTCTCTGCTCTTTATTTGCTACAGCTAAAACTCTTTGATATATAGTATCTATTTCTATTGCCATTTATTTATTTTTTATAAGGAAACATCTCGTTTAACTTATCTCGTCTACCCGCGCAACCACAATCATCTTTACCAACAAAAGCGGCAGCCATGTTAGTTAACGTGCCTATACCGGTTGCTGTTGTAAATTTTTCTATTGTATCTCCTAGTCCTTTTGATTTTTTTACTAGCGTAGTTTTACCTACACCAACTTCTCCTTGCGCCTTATATATATTATCACTTGATTTCATAATATTGTAATATATTTTTTAAATAAAGTGACCACCCAAAAGGATGATCACTATTATTTGTTATTGATTTAATCTTTTCTCTATATTAGAGTAAATTTCCATGCCTTCATCAGTTTTAAACCAAGAGGCTAAAGCTGAGTAAGGATGTTCATCAAATGGAACGTTAACTAACTTTCTGTCGTTAGAGCCCCAACTAAACGTTCTTTGATCTTGAGATAATTTTAATATCCCCATTTCAGTAGCTTTAATACCAAAGTTTCTAAGAGTAACGTTTTCATCATCTGCTAACTCTAAGAGTAGCTTAGGGTTTTTCTTAGCAAATATAAGTAAATCTCTTCTAAGCTCCTTAGAACTCATCTGTGACACTTTAGAGCCTAGTTCTACACGTAGTATAGCCTCAGTCATATCAATGTCCATGTTTCTAGCCGCTAATAGCGCATCTGTCTCCATTTCTAAAACCTCCATCTGGTCTTCAGCTTCTTTTATAGGTTTATACTCTGTGTAAATCACATCTCTATGAGGATGGTACATGGATAGTAGTTTCTGTAATATCTGCTTGTTTTTAGGTACGTCTAAAACGCCGTTTCTAAAAATAATATGAGATAATCTTTGCTCTCCTTTCATTTCGTCAACGAAACAAGTTGTTTGATTTTCGCAGTATTTTAATTCTCTTTCATAACCAGCTTTTTCGTCAAAGTAATAAATACCAGCTGCTTTAACAGATCTGCTAACAGGAGAACTCTTGTCTGCTAAAAAATACAATCTATCTTTTATTTCCCAAGTGTCTTTTGGTTTTTCAATTGGTAATTCTTTTTGTTCAACTTTTGGTGTTTTAACCATAACTTCTTCGAAGTCTTTTTCTATTAAAGGTTCTACGACCTTTTGCGTTTTTTGTTTTTTTGCCATAATATAATATATAATAAAATTAATAAAAATAAAAGGGAGTGGAGACTAGCCCCACTCTCTTTTAAAAATTGCTACTTCATAATCATAAAGTTGTTAGCACCTTGAGTAACTAAACATCTTTCTGATAATAAGTGCATTTGCATCGCATCAAGTGCTGTTGTTGCTGCACCAACTGAACCAGTGATCCAAGACTTCATTCTTCTGTCGTCCATACCTCCAGCTCTATAACGAACGTGTAAAAATGGTCTCTTCATGTTTCTACCCATCATACCGTCATATACAGTTGACGTACCAGCTGGGATAATAAGCCCTCTAATAGCGTTAACAGTATCTAAAAGACCTCCTCTAGTACCTCTATCGTTTAGATATCTAAAGTCTGTTTTGTAGAAATCATAAGAACCTCTACGGAATCCAGCAAAACCTAAGTTTAACGCCATATCTTCAGCGTTACCAAATACTCCATAAGAAGTACCACCAGACCCATAAGAATTCATAGAAGCTAACATGTCATCCATTGCTAGCGAAGTGTTTCTGTCTAAAAACAACATATTTTCCTCGATAGCACCTTGTTTGTCAAACTCAGCTAAAATAGCGTCAAACTCAGCTAAATCAATAGAAGGAGTTACACCAGTTACACCAGTAGTAATATTACCTCTTTTTTCAATAGCATCAAATAGACCTTGAGTACCGTAAGCCTCACCAGCACCGTTGATAAAGTCATCTAAAGCTGTACCACCAGTAGTACCACTAATTGACTCTAACATAGACATTTCTAAGTAATCAGCAAAACGCATTCTAGTTTCAGAAGCCGCTTTAACATACCATAAGTAACCTCCAGTACCATCTTCTCCAGAAACTTCAACCCAACCGATTTGAGAAGTATCAGATCCGTTGATTTCGTAGTAATCTTTTAAGATGATTGGTTTGTTAGTATATGTTTTGAATTGTGGTTCGTTAGAAGTTCTAGTGTCCGAAGTTGTAGAAGTGTCAGTGTTATAAGATTGACCTTTTCCATATTCAGATCCATAAACTAATACTATTACAGCTTTTGAAGCTCCAATAGAAGTTTGTAAATCAACAGCGTCATAAGCCGCTATAGTAACTGTAACACCAGATACCGCTGTAACAACAGCTTTTATAGTAGCACCAACACTAGATATTAAAACCGCATCATTAACTCTAATACCGTGGTTTGCACCAGCTGTATTACCGTCAATATCATTACCAATCTCAATAGTTTCATTTGAACCGTGAGTGGTTGCGTTATAAGATAAATGTAATCTACCTTGTTCTGACCAAACAACTTGGTCTGAGGACATAGCCTCTTCTGCTCCAACTTGAGATAAAAAACCTGAGATAGTTCTGTTTCCAAAAACCTCAGCTTCTTTTTCCATTAAGTCGGGCAAGTACTGCTGACCCCAACCTGCGTTGGTTGCGTCAGCAAAATCAATGTAATTTGAAGCGGCTGCTTGCTTCTGTGGAAGCGCAGCGTCGTTCAAGTTTGCTCCTGGATTTATTGCCATAATTTTGTAATTTTAAATTTTTATTTATTTTTGTTTTTAATCTTAAACTTAAAATCAGAAGAATCTTCACCTAGCGCTCTAACTTTTATACCACCGACTTGCACTTGTTTGTTGGCTTGTCTTGGTGACATATCTATGTTTTTCGAACTAGCTATGCTGTGTTTTAGTGCATCCGTTCTACCTTGCTCATAAAAATGAGAAGCTACAGCGTCTGCGTTATTAGCTGTAAATAATGATTTATGATAAGACCTAGCATCTTGTATTACGCTGTTTTTGTCGAGAAACTTTCCCACAAAATTGTTAATACTACTTTGGTCTGTTTTAACACTATCTACATTACTAATATTAAATCTAAATCTTTTGTCCCCGATGTTGTATTCAAAACCTTTGAATTTATCGTTAAAAACCTCGTCAGTTTTTTTAGAAAAAGTTTTAGCTTGTAACGTAGCATGCTTATCTGATTCTTTCGATTGTTTAGTGTACCTATTAAAAAAATCAATTGCTTTTTGTTGCTCACCCGTAAGTTTGCTTCCAGCTTTGATCTCTTCATAGTATTTAGACTTTTGCCCGTCTAAGTGGCTTTTAGCGCTGGCAACTTGCTCTTTAAGCGCTAATTTCTTTCTACGTATATCTCTTTCGTCGTCCATATCTTCGTCGAATGAGAACGTGTCTTCCATAAGGAAGTTAATTTCTTCGTTGTTTAAATGAGGTTTTGTTTGCTTATAGTATTCGTATAATAGATTTTGATCATCTAATTTTGAATAATCTTGATTAAGCTTAACGTAATCATTTAAATCACCTCCAGTTTCTTCCATAAAGTTCAATAACTTTTGGATATCTTCTGGTAAAGGTTTTCCAGTAGCCTCAGCTTCTGCTATAGCTTCTTCAACCTGCTCTTCAACTTCTTCAACCTGCTCTTCAGTAATCTCTTCTAATACTGGAGCTTCTTGTGTTTCAGTTTCCGGTTGTACTTTTTCTTGTTCTTGTGTGGGCTCGGCATCTTCAGACTCTGCAACCACTCCGCTGTTGTCAGCGTTATCTTCTTTAACTTCATTTTTTTCTGGTGGTGGTTTACTTAAATCTATTTTAACAACACTGTCATCTCCAGCACTTTCAAATTTACTTTCATCAACTTGTTCAGTCGTTTCTTGGATAGTCTCTTCGACTACTTTTTTTTCTTTTGCTTCCATAATATAATATAATAATAATTAATAATTCTAACTAGGGTCAAACGAACCCAAATTAAATCCTCCACCTAGTATATCATTACCTGAGGATTCAAAGTTTTTAGGTGGTTTTTGCCTGTTTCTTTGGTCAATCATTTCTGATTGTTGTGTTGCTTGTATTTTTGTTCTTTCGTCTTTACGATCTTCTTTCTGAGTTTCTCTAGAACGCAGTCCTTCAACTTCCATGTTTTTTAACTGCATATTGTATGTAAATTCTTCGTACATCAACTGTTTTTTGTACTGTACTTCTTCAAGCATTTTCTTAGATTCTAGTTGAGACTTCATCTGCTCCAACTGAGCTTGCATTTGAGCTTCTTGTTGTTTCTTTTGAGCTTCTAGTTGAGCTGCTTGCTGCTGAGACTGCATGTTTGACTGCGTTTGCATTTGCATGTTTTGTTGTTGTCGTTGTTGGTCAGCCGCCATCTTTTTCTTTCTACGTAGCTTTAGCAATTGGTTTGCTAATTTTAAGTTCTTAATTTCTCTAAGATCTATAGCGTCCTCTAAGTCTAATGTTTGTTGAGCTATAGAAGCTTGTATGTTGTTTTCTAAAATAGCTTTCTCTTCCTCATCTGGGTGTAATTCTAAGAAAATACCAAAATCATATAAGTGCATTTGACTCATTTCATCTAATGAAGCCACGCTGTTGGCTCCTATACTTTGAATAAAAGCGTCTCTAGTTGGAGAGTACTCTATGATATCAGCCATTCTAAGAGATAGTTGTTCACATGTTTCTGTTGTTAAAAACATACCCGCGTGCAATATATGCCTTGTTGCTGTGTTTGAGTTAGCTGCGGCTATTTTTTGTATACCAACCAAAGCATTTGAGTCAGGACTACTACCATCTCTAGCCTCATTAAGACCTGTCACATCTCTTATCATCTGCATATAGTAATTGTAATTACCAATAAGAGCCTGCAACTTAGTGCCACCGCTACCGCTAGTTAATTCTTGAATAGGCATTTTAGCATTATTAAACTCACCGTCTTGAGTGAACGACCTACCAACTATAGATCCCGTTTGAAAAAACATGTTTAAAGCTTCTTGTGGGTTGTAATTAGTTCCGTTACCTAAGTCAACTTCGGCCAACCCATCAACATCTAAATAAACTCCATCGGGCACCATTCTTGCTAATATCTGTTGTAGTTTTAAATGAGTCAATTGGATCATGTCAGCAAAACCAGTTATTCTACTAACTAAAGATTCTATTCTACCCTCGTACATTCTTGGGGCAACAATACTATAATTCATTTTCACTTTAGTGAAATTGCTTTTAGAGCGCATCATATTTCTAGCTCGCTCCCATTTAATAAGTTTGTTAGTACCTAAAATTAAAGCTCCCTCAAACAAACACTCCACTTGTCTTTCTTCTCTAGTAAAAAGGTCTTTTTTATCCTGTGGCGCTTGAAATGTGTCTGGTTTAGGAACGCTTTTTAAAGCTCCGGTACTCATTGTTTTAACTTTGTAAACCTCGTTCATATAGGTTTTATAGTTAAAATAAAGAACGTCTATTTGGTTGTTGTCAGTTTTATTGTTAAAGTTTCTGTGTTGACGTCCGCTACGTGTAGTACCACTGCGTGATCCGGTTTTGATTATTTCCTCTAGATCTTCATTGTGTAAAAATGGAAATTCTTTTACCAGCTCGTTTAAAGGTATTGTTTTAACCTCTCCAACATAGTATATATCTTCAAAATAAGGAGAATCAGTGTGAGAGTAAACTAAATTTACTGGATCTACGTATTTAACAACAACACCTTCAGATGCGTTAAATTCTGTTTTAACAGCGCCAATACCTATAACAGAAAGATCTCTATAAAATCTTTTTCTTGTTAAATTGTATCTACTACCGTCTAATAATGTATTTATAGCCTTTTCTTGAGCAATTTCTACGTTTTGCTTATAAGTAAGCTGCATGTGTAATCCTAACTCTTCTTCTGTTGATGGTATTGTAGCAGGGTTATTGTTGTAAAGATTAACACCAAAATTTTGCTTTGCAAAATCATTAAATTGTTTATTATTAATATCAGCCAAAACTCCCTCCATGTACTGAGTTCTTTGTACCATGCTAAACGGATCTTGAGAATAAGCTTTTATGTCATATACTTTTTCAGACATACCATTAACAACGATATCTACAAATTTAGGTATAATCGGAACTGGTTTCCAGTCTAAATTTAAATAGGACAAATCACCATTTATAGATAACTCATCCTTGTATTTTTGTATAGACTGCTCACCCCTAGCGTATAATCTTAATTTTCTAAAATTATCATAACTAGTTTGATATCTATTGCCAGCACCCCCATCATTGTAAAACCACTCACTCTCTATAGCTTTGGCTATTTTCAAACCATACTCATAGCTTATCTTTTCAACATCGCTAACGACTTGACTTGGAAAGTGGTTTCTTTTATATTCAGCCATATTTAATTTTTAATTATTTTGCTTGTGCTACCTTTTTGATCGTATTTAGGTAAGACTATGTTTATTGTTGGTTTTTCAATTTTTGCGTTTGGAGTATACAAGTGTCTATTACAAGCCATTATGGCTAAACCTGAACTTATTGTTGCATCAAAATTAGTTCTTTTATTTATATCAAATCTACTCCAATCATTTAACAAATCGTTAAAGTATAAGTTGCCAACGCTACCATCCTGCTGTATTCCAACGTGGTCTTGTATGTACATTTCAACTGCAGCCGCGTGAGCTTGTTTTATGTCTTCACTAGAGTTGGGTATACCACCAACCTCTTTTTCTGCAACGGATAATTTGTTCCACACTTTATCAGGTCTGTTCATGCTAAACCCTCTGTAACCTCTACGCCTTAGATAATACAAGAGACGAGGTTTATTGTTTTCTGCGAGTATAGGCATCCCGTAAAATACTAAAGCCATTAGAACGTCCTCAAAGAACATCTCAGCTGTTGGTGGTCTAGACAAGTATTCTAAAAAGAAACTGTTTGCTGGAGCGTCTTCCATACTAAACTTAGTTAAACCGTGTAAAGCTCCTTTAGATCCCTTGCCATCTACTGTACCTGATATATCATAACTGTCACATCCAAAAGACCCCATGTGCTCGTTACCAGGATGTTTAACACCGTTTTTAAGTATTACTTTGTTTTGCATATGTTGAGGTGGCACCCAGCTAACCTTAAACCTACCTTTTGCATCTGGATAAAATATTACTTTAGAATCTTTAATGCCATTAACCCATTGAAAATTACCTCTAGTAACGCCTAGCGTTCTAGACATTTCTTCGTTGTAATCTATCTGCTCGTATATCTTAACTAGATTAAATATACTGTTTTTGCTTTCATCTCTAAACGCGTGTTCTGTAGTTCTTGGAAACTGACGGTAAAATTCGTTTAAAGCATCGTGATCTCCTTTTAAGCCATCTACCTCATTTTGCCAACTATCTATTACACCTACATCTATTAGTTCACCGTCTGGTGCGAATCTGTCGACGTCAGGAGTAGTAAAGACTGGAACTCCGTGCTCGTCAATAAATCCTTCGTAGTTCCATTCCATTGGGATAAAAAGAGAGTATAAGCCAGACTTTGTCTGACCATTTCTATTTCTTCTCGTGACGTCTGAGGCATTGTATAGTTTTTTAAAGTTTTCTCCACCCTTATCTAAGGCATTTGAAGTTGAGCCCATCATACACTTACCAACTATTCTGCTACCTAGTCTTAAGCAAGTTTTTGTAACTCTCCAGTTATTTAAAATATTATCGGGTCTCTCCCATTTACCACTTTCATCATGTACTAGTAATGCTAGTTTTTCACCATCATAACTATTGTCTCCAGTGTTTTTCCAGTCAATCGTTGTGTCTAGTCCTTTAATATCCTCTAGCTTTTCGTTTTCTGTAATTTTCTTTCTTGTAAACTTACTAGCTGGAACTCTATATGCTAACTCTGACTTTGGTCTATCCATACCATCTTGAATAGGTTTAAAAAAGAAAGGATAGTTAATTGATATAGGTACAACTTTATCAGTAAACATTTTTTTTGCATCTGATCCAGTTTTAGATAATATGCCAAATCTACTATCACCTGCAAGAGTGGCTAAATTAACTGTTTCAGCTGATGACATAAAAGAAAAACCAGATCTTCTGTTTTTAAGGTAACACATACCATAACATCTTTTGTCTGCCTTACAAGCTTCCCAGAATATAAAAAATAATCTGTTTGCCTCTCTAAAATCTGGAGCACCTACATCAATTTTACTCCACTGCAAGTACATGTACTGCGTACCTGTTATCCAGGTTGGTTTACCATTATTCGTGAACCAGAATCCTTCTTCTCGTCTTCTAAACTCTTCGTCTATATAATCGTACCATTTTTCTTTACTGCTTTCCGGATAGTTTCTCCAATCGAATATATTTTTAATTCTCTGCAACTCCTTGGGGTACTCGAATTTCACCCATTTGTTCTTCGGATCTTTGTATACTTCTTTAGGAGCTTTTGGTAGCGCAATAACTAGTCCTTGTATTTCTATTATCTCACCTATTTGCCCGTTGTGAGACAATACTATAATATCGTGTTCTTTGTCGTAACCGTATTTCCATTTCTTACCCTTATTAAGTCTACTAATAGTAGTCTTTTTAACGGGCTCAACTGTTTCAACTAAACTTTGATTGTACATTACTTAGATCTACTTTCTGCGAATCCCTTAAAAGTTTTTTCCTTTGTCTCTTCAGGTGTTTTACCCTCAAGCAAGTTTTCTTCTTCTTCAATTCTGTTAAGTATCTCAAATGCGTCAAATATAGCTAGTTTTTTAGATGCTGCGGCGTTTTTTAGCTTGTCAGCTGTTAAATCATCTTCAGAGTCAGTGACAATAGCTTCTTCACCTACTTTGATAAGTTCTTCAACTGCCTTGTGCCCAGCTTGGATTATACGTTTCTTCGTTTCCTTGATGTTCATATTTGATTGTAATAAAATTAGATAAAACTCGAAATAGTCTCTCGCCATCAACGATAAACTCATATTCACTATTTGGTCTAAAACCAACTAGATTGTCAACCTCAACTGTACCGTCAGAATACTTGACAATACCTTGCAAAGGTTTTTCAGACTCAGTGTTAAACTGGTCTGTAGCTTTTAAAGGTATTACAAAACAATATCCTTTTGGAGCCGTCCACTTATTATCTCTTTTATACAAAAATATTTGATCATCATTTATAAGATAAGTATCCTCGTTGAAATAAGCTTTACTATTCTTCTCTATGCCATACTGGTTGTTCCATCTTCTAAAAACGTTATGATGTACTAGTACAATATCTCCAGGTTTTATATCTGTATCACCAACTATTGGGGTTGACATAACTATAGCTTCTCTATTTACAAACTGATGATTATAAATCTCAGTGTTGAGAATCAACTCTCCACCATCTAGTTTTTTAGTATTGTTATATCTTTCTCCTTTTGGCGTCACAACAAAGTTGTATACGCTTTTCATTATTTAGGACCCACTTTATAAGTTGTGTACTTGCCTGTCTTTGTGTTTTGAATGGTTTTTTCGTTTTTATAAGGCTTATTAGAAGCTTGTCGGTAATTAAAATTAGCTTTCTTATTAGCTGTAGATTGAGATATGCTAGAACCAGAGACTAAGGTATCACTAACTGAATTTCCACCCATCTCATTTAACATCTTTTCATAATCTTTATCAGTCTTCTTGCTTTGTTTTACTGGTGAATTCCCAAATCCAGAAAATCCTGTCATTTTAAATGGTGTGCTCATAATTTTAATATTCTAAGTTATATTCTACAGATACCGCCATGTTCTTATTGAAATCTTTCCAGGGCAATACATCTTTATTCTTTTTTATGTATATAGAAAATTTATCGTCTTCCTCTATGATATCGCATATAGTATGACCACCATACACTTCTTGCCCCACGGCATAGTGCATAGCGTCATTCTTATAATCTTTTCCGATACTAATCTTCCTTATTAACTTCGCCATTTTCTTTTCCGTAAGTTATAGCGCCTGTTTCCAAGTTAATATCACTAGTACCATATTCTTTTTCAAATTTATCTTTAATCAATACCAGTTCGTCATTTCTTTCCGCAATAAAATGTAAAGCACTGTGCTTACGAACTTCCATTTGACCAATATCTAGTTGAGCTCTGTTTATTCCATTAACAACCTTTTGAACCTCTTCTAAATGTTCTTTAGTTATTTTTTCTGGTTTTGTAAAATCAATTACTTCTGTCTTCTTTTTTGTTTTTGTTGCCATTTTTCTTTTTTTTTATTTAAGTTAATTTAATTATTGTTTATATGTTGTGTTTATTAATTAGATAATTATGTATTCTAACAAGATCATTATCTGTTACATCCTCACGATCGTATACTAAAGCCTCGTAAATGTGCCCATCAAAAAACCTATCAGTACCCCTTGATCCTAAGGTGCTAAAACTAATTGCACCAGGATTAGCTTGTGAAGAAGTCGGTGTTAACTTGACTCCATTTTTATATACAAATAATTCACCATGAGCTCCACTTTTTCTAACTATAGTTAACACGAATTTTTCACCAACAACAAACTGAGCTCCTGAGTACTCCAAAGTGCGGGCTGTACCGTCTATTTTAATTCTAATTTTTTTGCTACTCATAATATCTACAAACTCACTCGCGCTATCTATGCCTAATAGTGTTCTATTATCTACAGCATCTGGATCTATAACCATGGTTATTGTAAATCCTTCTTCGGCTGAACATACTATAGGTTCTATATCATAATGGTGGCTACTACCATCAAACTCTAAACCACCACCACTTATGTCGGCTTGGAGGCTACCATCCGACTGATTGGCGTTGTGGTCGTTACCGGATGAATCGCCCCATCTATGCGCAAAAACATCAACATTGTTTCTAAGCCACATTTTTAGAACACTATCACCCACAAAGTTTGGTTGCCATTGATAGCTAGTGTTTGTTATTCCTGTCGGTAATCCTAACATTATTTACCAAAGTAACATACCACACCAGCCGCAGATGGTGTGAAGGTTGTCCATCTACCGTATATAGTAATACCTGCTGGAAATACCTGTGAAGAGGCTGTTAAGCCACCAGCGCCATGAAATTCATCAAGAAAAATTAATCCTTGAGTAGAAGGTGTTATTTGAGCATCTAAAGTAAGTGTAGTTGCTCCATCGTAAGAAACTACTTTAACACCTCGTTGAAGAGGCCCTGTGGTGATTGGGATTCGTGTTTCTGAATCAATAGAAATACCAGTTGTATCAGTATCTCCAGCGGCTACTAACAAAACGTATTGCCCTACTTTAATTTTATCACTAGGAGTGGCTATCGTAACATCAGCTCCAGCGGCTATAGTTCCATTTGAAACATCTCTAGCAACAACGCCATTAAAATTAGCAAAGTTATTTGCTATCTGAATATCTCCACTCGTATCTTGTATGCTAATGTAACTAGGCCCCGTGCCTTGTAATTTTTCAGATTGTAAAACAGTTGGAGTGTTATCTGCTAGAAATGTAATAGCTGTTATAACCAACCCAGTTGGAGGTACTATTGGTTTTGCTAAGTCTGTGTAAGCACTACCAAATTGACCAAAACCGTAAGCTACTTCTGTTGAATTTTGTCCCATAATTTATTTTTTTACTTTTTCTAATGATCTACCGCCAAAATAAGCGCCAATCACGGTTATTAATACTAATTGTAATAAGTCTGTCCACTTAGGTTCGACTATAAACTTTATTGTTCCAGCGTCAATGAATATCATTAAAACCGTTGATACTACCAAGAAAGCTAAAACAAGTGGTCTTATGTTTTTAGCTAACCACGAGTCAGATTTCATATCAGCCTCCCATCGAGATGTAATTTGTTTTTCCATCTCTATTTCATAATTACTTATAAGCTCCTTTATTTTAAGCTCAGCAGCAAGTTTTTCTTCTTTAGATGTATGTAGGTCATCTATAATACCACCTACGCCTTTAACAAGCTCGGTTGCTCCAGATGAGAATATGTTAGACAGTATGCTCATTTATATTTCTTTATAACCTTCTGTATTTTTACTAACATAAGAAGGTGCGTTATTATAATTTATTGTAATCTCCTCTCCTTTTTCAATAGATTTTTTAGCATACACGTTTAAAGAGTTATCTTCGCTTTTTTGTATTGCATTTTCACTGTTTTGATGGTTGAGAGATCTACCTAGTATTGTTCTTGTGTCAAGTTGAGTTGACGATTTTACTCCAACTTCGTCATCAATAGCTGTTCCTATGAGTTCACCTTTTTTTATACCTTTAGACGCCATAACTCCAATACCGTCAATGTTAGACTTACTGACATTAAAACTACCATCTGTAAAACCGGAAAATCCTTTCATTTTATATCCCATGATTACATTGCTGCAGATTCCCATGGTAAGCTTGGGTCACCTTCATTAAGTTTTTCACCTTCGAACATTATTTTTCCTTTAGGTAATCTAGCGTAATTTCTTCCATTCCACATTATCATGTCATCAGTGTACTTCAACTTTCCAACCTTCATGTCTGTAATGTGTTGCATTTCATGCGCCAAAGTTGCACGTTCTTGTGCACTACCTGGCTCTAGCATGTTACTAACAAATATACTTCCATCGTCATTAGCCTCGGCTAATATCCCTTTAGCTAAATCTTTTCTAATAATTGGAGTTCCAGGCGCAGCTTCTTCGTTAGAATGCGTAAAACCCCCTTGATTGTTACGAAACCTATTTTGATTAGGTAGTTTAAATTGTCCCTCCATAATTATCTATCTTTATCTTTAATCATATCATCTATAGCTTTATTATAAACTTTATCTGTATATGATTTATTGTTATAGAATACACTTCTATCTGAAGTGGGTAAGTCTTCCTCACCTAGTAGAATTCTATATATTCTACTTATCATTTGAGAGCATTTGAATGAGGTTTTAAATACTGAGTATTTAATAGTGGTTCTATTCCTGTGTCTCCAGGTTTCGATCCAACCTTCTCGTTTTAATCTCTCCCATCTGTTTTTATCCCACGAGTATGTATAAACTCCGTTGATAAAATCGTTTCGTGTAAATCTTCCTTTACAATCTAAATAAATTAATAATTCTAAGTCTGCGTCTTTTAACCCGTAAGTTTTACAGACCCACTTTCTAGTGAGCCTGTAATACTTCAGGATATTCATTTCACGCAAATCTTGCGCAGTTAATCTCAACTATTATCCAGCGTTAAGAATTGCAGTTGCAGCAGGGTTAGCATGATCGCAAGTAATTTGATTACTAGCGTTCCAAACCGTACCATCAAACTCAAAGTGATATCTTTGTCCAGCAACACCACCTAATGAATTAGTGTCGTGTACAAGGTCAAAATTGTCAGTATCACCAGGAGCAGCTATTGCAGCTGATCTAAGAACTTGCTGAGTTATATTGTTAGCTTCAGTAAGAGACTGTACTTCTAAATGACCGTACATACCTTCAGCAGCAACAACTGTAAATCCAGCTTCTGGATCAATTGCCGGAACAACGTCAAACCACATACCAGCTTGAAGCCCTAAAGCAACAGTAGGTAAAGTAATTACTTTTGCAGCGTGGTTAACTATCACTGTAGAACCAGACTCAGCAGCCAACATAGTTCTGTTAATAGCAGTAACAATTGGAGTTTTGTAAGATCCACCAGTAGCTAGTTCAAAAGCATCAACAGATGTAATGTTAGGATTAACATACTTAGATGCTACATCGTCAGCTATAACAATCATTCCTTTTGAATGTGTTCCAGTTAAAGCACCACCAATAAAATCCATAACTTCTTGTTCTTTGTTAGATACAGTTACTAGTGTAATTTTGTCATACGCGCCAGCTAAAGTACTTTCAGCGGCCGTAAAAAACAATTCTACAGCAGCGTCAGCAGAGTGTATTGCACCTCTAAAGTTTGCAGCCGTGTTCATGTACGCAGAGTTGTCTGCGGTTTTGATAAAAACGTATTTGCTCATTTTTTTTGTTTTTTGTTAATTAATTAATTTTGTTTGTTTTTTGAGTTTAAGGTTTGTGGGTTGTGGTTTAGGTTAATCTACTAGAACTACGTCACCATCACGAATGACCCGGTAAAGTACATCTTTCCATGATATGTCGTGTCCAGCATGTTTGTCGTAATATATCGTGTCATTATTTTTTAATCCCTCGACTAAATGCCCACACGATATTATTTTTGCTTTTATATAACGGTTGTCTACATCTGTATTATCCGTCATTATAAGACCAGCAACCTTTTTAGGCTCTGTCTTTATTCTGTCTACTATAATATATCTATTGATTGCTTTCATTCATTCTCATATTTGAAATTACACAATCTGCAGATATAATTGTTGATACTACACTTACTGCGTTTTTAAGTGCTGACTTGGTTACAAGTACCGGATCTATGATACCAGCTGAGATCATTGTAGCTCTTTCACCAGTTATAACATCAATACCGTAACCTTCGTGATCTTCGTATCCATCTGCCATAGTTATGCCAGCATTTTCAAGTACAGTGTAGAAAGGAGCTTGAATAGCTTTTAGTAGTATCTCTTCACCTACCGCTTTAGCGGGGATTTTTTGAGAGGCATTAAGTAAGGCTACACCTCCACCAGGAACTATACCTTCTTTTAATGCTGCTTTTGTAGCATAAATAGCATCTTCTATTCTATCTTTCTTTTCTTTAAGCTCTACCTTTGAATCAGCACCTACTTTAACCATACCAACGCTTCCTGATAGCATAGCTAGTCTTTGTCTGTGTTTCTTTTGTATAAACGGGTTTTTCTCCCATTTATCTATAGTCTTGTTAATACTAGCAATTCTCTCCTCCATTTCACCCTCTGGAGTATCTATAGTAAGAACTGTATTTTTATCGTCTGTAATTGCAGTATAAGCTTCACCTAGACAATCTATATCTATAAGATCTAAATCATCACCTAGTTGTTCGTTAATTACTTTAGCACCAACTAAAAAAGCAAGATCAGCTACAGTATCATCTTTAGTAGGACCAAAGCCTGGTAAATCAACAATGTTTACTTTAATGTTACCTTTAACCTTGTTCATAAGAAGAGCAGCTTTAACCTGTTGTTCTACTGGAGCAACGATCAGTAACGATCTCTTATGCTTTATAACATGTTCTAATACTGTTTGTATTTTTCTTATATTAGGTATTTCTGAAGATACTATTAATACTAATGGGTTATCAAGCTCAGCTAACTGCTTGTCCTTATCAGTAACGAAATGTGGGGATGTGAGTCCTGAGTCGATTTGAACACCGTCAACTACCTCAACGTATGTCTCTTCAGTTGGAGACTCTTCCATTAGTACCACACCATCTTTACCTACTTTAGTATAAGCTTCCGCTATAATCTTTC
>Ga0209337_1000509_pt1 | contig 31399 bp, 44 predicted proteins | sample LinPmetageLP53_FD_184044 | JGI IMG/M metagenome (GOLD analysis project Ga0209337, IMG submission 184044) | Marine viral communities from the Pacific Ocean - LP-53 (SPAdes) (version 2) | ecosystem: Environmental > Aquatic > Marine > Oceanic | place: Pacific Ocean | collected 2010-02-08 | reverse complement strand
TAAAGTTGTTGAAAAAGAAGTTATTATCCCCAAAGAATCAATAAAGGTTGAGTTGGAAGAAGAAGTTATAAAACCAGCTGATGTACCTCTTATTGGTGACCCAATTACAGAACAAGGTAATGTTAAAAAACTAATTGCTAAATTGACTAAAATGCAAAAAACAAAAGAACAAGAAGATTTATTAAATGAAATAATGGATATTTTTAGAAAGAAGAGTAAGGATAATACAATTGATATTGACCAAGAAGATATTCTTGCACTGAGTGATTTTTTTAGTAATCAAAAATCGAAAGAATTAAATGAAGGCCATTCTATGAAATTATTTGATGTCACTCCTCAAAATTTAGAAAAATTTGTAGACATGGGTAAAGACCTTAATGATTTTAGTTATGCAAAAAATAAATTTATAGAAGAAATGAAAGAAAGTGGAGATTTGTTAGATAATATGGCACCTTCTGTTAAGTCTAGTGTATTAAAAGAATTAGAACCAATGCAAAAAGTATTAACATTAGATGATGTTCAAAAAGAAGCTGGTAAACATAATATAGATATTGATTCTCCAGATTACATGACACCGTTAATGAAAGCTAGAATGGAAGAACTCGTGGATGTACTTACATCAGACCCTAGGTTAGTTCAAGATTTCCAACATGAATTTACTGCTGTTTCTGCAGCTCTTGGTACTCAAGGTAAAGTGCTTTTAGGTAAAGCGTTTGAAAATATGAACGTTAATGACATGAAATGGTTTACAAGATACTTGAAAGATGCTTACGACCCATCTATAGGACTTATAGAAAAAATTAAGTTGTACGCTAATATAGTAAATAAGAATTTTAATGATGCTGACTTGGGTATGGAATCAGCAGAAGAAGCTCTTAAGAAATTTAAAGGAATAAAAGGTATTTACCATATAATGTTTACAAGAACTATTGGTGAATCAATTTTAAAAAGACACGAGCTTTTAAGATTCCAAGAAAGAAACGTAGCCGTAGCCAAAGAAGGCCCAGATGGTGCTCCTGCATTAAAATCAATTATAAAGCCTACATCTACATTAGAATTAATTAGAGATTATGTTGATTTTGGTAAAACAAATAATACTGCTGCAACAGCTATGTTTAAGGAATTATATTCTTCAAGTTTTGATTTCTTACAAACACAAGACAAACACCTAGCTAAAGAGTTAGAGTCTATTTTTGAAAATGCCGTTAGATTAAGAGAATTTAAGAATATTGAAGAAAAAACAGATGGTGTAAGTGCAGAAGGAAGTTCGTGGTATACAATACAAAAAGAGTTTGCTGATATATATTTTAAAAGTTTAGAAGGCCAAAAGTTTGAAATAAAAGATACTGATTCTAAAGAAGGAAAAACTATAGATAAGTCAGCATTAGAAATTGCTGAAATTATCAATGAAAGACTTACTACCTATTTAAAAGAAATATCAGACACATTTATTACCAAAGGTATGGAAAAAGTTATGGATGCTATGGGTGAAAAGGTTGTAGGGTATCGATTGACTAATGCATTTATGGGAGATATGATTCGTAACGATGGTTGGTTAAGTAGACAATCTATGCAAAATTTTCTTTCTAAACAGAAACTTCAAGCTGGTTCTTCTATGCATGAGCAATTATTAAAAGCTCCAGGGATAAATCAGTTAAACTTTTTGCAACATCATTACAATATTTTAGTACAAGCTGAAAGTTTATTTGGAAAAAATTTCAAAACAAATCCTAAAGCAATAGACTGGAGAGAAAATATTAATGATACTCGTCCTCCAAAAGTTGTTGAATTAATAGAAGATGCAGCTGGATTACCTAGTTTCTTCTTTCCTCACAATGGAATGTGGGATATATCTGGTAATCAACAAGAAGTTTCAAAGGCTTTAAAAAGAAATCTTAGAAACTATGAAAAAGGATTAGAAGATGGAACTGTTGGGTTACCTCAAAGTATTCAAGAAATGTTTACAAGAAAAGCTCCAGGTTTTGAGACTGTAGAAAAAGCTATTGCCAAGGCTGTTTCTCAGAAAGAGAGAAATTATACTCAATCTAGAATGTTTGGACAAACTACTGATGGGTCACTAGACACTACAACTTTTCAAAATATAGCTTATTCAAAATCTAAAGGAGAAATTGGACAATATATATCTGGTAGTTTAAATTCTAGAGGTGAAGATTTTCTACCGTATTATAGAATAGACAAAAGAGCTGTTGATGTTTATACTAACAATACAGTAAAAAATTATTTTGATAATCTTATTGGATTGAAATCCCAAATGCTTTTAGATGCATTTGAAAAGAAAAACGCATTAGGAGAACATACTGAAAATTGGTCTTCATTTATGAGAGATTCTTTAATTAATATGTTAGGATTTAATAGCTTTAGAGAGATTGGTATAGCGGGGATTACGCTGAAAGAACATTCATTTTTAGTAGATATTGTAAAAAACGATGAACTTCCTACTGATGATGTGGTGAGAAAAGTGTTGGGTAGAATGCCAGGAGTGGCTGAGAAGAGATTTTTGCAACAATTAGATGATTATGTAGCTCCTAATATGGACTGGATAAAACAGCAAGATAGATCGATGACTGGGAAACAATTGCAGAAACTTATTGAAGAATTTAAAATGGATGGTATGAAAGAATTAGCAGACCCTAAAAATATAAATAAGATAAAAAGATATGGTACTGTATATAATTTCTTTAGTGAGGAGGGTATTACCAATAAAATAGAGAACTTAGAAGAAAAGCTAGGAGCTAAGTTTTTTAAAGGTAGATTGTCTAGAATAGACCACGAAGGAAATCGTGTTGATATGGAAGGTGCGGAAAGAAGAAATATGTTAGGGAATATGGCTAAGAACTTTAGTAACCTTGAAGGTAAGTTTCAGCTGCTATCTTTGCTAGCTCACCCTAAAACATTAATTACAAATATATATGGTGGTAATCAAAATACGTTAGCTGATAATGGTTGGGAAATATTTAGACAAGCTACTAATAGTAAGTTTTTAATAGATAAGATATTTAATAATTCTGAATTTAAGCATAAGGACCCTATAACTGGTAAAATAAAATCATTAAAAATTGATAGTAAAGAAAATCTTGATAAGTGGGTAGATTCTCTTGGTATTTTAGATAGTATGTTTTTACAAGAAGTTGGTATTAATAAAGATTTAAATAAGAGAGATTCTTCGGCATTTTGGAAAGAGTTTTGGAAAAGAATGACTACTAAACTTGAAAAAGAACCTAATAAGGAAAATCAACAAGTTTACAATAGATTGCATAAAGCAACCTTAATGGAATTAGCTAGAGAAAAGGGTATTGCAGATAATATTGTTAATAAAGGAGCTTCTTTTATGCAATGGTCTGAACGACATCTTCGTAGAACTTCGTTTTTAGCTAGTTATCTTCAAGCAAGAAGAAACTTACATCCATTAACTAAGGATTTACCGTTTGATTCTCCAGTGTTAATACAACATGCTAAGAAAGGCGTTGAAGCTTCTCAGTTTATGTATCACTCTGCTTTTAGAACTAATTATAGTAATACTGCTTTAGGTCGTGTTATGACAAGATTCCATCCTTATGCATGGAATAGTATTAGTAGAAGGCTAAAAATCTACAAAGGTGCAGAATATGTAGCCTGGGCTGAAGGGGTGAATGCAACACAAAAAGCTCAAAGACAATTAACTGCTGATCTTATGGCTTTTGCTTTAGGAACTGTATTTACATCCAGTATATTTGAATATGCATTATCTCCTCCAATGAATTGGATGCAAGATTCTGCACAATTATTATTTGGTGATGAAAAAACTAGGGAAAGAGCATTCTTTAGCCAATGGCCGCATCCAGTATTAGCACCATTAACTGTGGTTACTCCACCTGTTATGAGATTCGTGCTGCAACCTGTTAATGCTCTTTTAAGTGATGATTTAAATTCTATGGCTTCTTATAGTTTTGCTACTTGGTTACCGTTCGGTAGATTAGGTAGAGATATATATAGAACTGCTCAAAGTCCTGCTATGGCACCTGATTTTTTAACTGGTATACCATTACATAGAATGCATTCTAAGAGACAAGCTTATTTAGACTCATTTAAGGATGAAAACGCTGAAAACGTAGAAGAATAGATTTCCTGATATCTACGCTTTATTATCTTTTTTTAGTCTATAGTTATATCGAATATTTTTTTTTATCGCCGTTAAAGGCTATTCTCGTAATCTTTTTTTTAATTTTATTCCCCTTTAACATAATTTTTGTCTGACGCCAACCAAACAAACTTTTGCGATAGCTTTATTATTTGCCTCATGAACTAACGATAACCATTAATTAGAGCATGATGCCAACTTAATGACTCGGTTCCTAATACCGCATTGTATAAAGGGGAATTTTATTTTTTTTGATGGGAATTTTATTTTTTTGTTATCATATTATCGTATAATTTTTGTATTATTTCTTGTATTATGTCTTTTTCTTCATCGGATACAAAAGGCGCTTTTTTGTAATTTAATAAAGCTGACCTCATAATTAACTTTTCTTCTATAGTGAGTTTTTTAATCATTGTGACACCCACAACTCCCTGGACCTGGACGTCCAGTCATATCATGTTGATCTTCTGATCTTCTTATAGTTTCTAAATGGCTATCTTCATTTTGCACATATTCTTCAGAATTCCATTCAGCGTCAGACTCATCTTGTAAATCCTGTAACCATTCTTTGTCTTTTTCATGTTGAATAATTTTCTTAGCTAACGACATAATTGCTGTTACTTCTTCTTTACTCATGTTCATTATTGAACTCCTTTTCTATTTTAATTAATCTAATCCATTCTGTATATGGTATTATTGCTAGTGCTTCTTTTCTATCCATACGTGTAACCACTAAGTCAACATCTTCGGCATGAAACTTAGGATATAACCATTGTGCAATCTTTTTTTTCATTTTAGCTTGTACTGCATATCCTTCCACTAAACAATCAACTTGTTCTGATTTTCCTAATGCTAGACCATTTGAGGCATAGGCCCTCTTTGCAGAGAGCCCTTCTTTTTTAGCTATGTTTACACATTCTCTTTCAAGATTGTTTCCACGTATTTTATTTCTATGCGGCATTTCCACCCCATATTCTAAAAGTTAGTTCTAATTCAAGACATGCGATGCAAAATCCAAAGCCAAGGTGTCTACCTCCGCTTGAATCTCCATCCATGTATGTTATGTTAAAGCCAAATATTTTTAAGAATGTTAGTTTGTAACACATTCCCATTTTATCTGACTGATTAGTTAACTTTATTATATTATCTATATTCATAATTCAACCTTTCTAAATGTAAAAGTTTCGGGTTCAAATTTAGCTAATAATTCATAGCTAGCATCATCCCTAGACTTTTCTGATGTTATTGTTCTGTACGCATCATCTCTTTCACCTTTTAACATAATAACTTTATCAGCTTTCTGAACGATGTTAGATGAGCCTTTTAATGAATGTATGCCAAGATTACCATTTACCGCACTAGACTTATTAATATGATGTACTGCTATTACGATTGTATTGTTCTTTTGAGCTATACTTTTTAATCCATTGATAATTAGATTTTGTTTATCATATTCACTTTTAACATAATCAACTTGAATTTCATCTGTAGTATCAATTACTAATACTGTAGGCATGTGTTGTCCTACAACTTTTTTAATGGATTCTATTTCTGGTGCTATAGTCATAATTTTAATATGTCCTAATAACTCCTTGAAAGAAGCATTATCATTACTAGAGAATGTATTATTAACCCATTCTTTGCTTTTTCCAGCTGCAATTTGAACAAATCTTCTAAAGGTTAGAGCTTCTGCCATTTCTAATGATAGAAATAAAGTTTCTCTTTTTGCCTTTACAATTAGATTTTGTACAAAAGCGCTTTTTCCCATACCAGTATCTCCAGATACAACTATTAGTTCACCTGGTTTAAAGGTAAAGCTTTGACCTTTCCATACTGTAGCTAAATCTATAGCTTGTTTAGAAAAATCGTTTTGCATATATGTTCTAAATGTATCTTCTAGCTCGTCAATACCTTTAATATCTAATGTAAAGTTTTTTCTTTTATAGTAGATACATTTTGGGTCGCAATATTTAGACATAATTAAGTCTGTACAACCGTATTGATAATTTCCTTCATATACATTTGTTACACTTCTAGTTACTTCTGAACTTTCTAGACTTCCATTGTTCCAGTCCATCATAGCTGCAAGAGTAGCTAAGAATGGAACACCACCTCTTTTATAAGAACTTGTCATTCTCATTAATTTCATATTTCTATTGCCTTCAACTGGACCTTCGTTATATACATGTTGCATACAAGTAACTATTGAATTGGTACTACCAACTCTTTCTATAGTTTTTGGTCTTTCTATTATAGGTGAAGAAATAATTAAGTGGCTTAGATATGGTTCTATAGTAGAAGATGCATTGTAAGATTTAAACCAAGATTTTACATCATCAAATAATGCCATATAAGCTTTTTTTGATACTGCTGCATTTTTAATATCTTCTACTGAAAGAGTATGAAAGGAAGATAATGGAATCCATATTTTATGTAATTTTGATTTTGAATTGTAAGACCAATTACTTCTGATAATTCTAGTCTTGTCGTATATATTATCTCCAAAATCAAAGTGTTTAGAAAGTGTAAACTTAACTTCTTCATGTAAGTTTACACTTGGTTTAAATCCAAACACATCTAGCATTTCAATATGATATCCGTTTCCACTAAACCATACATTAATATGATTTAAATCAATTCCCATTTCTTCTATTTCTGTTATACAATTTCCTACATAGTCTTTTAAAGACTTGCAATCCATTGTACCTTTATCAATGTCTAATATGAGTTTGTTTATATATGTTTTTCCAAGATAATCCTTAACTGAATTATTTTGTAATACATGGTTAGCATATTCATTGTCAAAAACGTAGTAAGAACGATACATTTCTTTAGAAGCAAACATATTTTCTTTTTCTTTGGCTTTATATACATCTATATCACCAATAGTATTTCTATTCGATATACTTCCTTCTACTATTTCTATATATCGTTTTTCATTTTGCTTACTTTCCATCCTTTTACTTTCTCTTTTCTGTTTTCTATTTCGTTTAATTGATATCCTTTCATAGCTAAAGCATTAGAATTTCTTATTTTTCTAAATACTCTAGCATATGTGGATGCTGTGTGTACTTTTTGATGTGCTAATTTTCCATAAATTGGTACTTGAGCTTCAAGGTCGTAACTGTAAAACCAAGGATCGCTTGAATTTGCAGTACTAATTAACCATTTTATAAGAACATCGTGTGCTGTAATAGCCATTAGAATGGTAGCTTATCATCATTAAACTTTGGTAGTTTAGGTGATTCTGTAAGCAACTTTTCAGCATATGTATTTGTAGTTTTTTTATCAGTTTTTTGGAAATCTTTTGGATAACCTTTTTCTACTGATTTATTAAACTCTTTTTCTAATGCATCCGTGTTTTCTACACTACCTACACATCTCCAACAACTTCTTTTGTATTTACCGTTTGATACATAGTTAATTACTGCAATGTCTTTATTCATAATTGGAGATAAATCTACTTTACCTTCATCGTTAACATTACAATCTGTTTTAGTATGTAAGAATAGTCTGTTTAAATCATCGGGAAATTTCATTCCTGATACATTACCAGCTGCATCTTTTTCAAAGTTTTGATTTATAAATAGTGTATAGTTATAATCATTACTTATGTCTGTTAAACCCAGTTTTATACTACAATCTGAATAGTTAGAGTCAATTTGTTCTGCACTTGTGACTTTAACTTTATTAACAAAGTAGTTCTTCATTGACCCTGATTCGGGTGCTTTTGTTCCTGTAATCGCCATTATCTAGCTCCTTGTATTGTTTTAAATGCATCATCCATATTATCTATAGCATGGTCTGCATGTGTTTCTCTTTCTTTCTCACTTATTTGATGTACAAAATCGTCCATAACATTTTCAATATGTTTGATAGTATTATCTGGACCATCGCTTTTTACATCTAGTTTTACTAATAAATAATCTTGTCCATCATTTTGGAACAATATTGATTTTGTATCTTCTGATGTAAATAGTATGTTTTTATCATTTAAGTCTATTTTTAATTCAGTCATTTTTTCTCCGTTGGTGCTACTAGTGGGTTAACGTTTCCTAAAAGTTCATCAAAATATCTTTGACCTGCTTCTACTTGATTAATTGTCATTCCTGCTGAACGTTTTTTCCCATATTGTAGTTTAGCTTTATCATCTATTAGATTCTTTTTAAAGCATTCATTCATTGCTCTATCTATTTTATCTAATGATGTAGTAGTAGGGTCAAAGTTTTTACGAACTTGTTGAGCTCTTACAACTTCTTCTCCACTAGCAATAGATGAAGTAACACCATAGCCAGCAAATGCTAAAGCTCTTCCTAAAGCTGAAGTTTCTGCGTTTTCTAATGCTGAAGTTTTATTGATAAAACCATTATTATCTCTTTCTTCTGCATAACCAGTGTAATAGATTTCTGGTTCTTCTACTGGTGTAGGTATTATTTTTGCGTGAACGATGTATCTATTGCACATATCACCAGTGGCGGTATCTACAATTTGATCTGTGTGAGCAAGTATTGTATCAATAGTTGCTTTTGGGTGGTCGGATAAAAATTCTTCTATTCTTTCATTGACTAGAACATATTCTTTTCCATGTATTTTAATAGGCATATAGCCTCCTTTTCATTTTATGTTTCATTATTAATTTAAATGCATTTTTAATTTACATTTCTTTTTTGGTAATTACAAGTCGGAACTGAGGCAAGCTGTATGATTCCAGTCTTTGACCAACGTGAAGACTCTTTTTACACTATGAGTAGTAAACTACTGAGCTTATCTTCTTAGGATTTCGGTCCTATTTGTCCTTATTTGCCTCGGTGTTTCATTTTGTTCCGATTTTAGTAACTCATCTCTTGCAACCATAAGCTATATAGCTTTACACGTGCTCAATCTATCGCTATAAGTGGCACTAAGAGATTATTGTTACTTCAGAACTGAGGTAGTTTTAGCAATACTAGTATTACCTGCCTAGACATCCACTACCTCTATTCTGATTTAAGTCACTTCACCTCTACTCTTCCCATTAATGTTACCACTATGGTACTAAGGGTGAGAATGTGACTAATCTAATAAAGCCATATATGCTTTTGCATTATTATCTCTAAACCAATCAAGGCCTTTACGAACACCTTGTTGTAGTTTAGAACTTTTCATATAACCAGGGAACATTTGACTTCCCATAATTACTGCATATACTGATTCTTCAACTCCAGTTAACTTATAGGATTCTCCACTGAATGGATTTTGTATAGTTAGGAAGTTGTCATTTTGACTTTTATCACAAGATATCATACAATCTGATATATCATATGGATATTTTGTGTATTCTAGTTCTGTACTTGTTTCTTCTTCACAACAACCACAAATATATGTTATTTTAGACTTCTTCATTGATTGCCTCCAATCTTTCTTTAGCCCACGCTGTTTCTTTTTTACTTGTTGGACCAACTGGCAATGTTTGACTTGAAAATCCTGTTCCAAGAGTTTCTGTTTTTATATCACCAACTTCTTGCTGCCATTGTAAATATAAAGCTCCTGGGCCATTACCTTCGTCGTCTTGTTGTACCCATATTATTGTATCATTGTCTAGTTTAAGCATAAGTCCAGTATTGCTATCTGAATCGTCCCATTCTTGCCACCATGATTCTGTAATTGTTCTACCAGTAAGATGGTTATTAGCAATGTCTTGCCAATATACTCCATTCTTATATAGCCTTTTTAGATTTTCAAGTGTATTGTGTTTATCGTTAGCTTTTTTTATTACTTCTATTTCTTTTTTAGTTTGCATCATTTTTCTCCTTTTTACTCCAGTTTTCTAGTTTTAAATCACCTAACATTGTAATTATATCTAACTGTTCAATAAATTCAATATATCTATCTTCTGCATCAATATGATGTTCATCTGGATTTAATTCTTTTACCATGTCTTGATAAAATATATCTATCCATTTTCTTAGACCATCACTAGAAACATATTCCATTTCTTGATCTTCGGTTAAATCGTAATTATTTGAACATTTTAATGCGTCAAGGTCTTCGTTCAAATATCTAACTAATGCGTCTTCTTCTGGCAAAAGTATTACTGGATTTGGACGATTTAATACTCCATCTTCATCTTTATCTGTTAAATTTAAATCTATATAGTCTTCTCTAAAAGAATTTAACATATTATCTTGTACATTTCTTACTGTTGGATATTCTTCGTATCCAAAGTAATTTAAACTTGGTACTTCTATTTCACTTGAAAAATATGCTGAAGTAGTTTCTAGTTCTACTTCTGATTCAAAATCAAAGTCCCATAAATCAAGTTCATAATGATTTCTTAAAATGCGTGAATGTGCTGCATCCATAGCTGTTATTACTTGTTCGTGTAATGTTTCAGTTTGAAAACTAGGCTTTATATTATTTGCTATTTTATTTGCCATATATAAATAGTGTTTTAATTTATTCATAGATGATTTGTATCTAAATGCTTTAGGTACATCATTTACAATAAAATATATAAATCGTTCAAGACCTTGCATCTCTTTTTTAGTTTCGTTCATTTGTTACTTCCTTTTTTTTGAACTATATAAATAGTTCGGGTTATATAAAAAAAATAAATCTATAATGATAAATAAACGAAGTTCTAAGGCATTGTTTTATCTTAACTTTTCATAATCCCCTAACAGATTAATAGTCGTAAGTCAGGAATGTTTTAAGCAGTTTTCCTCTTCTATCTGCACCTTAATACTTCGTATTCCCATCATTTTTTTACAAGCTTAGCAATGTGTTCTTGTACTTTTTTAGGTAAAGAGTTTAACCCGTTTGGGTGTACTCTTGCTTGTTGTAGCATTGCATCTAGTATTTTATATTGCGCTCTAAATTCTATTTCTGGCGTTTTTTTATTCATCTAGAAACCACTTTATTGCTACGGTTCTAGCTCCTGTTGTGTGTTTAGCTAACATTTTATTGTTATTTATTAATTGCTCTTCAGAAACTTGGCCTAATTTGATTATTCTATGTGCTGTTTGATAACACGGTTGACATAATCCTCTGGCATATGCTGTTGTTTCACATGTTTTTCTTAAACATAAGTTCTTACTCATTTTCTTAATCTCCTAATTGATGACTTGGAATTGAAATACATATATTCAAATCCTAGTGCATTTAGTTTATCTATTAATTTTCCTATTTTTTCTTGTAATTCAAACGCTTTATCTGATTTACTCATGTGCTTCTCCAATCATATCAACAATCTTCATTGCTTTGCTTTTTTCGTTTGATTTAATATCAAATCCTGGAATTCCACGATTATCTTTCTTAATTTCAAATCCTGCTTTTAACCAAAGGTCGTGGACTTCTTTTCTTCCCTTATCGGAAGTAGCTCTTAAATAATGTTTCCAACTATCACTTGGCCAGAACCAACCAATACCTTTGTAGTTTTTAGTTCCGATTGATTTATCGTTTCTTGCGTCCATTACATTCTACTCCCTTCTATTACTTTTTCTATTTCGTGTTTGTTTCCATTACATTCTTCGAATACTATTTCATGCCATTCAAATTCTGTAACTGGATGTTCAAAATCATTACAACAATCTGAAGTATATCCTTCATATTTTGGCCATTTAATATCATTCCAATTTAGTGTATTATCACCAGTCTTATAGTCTCTTTTTACATAATTCATCGGAACATATGCTGATTCATAAATATCATCACTTCCACACCATTGACAAACCCAAATCTCTGGGTCTGGTTCTCTTACTTTTTTCTTACTCATATTCACCTCCTACCATATATAATACTTCTTTTTTTGGCATTTTATTAATTACTGCTTTAGCTAATATTTCTATTTTTTCTTCTGCTAACCAATTTGAACCATCATACACTGCTTGTATTTTATACCAATGTTGATATCTAACATTTCCCAATGTTTTTTGTAATTGATTTGTATACGGATATTCCATATTTTTACTCCTTTGTTAATTGCGTGTCGTGAAGGATGAACCAGTCACACTGACTGCATCACGACACTTAATGTTATACTTTAACTGGTACTTATTTGTCCTACTTTTAACATCCATGGTTCAGATTTCAGATTTTTCAACCAATCTTTCATAGTTGGTATCCAACCACAATCTTCTATTATATGTTGTTCAGCAACATAACGCACTGGTATTTCTTTTCCAGTGGATAGTAGTAGTTTTATACCAAAAGTATCAATGCACCACCCTATTCCTTCTGCATGATGTCGCATAGCTCTATGAGGTGGATAAGCAAAGCCTTTTTTACTTTCGTCAAACCACGAATGAATATTGATATAATCATTTACTTCACCTCCCCATTTTTTAACGCTGCTTTTACTGTGAAATAATGGGTCCATGTTAATCTCCTATATAGTTATACATATTATCTTCTACTATTTCTGCAATATTATAAAATGCATTATTATGTTTTTTAGTAGATAAATTCAATGTGTTATGTTTTATGTCGTTACTATCTATATACTTTTCAACTATTTTTTGTAAGTTGGCGGTACTACTTATTGAAAATTCATGATGTTCTGAACTCATTACATGTTGTTCAAAAGAAACATCAATTTGTATAGAGTCGCCTTCTTTATTATTTTTCATTTGTACTAGAGAGTTAGAACCTTCATTGATTTCCCATCCACCAGGAAGCAATGAATATACGCTTTCTATTATAGATGTTATTGGATGATTATCATTTTGACCTGGTGTATTCATATGATACCATGTTCTTATATTTGGAAATTCCATTTGATATTGGTCGTTGGCTTGATTTCCCCAATGCAACCATTCTTGATTCCATGGTAGACACATATTATCACCAACAGTATCATAAACAAGAGTATATGTTGTTTCATTAGTACTTTGGTTTAACTCGGATTTTGAAACAAATATGTATTTACCACCATCTGACGATATAGGATTATTATACATCACAACATTTGATATCCAGTTTTTAGCAGCATTTAAACACTCAAATCTCTTTCCACCATATTTTGATTCAAATGGTATACGAGGTAACTCATCGCCTTCTTTTTCTTGGATACATATAGAATCTCTAACATATCTTGGATGTATAGTGTCGCCTTGATTGTTTAAAAATTCACAATTATCTATTGAACCATCATCGCCGCATCCAGTTATACTTAGATTTATTTCTGCTATATCTGAACTATCTTGTATTCTACTCCACCAGTCTTTTCTTTTTTCGTGAAATGCTGCTTTTTGTAAGTTTGTTATTGCTCTGTCTTCATCCCAGAAACTTTTACCGAATCTATCTTTAGACTGATAACTCATTTTATTCTTTAAATCTATTCCTAGTACTGTATTATTCATTATGCTTCTCCGTAGTTAGTGTTAATTAATCCTTTTTCAAGGTGTCTTAGTTTGTTAGAAAAATCTTTCATTGTTGTTTCTCTATCAATAAATATTGATCCATTGTCAAACTTAGCAAAGTATATTGCTTGTTCTATTTTAGGATTAAATTCTCCTTGAATCATATGTGTTTCTTTTCTTTTAAACATTCTTTTTAGTAGTTTAATCATCTTATTCTTCCTTTTTTTCTTTTTGTTTATCAAGTTGCATTTCTAATAACTCAGCTGCAATGTATACAGCTAAGTCAAGTGCTTCTTCTAATGCATCCATTTTATGGTCTCTTGAACCATCTAATGGTACTTCTGCTTTATACTCTTTAGCACCTACAGCTAGTCTATGTTCTATTAATGCTAGTATCATTTTATTTGATTTCATTTTACATATCCTCTTTCAAAGCATAGCTCTCTTATTACGAACGCTGATACATATATTGATAGGTTTATAAAGAAGAACGCTGCAACCACAAAACAATATTGTGATAGGTTTACATAGTTATGTAAGAATGTCCACTTCCAATTAAATACCATTACTGTAGTTAATAAACTTAGTATAAGAGACGATGCATACATCATTTTTCTAAATGTTATTATTGTTAGTCTTAGGGCTTTTTTGATTATTACTTTTATTGAACTTAAAGTGTATATTTTTTCTATTGAATAAAATACACCAGTTTTATAGTCTCTTTTTACTTCTGTTGATTTACGCATCGTTAATGTCTCCGTATAATTTAATTAAATCATCAAAATTACGCATTATGTACACCCATTTATTTTTGCTTAAGTCTGCTTCTTCTCTAGCAAAAGGGCTAAACATATTATGTTGTCCATCTTGTCGTATTTCTTGATATCTATTAAACTCATTTTGCGTCACATCTACATTGTCTTTTTTTAATTTCATTTTAAACTCCTTTTATCTGTTTTTCCAGCTACCATCGTCTGGGTTATTATTTGATTCATATTCTAATGCTTGTGCATCATAGATATTTGATTCATATTCTACTGCTTGTATATCATATATTGCTCTTTCCATTGGTGTTAACTTTTCTTCATCTTTAACTACTCCTATGTCACAATCCACTTCCATTCTACCTAGTGGTACTTGTTTATCTCTATCATATAAAACATAGTATTCTACTCCATCTATTTGTTCTAATCTTAGTACTACATTGCTTATCATGTTCATCATTTACTCTCTTTCTGTTTTTTATTCATTAAATTTGGTTGAATAGTTGATAATTGCTTTATAAACATCTTTATAGTAAGTGATTCATTAACATATGTGTCACCATATTTATTGATGTCAAAGTATACTTCTTGTTGTATTCGGGGGATAGCTCCTTTTATTAACGCTGATTTTCCATCTTCAGCTTTTATTCGTTGACGAATTGCTGAATATGCAAAGTTAACAACAAAGTTGGTTTCATCAGTATTATCAACTACGCCGCTTTCGTATTTCTTTAGTATTTCTACTAGTTCCCATAGCTTATCTGCTGGTAACTTTGTAATTGTTTTAGCTATATCTTCAACTATAGCTATTTTATATTGTTTATTCATTGCTATCCCTTTCTGGTTTTTTACTAATTCTCGTTTTTAAAAATTGTGGAACCGAAGGTTCCTACATTTAACAATTGATCTCTTGTACATCTAAAGCAGGGGTTTGAAGCCCTATCCTATCCAGGTTGTGCCCAGATGGTTATCCTCTAGTCCTTACGCTTTCCATATACCCGTCGGTACTGAATGGTGATATATCTATCACAACAATGTCGTAACTTTAGATGTACAAGTTCATTTGTACTGAATGCTAATTAAATACCATTGCTGACATATGTATTGAATAGGGCCACTTTGTTCTTATCCTATTTTGACGCTATGTGGCAACAATACAAATGCTTTTAATAGTCAGTATTATTAAGAGCTATTAAATTCAGTACAAAAGAAGTGTTTTTTCTTTTTAATCTTTTTTTGCTAATTCCCTAAGGTATGCTATCAATGAAAGGTTGGAGAACCTATAGGATATGCATACCCTAGTATATGTAATTGCGATGGAGAGGTAACCACCGCAATACATTGGAAAATCTGCTACTAGTAGTCTGTAGACCTAGCAGAAGTAGAACCTTTCATTGCGTGGACAATGTATGAGATTCTCGTTTCTGTCACAATGTTACCATCTGAATCAGTAATATCTGTTTCGTATGGTTCTGAAGGTGACATAGCTAAGTCGTGAGTAGCTAACTTAGCTTGAAGCATTGCTACCTTTTCTGCGTAGCCAACTGCTGGATTGCCCTCGCTATCTCTCTCGTCACCAATAGGTTCCACGATATTGCTGAAGAATATAACTCTTCTATCGTTGGTAGATACTGCACCATTAGGTTGTATTGCGACGATATCGTTAGAACTCGTCTTGGCAAGCTTGACCACATCGTCAAACGCTGTGATTTGCATCTCACTCCAAGCAGGTTTAACATTGCTATCGTTTAGATGTAATTCAGGATTGCTGTAGAAACTGTATTTTAATGCGAATGTATTCATAGTAGTATACCTCCTAGGTATAGTGTAGCAACTGCTGAATTGCAATTGCTAAAAAGCTGTGCTATTGGCAAATAAAAAAAACCAAAAGCAAAGCGATAAATAGATTATGTGATAACCTATTTACAAACATTACGATATATTGCATAAAGATACTTAAAGGACATCTTTTTACTAACTGCAATATACCTATTTGATGGTGAAAGTTTCGCTAAGTCAATCTTGTACCTTGTATTGTACCAATGATGGAACTTGGTATTATCTACAAGCTTGGTATTGAAGAAGCGAAACTTGTTACTATCACAATACATTAGATGTATTGATGTGTACCATACTCGTCCATCAGATAGTCGTCAAGACAAGGTTGACAACCACAACAAGAGCAAGTAAGTACACCAGGTGTAAGCAAGTGTGGCAACCTATAGGTAGGTTGTCCATTTGCTTTATCGGCATTGAACTGATGAACAATGTCAACCATTGTTGATAACGCAAGCTTAGTTAGGTTGCGTTCTAGTGCTGGTTGTAACTTTGCACTAGATGGGATACCTTGTTTCTTGAAGGTATACCAATCAATCTTGAATGAGAATTTAGGTTTAGCCATAAGGTTAAACTCCTTAGCAAGAGATATATGGTTATATAGTAACAAGATTGATATATCCCTATCTCTTAAAAAAGATATATCAATACGATAAATATTATTACACTACCCTCTAAGAAGTGGTGTAATGATAATCCATAACATCAGTAAGATGAAACCATAGAATATTACTGATATGAATATATAGGACAATAGATGCCCTAGTGAACTAAAAGCTAAGCTTAAGAAAGCTCTCTCTTCTCGGGGTATCAACACCTCGTAGAGAGATTTCTTAAGGTTAGCTTTGATTTCTGAATGTAACATAGGTTACTCCAAACAAGGGATGGATTAGCAATACGATTGATGTCTTATCCCTTATGAAAAACATCAATCGGTACGATAAATAATAGTGACTTACCACACACACCGCATTGATTGGGATGTGTGGATTAATATAAAGATGTGCGACACGATAGATACATCAGATAAGGATAGGACACCGATGCTTGCACGATGTGTCCTACCAACCTATCTGATGATAGTTAGCTGATGATAGCTAGAGTGTCGCTACCTTAAGCCACCTCACACGATACAATACAATGTGGCTAGGCTCAGTTTGTGTACGCCTAGCATCAGCTGTATCCAAGGAGTGAGAGGTGTGGCTAATCTTGGATACTTACCCTCAACGGTATGGCGTCACTTGGCCATATCGTATATGTTGTAACGATTCTCAACGAAAAAGAAGAATCAGAATGACAAATAGAGTGGGGTGGTTCTGCACTATACCACACGCACGCAATCTACAACAATTTTTAAACCTTGATTCTTCCTTAATTTTATTTGTATTTTACATGATGGTTAAAAAAAGAAAAATGGAACGATATAATAAAAAAACTGATCGATGGGAAAAAGTAACTGAAAAAAATTTTTCAGAAGAAATTTTAAAAGTATACGATTACATGGAATCTGAAATGGAAATACGTACAGTGATAGAACGTATGAAATTAGAAAAGATACTAAATGATAAAGATGGGTAATGTAGGGATTAATAAACGTATAACTAAAACGATAGAGTAATCGTTAAGCTAATTACGTATTTCTTTACAGAAATACTACGATAAATTAAACGACAAGGATAAACGAATAATGGCAATACAGAAAAAAAAGAAATTAACCTATGCTGACATGATGAACGTACTCAACCAAATGGCTGAGACTATCAATACAGTTGAAGGACTATCAAACCATTACGGAAAAGTATTAGACGACTATATAACATTCCAAGACAATAAGGATAAGTTTATAGCTCACTTAGAAGAAAAGTACAAACCAGACAAACCAGAAAAGGAGACAGAAGATGCCACAACCAAAGATAAAAAAGGGCAAAGTAACGAAAAAGAAGACAAAAAAGAAGACGACATCAAAAAAGTACTAGATGATACAAATAACAAGAACGCTTAAAGTAAATAAATTTACACCTAAACAGTATCACATCTATAAAGAAGATGAATACAGTGGTAAAGTAAAGCATTGGAAGCAATGTGAACCAGGAGACTGGGGTTTAAGCGATGATGGCTATGTTGCAGAGTGTTTATCTAAGAAAGCATATAAGACTGGTACGGAGATAGCTTACCCTTTTGGTAAGCAATGGATAACAAAGACTTCGAGGTTATCATTTTTAGAACATTACAATACAAAATCGTATTCTAGTAGTTCCACTAAGTCTTATATGGAACAAGAGCTAAAGAAATCCAGGGCTAAGAATGTCCTGGATGCCTACATGGTGTACATAATGGCAGGTAAATCGCCAGATTTTGAACAATTGGGACGAATGTATAGGCCAGACCAAAAAAGTCCCGTAATGACCGTAAAAAGATTATTTAAAAGTAAAGGAATGAAAGCAATGATTGAAGAAAAGATGAAGGATATACTGAACGACCACGGAATTGACGAAGGATTTGTCCTGGAAACAATTAAAGAAGCTATTGGGGTAGCAAAAGTAAAAGAAGATAGTGGCAATATGATACGTGCAGCTAAAGAATTGGGGGATATGTTAGACATGAAACCCAAAACTAGGACACAAACTGACACGTTAGAGCTAGACCTCACTCATCAAATAGGAAAATCGTTTGAAACAGAGAAAAAGAAGCTAAAGGCAACTAAAACACAACCTCTTATGGCAAGCAATGGAAAAACAGCTCAAAATATCGACAAAAAATAAGCGTAACCTAGAACTATTTCTACTTACATTGAAGGACGTAGCTAAGGAGATGAAGATCAAAGTAGAAATGCTACGTACACCTAAATATGACGAATAAAAAAGAAATTTTATTAGCTATGGAGCAAGATATGCTACTATTTGGCCGCATGGTGATGCCAAACATGTTTACAGCAGAGTCTCCTCAGTTCCATTACGAAATAACAAGAGAAATTTTAGCCAATAAGCAACGAAATCAATTAAATATTATTGCTCCACGTGGACACGCTAAGTCTTCTATCGTTGCTGGTGTATATCCACTTTACCATTTAATGTTTACACCTGGTGTTAAAGTTATTGTTCTTGTATCACGAACACAACAACACGCTGTTAAACTTATGGGAACTATCAAAGATGTATTAGAGTATTCAAAAGAATTTAGACATTTTTTTGGATACTGGGGACAACACTCCTCTAGAAAATGGACTAATAATGAGATAGAACTAAAAGATGGTTCTGTTATCATTTGTAAAGGGACAGGACAACAGATACGTGGAATAAAACATGGTAATCAACGACCGACTCTTTTAATATTAGATGACCCTGAAGACGAAAACAACACAAAGACAGCAGAAGCCATGGAATTTAATTTACGTTGGTTGCTGCAATCTGGTGTTCCATCGTTAGACCCTATGAAAGGGGATATCTGTGTGATTGGTACTCCCCAACACCAACGGTGTTTAATTGAAACGTTGAAAGATATGAAGGGATGGAAAACATTAGAGTTCAGACCAGATATGGAAAAAGGTATTGCGCTATGGCCTGAAGTGTGGCCTACGAAAAGATTAAAAGAGAAAAAAGAAGAGTTAGATAGTATTAACCGTATCTCAGTATTTTACAGAGAGTACTTGTGCCAAATTGTTGGGGATGAAGAAAATTTATTTAGACCTGATGATTTTCGTTATTACGAAGGAACGCTGGAAACAGACGTAGCTGGGTTGTCAACTCTCATTCTGACGAGCCTTAATGGTGAGGAAGTAAATGAGAGGAGACCTGTAAACGTGTTTACTGGTGTCGACCCTGCGTCTTCCACACAAAAAACAGCAGACTATTCTGTTATATTTAATCTTGCAATAGATGAGAATAACAATAGGTTTTGCTTACCCTATTATCGTAAAAGAGCTAATCCATTACATCTTGCTGATGCAATCATACAAAATTTTGATTTGTTTAAAAGCACCAAAACTCGTATAGAGTCTGTAGGGTATCAAGATATGTTACGACAATATATTCGTGAGAAGACACAGGATATGGGGATATTTGTCCCTGGTCTTGAGGTGAAAGAGAATCCAAGGACGTCTAAGTCTTATCGACTGGAAAGTCTTCAACCTTTGTTTGCTAATCATAAGGTCTTTATGCAAAAATCTATGCTTGAGCTTGAAAATGAACTAATGTTATATCCACGAAGTAAGAATGATGATTTATTAGATGGATTTTTCTATGCTAATAAAAATGCTTACAAACCCAGTCATACTGTAGAAGATACTTTAAAACAGAGTGAACGAAACGATTATAGAAGAATTAAATCAGACTGGAGATTGATGTAATATATATTTTTTTTCTCTTGACTTTAAAGATTATCTATTTATAATATAAGAGTTAAAATGAAGAGAGAAATAGAACTAACAAAATATACTCTAGACTTAGCGAAAGCATTGGATAATATAGTGAAAATAGAAGAAGTAACAGGATTCACAACTATAGAGAGACACGATGCCAGAAAGTATAGAAAAAAGAACACGAAATAGTAGAACTCAAGGTAGAGAAGATCTAAAAAACATTTTCGATTATAAAATCGGAAGTTCTAACTCAAAAAAAGCACCAAATAATGTTCAAGATACATTAGAGCTTTTTACCCACTACAATCAATCTCGTGAAGAATGGGCACAAAAATTTAAAGAAGCTGAAGAGTTTAGAGCTGGAGCACAATGGACTAAAGAACAGCAAGAAATTCTAGAGTCTAGAGGACAAGCTCCTATTGTAGTAAATCGTATTCATCCAATTGTAGAAACAGCTAAAGCTTTACTTACTTATAGAACTCCTCAATTTAGAGCAACAGCTCGAGAAGATTCCGATAAAAGAACAGCAAAAGTATTTTCCGATTTATTTCAATGGATATGGGACCAATCAAATGGAAACAATGAATTAAAAAGAGTTATTGATGATTATTATGTAGGTGGAATGGGAGTATTTAATGTTTACCAGGACCCAGATGCAGATTTTGGTAAGGGAGAAGTTCTTATAAAGTCAATACATCCCTTAGATGTATATGTAGACCCTAATTCAAGAGACCCTCATTTTAAAGATGCTGCTAATATTATTGTAGCTAGCTATATGACTGAAGAATATGCAGAACAAGTTTATCCTGAATTTATTAACATAATTAAAAACTCTAATGAAGAGCCAGAAGCAACGCAAGATTACCCTACTACTAACTTTGCAAAAATGGAAGACCAATTGTTTATTGGAGATACTGATGATAGAGCTCATACAAAAAGACGTTTCTTGGAAAGATATACAAAAGAAATTCATACGTTTCACAACTCCTACGAACCTTTTTCTGATAGAGAGTATATTTACAATGATAAGCAACAAGAACTGTATGAATCTTTATACTATGTAAAAGTTAGAAGAATTACTGGAGAAGAAACAGTAGTATTTGACCAAAAAGCTGTTGAAGAAATGTTATATGAAATTCAAGAAACGGGGAATACTTATCATTTTGCTTTACCTCCATTGCAATATGATGAACAAGGTCAACCTTTACCACAGGAGCCTACAAAAGTTCCTGGCTTAGAAGAAGAAGACCCTTATGCAATTGCTGGAAGTACCTTTATTCTTATTCCTATAACAGTAGAAGAATTAATAGGTTTAAATGAAGTTGTGTCTAATCCAGTTAAAATCCCAAGAATTAAAATGGTTGTCAGTGTTGGAAGTAGTTTAATTTACGAACGACTGCTACCAATGGAAGAATATCCTATTGTTCCTATAATGAACACTCATTTAAGAACTCCATATCCAGAATCAGATGTAAGATTATTTAGACCATTACAGGAGTATATAAACAAAATTCGTTCTTTAATTATATCGCATGCTAGCTCTAGTACTAACGTTAAATTATTAATACCAAGAGGTTCCGTAGATAAAAGACAAATTGAAGAAGAGTGGGGAAGAGCAGGAACAGGAGTTATTGAATTTGATGCTGAATTAGGTGCACCTATTGTAGCTGGACCAGTTCCACTACCAAATGAATTATATAAAAATGAAGCCGATGCTAAGTCTGACTTAGAATATGGCTTTGGTATTTATGAGTTAATGCAAGGAGGTTCTCAAAATGCACCTACTACATATAGAGGAACTGTTATTGTTGATGAATTTGGTCAACGAAGAATTAAATCTAGAAGAGACGATATTGAAAACTCTTTAAATCAATTAGGTAAAGCTGCAATACCTTTAATGCAACAATTATACACTGAAGAAAAAGTTTTAAGAATTGTACAACCAAGTGGTAAAGAAGAAGATGAACAAAGAATTAATTTCTATTCTCAAATGGAAGATGGAGATATTTTAAAAATGCATGATGTTACTGTAGGTAAATACGACATTCAGGTTATATCAGGTTCTACATTACCTACTAATAGAATGGCTGAATTAGATATGTACAAAGAATTATACCAAATGGGATTAATTGACCAAGTAGAAGTATTAAAGAAATCTGAACTTATTGATGTAGAAGGCGTATTAGAACGTTCAGGTCAAATGCAACAAATGGCACAAGTAATCGAAGAACTACAAGAAGAATTAAAGAACGTTAAAGGTGACTTACAAACAGCTTCTAGAGAAGAAGTTCACGCTAAGAAACGTTTAGAACTAGAAAAATTCGGTGGAACATTAGATAAGATATCTAATAGAGCCGATGCGGCAACTAATCTGTATAAAAGCAGACTAGAAGATCAACGAAAAAATCTAATAAACTCTTCAAATGAAGGCGAAGAGAGTTAGGTAAGGAGATAATATGAGTAAAGAAACGGAAATATTGCAAGAGAACTCACAAGACCAGACTGTAGAGTCAAGTGATATGCAACAAGAAGTCTTAGATAATGTTTTTAACATGAAATCTGACAATCCCTTTATTAAAGGTGAACAGGTAACAGCAGAAAACATATTAACAGATACCTCTGAAAGCGCTAATGACAATATAAACCAGCAAAACGACACACAGTATCAATATTGGCAATCACAGCATGATAAAAAGCAAGCTGAATTGGATGCTCTTAAAACACAATATGCAGATATGGATGAAATAATTCCTATTGCTAGACACATTAAGAGAAATCCAGACGTGCTAAAAAGTTTATCACAGGAAACTAAACAAGAAGCTCCGCTTCAAGAATTAGTTAAACCTGAAAAACCTGTTAAACCAGTTCACTTTAGTCGTTCTGAAGCAATGGCGGACGAAGATAGTCCATCTGCGAAGTATTTAGATTCGCAAGATGACTATGTAAGTTCTATGAGTGAGTACATGCTCGAAAAGGAAGAACGTAGAGATATGCAATCACGTCAATTACAGGATAAACAAAATGCTATGACTAAGCAACAAGAAACTCTTGGAGCTTTAACTGGTAAATTTGGATATACCCCTGAATTGGCTAATGATTTTATGGAAACTATGAACTCCCCAGAGAGTTTGTCTTTAGATAATTTAGTTAAGCTACACAAGTTGAATATAGGTATGAGTACCAACACAGGCAATCAAGTAAGTCCACAAGCTCAACAGAAACAACAAACTATGCAATCTAGAGCACCAAAACTCACTATTCCTAAGCCAATAGGGGTACAGCCAGGGCAAAGCGTACAGTCGCCAAAACAGAGTACAGAAAATAACATGATGGATTCTATGATTGCAAATCATAAAAAACAGAATCCATTTCAATAAATAAAGGAAAAAGGTAATACAAATGGCGACACAGTATAGTGTACAGGGTAATGTAATGCAGGACTCAGGCGTAAGTTTAAACAATGATCGTAGAATGTTTGACTTTGGCGAAAGAGTTGCAGAACTAGCACCCGAACAATCACCTTTCTTTACATATTTATCAAAAGTGGCTAAAAAGCCAACTGATGACCCAGTATTCAAATTCTTGGAGAAAAGACATCAATGGCAACGCAGAAACTTCAAAGTAAAATCAGCTGTATCAACTATGGCCCTTAACCGTTCAGGCGGTTGGAACATTTTGGATGCAGACGGATTATACCTTGATTGTGAATTTGACAAATATGGTAGAGAAACAACAGCAAAGCACACAGCACAGTTTCTTGTGCAAGGTGCTAATCAACTGGTAGCAATTGAAGCTATCTATAATGATGGTGCTGACAAAAACGTAATAGCATATTACAAAATAGATGGAGACATCGCAGATGCAGGTAGTGGAGACGCAAAATATTCTGATATTAAATCAGCTACTTTTGTTAAAGCTATGTTTGTATCAAGTGCTAGTGCAGCATTAGCTGGACAAGTAGTACCAACAGGTGCGCAAACTTTAAAGTTTGCAGTAGCAGGTAAAGGTCAATTAATCGGTTCATCATGGGCAGAGGGAACTCTATCTCCAGATGGATGGAAAGATGAGTTCTATAACAGAGAAGGATACTGTCAAATTTTCAAAACAGCAGTACCTCTATTCTCTGGTACAACTTTAGCTACACGCTACAGAGGTGACTCGAATGAATACATGAGAGTATATCAAGAGAAACTAATGGAACACAAAATGGATATTGAGCATGCTCTTCTTTTTGGAATAGGCTCATCAGACGAAGCAGGCACAGGCCCAGCTCGTAAGACATGGGGAATTGTTCCTTTCACTGAAGTATACGGTAAAACTAAAGTGTTTACAAATGCGTCAACATATGACGACTTTCTAGATGCTATGGAAGATGTATTTGCTCCAGAAGGTGGAAACAGTGGCGATAAGCTAGTGTTATGCTCAAGAAAAATTCTAACTTGGTTGAATAAACTAGGTGGGCAATCTTTCTTAGGTAATACAATGGCTTTAGGTTCACGACCTGATAATGCTGAATCAACTAATCCTTACAGATTAGATGTTCAAAATATCAAGGGTGCTTTTGGGCACAACGTAACTCAAGTTAATACTCTATATGGTAATTTGCACTTTGTTGCAGACCACCTATTTAGAGGTCCGTGGGAGCAATATGCTATCATGGTTGACTTGAAGAATGTTGCTTATAGACCATTAGCAGGAAACGGATACAACAGAGATACGTTTATTGAAACTAACGTTCAAGCAAACGATATGGACGGAAGAAAAGACATGATTATTACAGAAGCAGGTCTTGAAGTATCACTTCCAGAAACTCACACCGTAATGAAATTCTATAATTTATAGGACTAATTAGGTAACCTTAGAGGGGAGTTAATTCTCCCCTCTAAAGAAAAGGAAAAATATGGCAACAACAAGTGTAAGAAGTAGAGTAAAAGATTTATTGAATACTATCACAGTAGATAGTACTGCAATTGGGCAATTTGCAACTGACGCTGCAAAAGAAATCATTAATATGCTACCTGAATCCTTGCTTTGGACTATGTCTAAAGAAACAGCAGATGCTAATGGTAATGGAGCTTCAGTTACTTCTGGAAGAATTATTGCAGTAACTAGAACTGGTTTTACTGCTAGAGAAATAAATCCAGCTGATAAAGCTAGAGCTACAATGAATGATTCTATGCATAAAGCAACTGACCAGTCTCCAGTATTTTGGAGATTAAACAAAAAAATTTATATAGTACCAACACATGCTACTGGAGCAACAGTGATTCATGTAGAGTATCCAATTATTAACTATAATACAGATATAGCATCTAATTCATTAGTTGGAGCGCCAGAAGAAATAGAGCATTTAATTATTTTAAAAACAGCGATTAAAGCTAGGTTAGCAGAGTTAAATGATTTTCAAGACGATACTGAAGAACACGCAATGAAAGTACAAGACTTACAATTATTACAAGGAGAGTATGGACAAGCGGTCACAGTATTTGTTGGTAATATTTCTAGACAAGAACAGCCAAGAGAGGAAAGACGATGAAACAAAATGAAATGATTGAAATAGTTCAGCAGCAACATCCAGATATTGGTGAAACTCAAATACGTTTAATGTTAAATAGAGCCATAGAATCATTTGATGATGAAACCCAGATATTAACTAATATTTCAGAGTATATTGGAACAGATAGTGGTGCTGATGCACCTTTAGCAGGTCAAAGAAGATATGATTTTACACATTTTGAAGGTATAACAAGTAAAGATCAAGTTATAAAAGTTACTAGAGTAGATTATAATAACAAGCCTATTAAAAGAATTATAGGTGAATTTGACTTAACGGATGTATCATGAGTAGTTCGGCAAAAGATTTTGATTGGCCATCAAGTGATGTTGTATATGCATTAAGAGATGGAAAGTTAGTAATTGGTAAATATAATTATTCAGAACGAAAAATAACATCGTTAACATCCAATGAAATAACTAGTACTGATAGGATTCAGATTCATTACATAAAGCGTTCTTATAATGCTTTAGCAGGAGATTTACAAGCTTTTCCAGAGCATCCAACTCAATTTCACGAAGCGTTTGTTTTTAAAGTATTGGAAAGACTTTGGGTAATGAAAGGCGATTTAAACAGAGCTAAGTATTATAAAGATGAATACCAACGATGTGTTATGATGGCTAAAAAATATAGGAATGAAAATAAAGATGGAAGTAATTACTCTATTGTTCAACATCAGATGTAATGGGTAGAAATAGAAAGAAGTGGGGTAAAATGAAGATTAAAATAAGAAGAAGATTAAAAACTTTAAAAAAAAGACTAAGAGGGTATAGAACTAAAAACTATATGGAGGGTTACTAATGGCAGCTGCTAAATATGATATTACAATAGAACAAGGCGCAGATTTTGCGTTAGATATTCAATTAAAAAATTCAGATGGAAGTGAGATTAATTTACATACAGGAACTACTTCTGTTTCAATAGATAGTAATGGAGTTAGTTCTAAGTTAAAAGCTGCGATTAAAAGAACCCCTGAAACTGATGATATATCAGACGGAAGTAATGGAATAGGTTTTAAATTTGAAAAACTAGCAGTTGTTACTGGAGATATAAACTCTGGAGCTATTGGGTCTTCTGGTAGATTGAGATTAAAAATGACTGATAGCTTAACAAAGTTACTACCACCAGACGATCTTCAATATGATTTATTTAGAAGTGACGGAACTTCTTGGTTTAAAGATTTACAGGGTAGTATTACAGTAATAGAACAAGTAACGGTGCCAGTATGAGTGTAGTAGTACAAAAATCAGACAAAGTAGTAAATGTAGAGAAAAAAAGTTCACAAGTAGTAATAAATAGAAATACTGCATCCTCTTCTAACTTTAGTCAATTTTCAACTAGCGCTGATAGTGGTACAACTTCTATTACAAGTGGAGAGACTTTGACCCTAACGGGGGGAACAGGGATAACAACGAGTGTAGCTAACGATGAAGTTACTTTTAATGTAGCAAGCAATGTAGTGTTAGATACCGAAACAATAAATGGTGGAAACTATTAAAGGGGATTAAGATATGTCGAATACGTTAATAATTAGAAAAAATGCTCATTCAGCAGTTACCGTACCAAGTGACGGTGCTCTAGCACATGGTGAATTAGCATACAATAATATGAATGGTGCAGGTGGTAAACTGTACATTGGTGGTAAATCAAGTGGAGGTTCATTACAAACAGAAGATATAACAGCAAATATTGTAGCAGCAGTACTGGCCACAAAAGCAGACGATGATGGTAGTACGTTTGGTGTATCAACATACGATAATGATGATTTCAATGCAACGGGTGGTGTAGTTACTTTAGCTACAACATCAACTGCTGCTGAATTAAATATTCTTGATGGTGCAACATTAACTGTAGCTGAATTAAATAAATTAGACGGATTTACAGGAAGTACAATAGAACTTAACTATGTTGATACTGGTGCATCAGTTGGAACGGCGATGGCTTCAAAAGTCGTAACATTAGATTCAAACAAAGATACTACAGGAATTAGAAACATTACTACAACTGGTAATGTAGCCGTAGGTGGTAATTTGACTGTAACTGGAACAACTACAACCGTAAATTCTACTATTGTAGAAGTAGCTGACGTATCATTAGCTTTGGCTAAAAATAATAGTGGCGATGTTTCTGATATAGGTTTTTATGGTAAATACGTAGATGGTTCTACTGCTAAATATAGTGGACTATATAGAGATGCATCCGATAGTGGAGTTTGGAAATTTTACGATAATGTAACATTAGCTCCACATTCAGGTACAGGAGTAGTGCCAAGTGATAGCGGTTACGCACTAGGAGATTTAAGCGTAAATATTGTATCTTCTACTATAAATTGCGGAACTTACTAGAAAGACCTTAAATGGCTAATACGATTCAAATTAAACGTGGTAGTGGTACACCTACTACTAGTAATCTTGCTGAATATGAGTTAGCATATGACTATACAGCTAATAAGTTGTATATACACGATGCTAATGGAACTCCATCTATACAAGAAATCACTGGAACTGACACCAACACAACTTATTCAATACAAGATGGAGAGTTATCTCAAAACAACTTTACAAATGCAGACCATAGTAAGTTAGATGGAATAGCTAGTGGAGCTACCGCAAATACTGGTACTATAACTACAACTGGTACTGTATCAAGTGGAGATTATGGAAGATTTAATAGTGCAGGAGTTATGGTAGGTTTAAGTAAGGCAGAAGCAAAAATTGACTTACAAATTGGTAATATAGGAGCATTAGATACATTAAGCACAGGTAATATACCTGATTTACCAACATCAAAAATAACTAGTGGTACATTTGTAACCTCTAGGATACCTAACTTAGCAGCAAGTAAAATAACTAGTGGTACATTTGCACCAGGTAGAATACCTATAGTTGGTGGAACTAATATTACTTTAGTTAGTAATAGCACTCAAACTAATATTAATTTAGATAATTTACCAGCAAGTAAGATTACAAGTGGGGAATTAGATACTGCAAGAGTTAATTGGGATAGCACAGATAAAACAGTAAAGTGGGATAATGGTAGAGGTTATCACGGAAATCCACGAAGTATGGCTATTGGATATTCTGGTGGTAATTATGGACAATTTGGATACAATATAGAATTTACTACAACATCTGGTCAACATACTTATGCTTTTAATGATATTGCTACAAGGTGTGATTTGTATGACGGACTAATGGTTTATACAAGTGGAAGCGGTGGAAGTGGTACTATTTCTTGGACTGAGTTATTGAATTGTAGAAGTAATGTATTTACATACAAAGGCAGTCCAATTCCCATTATGGCTAATGGGTCCAATAATAGAGTTATGACATCTAATGATGCTTATTCTATTAATGGCGAATCTGGGTTGACTTACGGTTCAAGTGTTTTAGAAGTATCAAATCAAGTAAAAGTAACAGACGGCACAAGAGATATTAGATTAAATTCTAATCATGGTTCTAAAGCAGTAGTAGGAACAGTAGGTTCACACGACTTCAATTTTATAACAGCAAATACTATAAGAGCCACAGTAGATAGTGGTGGAAATTTTGGAATTGGAACTGAAGCACCTCAAGCAAATTTAGAAATAGATTCAAATGCAAATACTAGTACTTCTATACTATTATTAGAAAATACAGGATTATCTAATTCAGCTAATTTAAGAGTAGGGATATCTGCTGGTAATGGTAGCTATGCAAGTGGTGCTACTTTAAATGATATTGTTTTAAGAAATGAAACAGGTGGTGGTTCAATAATTATTGGTGCACAAGATAGTGTTCAAATAGGTGTTGCTGGTTCTGATAATGATACAAGAATGATTGTAAACTCATCAGGTAATGTTGGAATAAACAAAGTATCACCAAGTTATAAATTAGATGTTAATAGAGCAGATGCAGGTATTATAGCACAATTTCAATATGGTTCTGATACTGATGGTAGAATACTAATTTATGCAGATGCTAACGCTGGTTCAATAGGAAATGATAGTGGATTAAATGGAGAAACAATTTATTTCCAAGATGATGTAGGTTTGAGATTTTATACTGGTGGAGCAGAAGCGTGGAGAATGACCACTTCAAGAACTTTACAAGGTAATAATGCTGCAATAACTGGCGTAGCTGGTATATATGGAAATAGTGGTACGCTTAATATGTATAACACTACTACTTATTTTAAAGATACAAGCTCTAATGTTATGGCAACTTTAAATTCTAGTGGGTTAATGTTGAAAAATAATACATTCTTTATGGCAGAAGATGCTGATGGAGATGATATAAACCTACTTGGAATCCACTCAAATAATAATTGTTATATTGGACCTTCAACTAATGCTTGGGCTGGTGGTGCAATGCTTTATGGTGCTGCTTCAGGAACTAATGCTCATGTATGGTATGAGGGTGATGCTGAAAGAATGCGAATTGCCGATAATGGTTTTCTTGGAATAGGAACTAACTCACCTGAAGCATTGCTACACGTAAAAGCCGCATCTACTGTTACTGGAGTTATAAAAATACAAGGTGGTAAAAACACAGTAACTTCAAATGGTGAAGTAAATGCAAGATTAGAATTTGGCTCTAATGATGCTTCAATTAATAGCACAGGACAAGTAGGTGCATCTATTGCAACTCATACTTCTACTTCAAATGGTGCATGGAATGATTTAGTATTTTCTACTTTTAAACAATCAGACCCAGGCCTAAGAGAAGTAATGAGATTAGATTATTTAGGACGATTAGGTATAGGAACTACAGCACCTGATACAAAACTACACATTAAAACTACTGGTAGTGGTAGTGTTACTACATTAAAACTTGAAGACAATGCAAGGGAAATGTACTTAGGTAGAGATGCTATAAAAGTAACAGCATTAGATGGTTCTACTGCAGCAGAATTATATATCAATAGTAATACAACTTTTAGTGGAAATATAGTAGCTGGTGGCAATGCAACTATTGCTGGAGCAGCAAATGTTACAAGTTCAATTACTACTGGTTATGGTGTATCTTTTACAAATGGTAATACTAATTTTCTTTTTTACAACAATACTGGCGATAATTTATTTTATTTAAGAGATATTACTAATGGACAAATGTTGCAAACTTGGACTACAACTGGTAACACTATACACCACAATTTAAATGTTACTGGAAATATAACACCAAGTGGTGCTTTAGTATTACCAGCAAGTCATAGTGCAAGTAAGATTCATATGTATAGTGGTGGTAATGAAAAGATTGGTACTGAAGCCAATACATTATTATATACTGCTGATACTCATAAATTTAACAAAGCAAATGGTACTTTATTATCTACTATTACTTCAGGTAATTTCCTTTTAAAACATAGTGGAAGTACAATAATGAAAGCAGAATCTTTAGCTGGTGGTTATGGTGCTTATGCAAGATTAACAAC
>Ga0209337_1000508_pt1 | contig 31419 bp, 5 predicted proteins | sample LinPmetageLP53_FD_184044 | JGI IMG/M metagenome (GOLD analysis project Ga0209337, IMG submission 184044) | Marine viral communities from the Pacific Ocean - LP-53 (SPAdes) (version 2) | ecosystem: Environmental > Aquatic > Marine > Oceanic | place: Pacific Ocean | collected 2010-02-08 | reverse complement strand
TTTAAATAAAGTTAAAAAACTTTATGAGTGGAAAGACTCTTAACGTCCTTGACCTTTATATTTCTTTTTATAATACTTAGAAGATTTAACATTAGATGTCTTAGACTTGGCATGTACGCCAGGTCTTAAGACATTCTTTTTTTGTTCTGTTTTTGAAAGCAGTTTCATTATTGGTTTTTAATAAAGATACTAAGGTTATCTTAAATTTCTAAATGACTCTTGATCTTTAATAGCTTTTATAGGATTTACATTTTTACCTTTAAGTCCAAAGATGCTAAAGAAATGATGCCATACTTTATAACTACCTTCTTCTTGCCAAGGGTAAGGACCTACATCACTTTTATAAACAGCTTTATCATTACCAGTAACCATGTATATCATATCATTAAGTATTTTAAGATACAAATCTATAGTTGGTCCAGTAGCAATAGTAGTATTACTAACTAAGTCAAACATTTCTTGATAACCTAAAAGAGGATTAAACATCTCATTCTCTCTTCTTGTCATTATAGTCATGTATAAAGCTTGATTAGCTAACCATCCACCCCAAGTCTTTTGTCTTTCCTCTAATTTTTTAAATCTGTCAGGATCATCATCTTCATAACCAAATATAAATATTGCAGCCATAGCAAATGCTAAAATAGATCCAATCTCAGCAAGAGTTTTTTTCATTGCACCTATTTCTTTAGGAGTCATTATATCTTTATAATTTTTATAATCTATAAGTAAATTACGCATTGATTGAAAAGCACTTACATAAATACCTTTTTTAGTATTTCCTGCATTCCAGTCATATACTTCTCCGTATTTATTATTTTCTTTTTCACTAGCTTGAAATCTTTCCATAAACATAGGTAAAGCAAACTTTCTATAAAATGAAAATAAGTTATATCCTAAATATTTATTTGCTTGAGCACTATCTATACTTGACATGTTACCATTAAGTCTCATATTTACAGAAGCAACTCTAAATTTAAAATCTTTAAACTTACTTCCTTTAGATATAGTTATCTCTTTCCCATTCTTAAGATCTTCATCACTTTTTATAGTCTTATTTTTTTCTTTTAACTCTTCAACAGTTATACCATATGTATCAGCTATAGTACTTAAAGTATCTTCTGCTACTATATTATGCTTTATAGGCTTCATACTATACTCAATGTCAACTCCATCTTTAAGTTTTATTTGCCCTTTGTCATCTAATTCATAAGCTTTTGTTAAATATATTTCTTTAACTGTTCCATCTGGTTGTTTTTGTTTAACTAAATGATTTTCAGTTAATGCAAAAAATATTTCTTGTGCAGCATTAACCTCCATTAACATTCTAGCATCATATAAAAATGAAGCATCTAATGAATCTTTTACAAAAGTTCTAGATGAGGATCTACCAAAATCTTTCTTAAACTTTCCTGGTACAGCATCAAACCCTTCCATAAGTTGGGCTAAATATCCTTTAGAACCTACTTTATATATCTCACTACTTGACATTTCTATAGCAGCTTTTCCTGCTAATAATTTTCCTCTAGCCATAGAAGAATAGGTTATTAAGTTTCCTCCAGATGCTTCTAAAAACTTTTGAAGAGTCATACCAAATCTATTTTTAGTAGCAGATTGTAAATCTCCAGCAATAAAAGATCTACTTGCAGCACCCATAAGAAATCTAGCAACTTTAGTTTTAACTGGATTTTTTTCTATCCATTCACTATTAATTTGATTGTACCAAACTTTTTCCATCCAGTATCGTAAAGCTTCTGATCTATTATTTTCTTTAGTTCCTCTCTTACCTTTATCAATAAAACTCATTGAACCTGTAATTCTATTCATAAATGCACTTGATTTTGCCATATCTTTAATAGCATTATCATCATTCTTTAAAATTCCTTCTAGAGTTTTCATCATAGGTTCATTCTCTATCAGAGTTTGTTGTTCATTTAAAGAGAACATGTAAGTACTGAATCCTCCTAAAACATCTCCAGAAACATCCGCAGCATCTAATCCATATAAACCTTGTATAGGTATTCTACTCACAGGTTGACCTGATACATCTGTTTGTACAGAGTGTACAGTTGGATCAAAATCAAAACCATATTCAGGATCTGAATCAGCATCATCCACAGACTTTTTAAATTGAGATTTAGCCCATGACCATATAGCAGAAGATTTTTTTCCTACCTTTCCTGATTGTACATACTCTAAAGTTCCTTTCTTTCTAAACCTTGGTTGATCTAAATATAGTTTAGAACTATAAGCTTTATCTTCTTGTACTTTTAAAAATTCTTCAGTAAATGCATTAAGTAATTTAAATCTTGTATTGTCTTGTTGTTCTAAATCATAATACTCTTGATTTTTATATTTAGCATCATAGGCCCCTGTAGGATCTGTTCCTTTATACTCTCTAGGTAAATAGTTTCCTTTATTATCTATTATAGTACCAACGTATTTTTGTTTTTCTTTATCAGTAAGTCCAAAAGGTATAGTTCTATACTCATCTTTTACTCGTCTTCTATAATATTTAGAATTAGGTTTACCTGGAAGTACAATCTCTTGGTTAGTGTCAGGATTAATTAAAGTAGTAGTCTCGTAATATTCTAATTGTGAAGGAGTTGAAGATGTCCAAGAAGATAATCTTATGTATTGTTTTTTTCCTCTTATTGTTTTTTTATAATGATTTTGATCAAACCAGTTTGAAAATGCAGGATTATCTCTAAGTTTTTCTATAACAGGATTATTAATAAACTCATCAGCATTTTCAAAATTAATTTTTTTAAGATCTTTATCATCTAACTTTCCTTCATAATCTAAATTAGCAATTCCAGAACCTACTAAACTATTCATTATATCCATATATTCAGAAGTAGCTTTCTTATTAGTAAGTTGTGCTTTTTCTTTAAATAGTTTTCTTAATCTAATTTGTTCAGTTGTTGTAAGACCTAAATTATTTTTAACAGTAGATAATCTAATATACTCCTTTTGTTGTTCTGCAGAAGCTAGTTTACCCTCTCTTGCAATTATATCTTCATAATTCTCTAGTATAGCAACTTCATCTTTAGTTAAACCTGTTTGAGAATCATATTCCTCTTGAACTTTAGTTATTTCTTCTTCAGTCTTTTTTAATTTTTTTATTTGACCTTGAGTTAAAGCACTTCCATCAGGAACACCTAAAGTTGAAACAACAGATAGCTGCAAACTTCTTAGTCTGTATAACTCAGCTAATCTTCTAGCAACATCACTTACTCCTCCTTTTTCTGTTAATTGTTTTATTTGATCATTTAATCTTTTCTGTTCATCAAAATATAATTGAGACTTAGCTTCAACCATATTCTCATTTCCAAACTTCTCTGCAATTAATCTCTCAATCTCTTTAGAATCAGTTATACCTTTACCTATTAATTGTACATTTACAAATGTATTTAAATCTCTTTGAATTGCATCTAAGTCAGTATCTCCAGTATAAAATTTACCAGACTTTTCTCTATGCTTAAGTCTTACTAAAGTCTTTTTAAGATCATCTCCTTTTTTATAGTTTCCTTGACTGTCTACTAAGTTATAAAGTTCTTTATATTCTCTTTCAGCTTCATCTAATTCTGATACAGGATTAGTTTCATCTTTTGTCATATACTTATTCTTTCTTGCAGCATTTAAATTTGATAAAGCTGTATTTCTTTCTTCATAAGCTTCTGCAGAAAGTTCTCTATCTACAAGCATACTTTCCTTTGTAACAGGGTCAGTTACTTCAACATTAGATCTCCATATTTTTTGAACGTCATAAAACTCTTGCGTATATTGTCTGTGCATATACTTTTCTTCAAACTCTTCTAACTCTGTTTTTGCCTGTCTTATAGCTTGCTCATCTCCTTGTTCAACAGCTTGGTCTCTAGCATGAGTAAGTTCTTTATAATCTTTTCTCCAATCTTTAAATTTATTTAATAAGGTATATACTTCCATTTCTTCAAGTATACCTTCTTTGTTTACTACAGCTACTTTATCTACAAAGTATAATAAGTCTTGTAGCTGAGTAGTATCATTAGGATTATACCCATTCTGATTTAGTAATGGAACTAATTTATTCATTACAGTGTTATACTGCTCTTGACTTTCCATAGCAGCATCGGATAAAAACTTTTTTGTTTGCATAACAAATGCTCCAATCACAGGGTCATTTATTTGTGTATATGCATTTAAGTTAGCGGCTACTATTCCAACATCACCTCCTTCCCCTTTTAATACAAGATTTAACTTTTCTTTTGAAACATAATTACTACTAAAGTTTTCTATAGCTTTAAATAAGTATTTAGCTTGACCAGGATTAATATCTTTACCACCTAAATCATTTTTTAAATCATTCATGTTATACTTACTAATAGGGCCTTTATTTGCTCTAGTCACTATGTTATTTACAAAATTGTTTACATCATCTTGAGATAAACCTGAAGCTTCAAAAATAACTTTAACATCATTATTAGTAAAGTCAGCTACAATGTTAGAGTTCATATATTCAGATCCCTCAGCTAAGTATTCTTTAATATATTCAAACTGATAATTTTGTATTGTTTCAAGAGCTGTATCAATTGAGCCCTTTACAGATTGAATCTTTTTAGATACTTCTGTTGTAGGATATAAATCTAAAGTAGGAAGTAAACTTTTACCTAAAAATGCTTTTTGTTGCTCAAGTATTGTAGTATAGTAATGTAATTTAGCATTTCCTTCTGCTTCTAAATACTCTTGATTAGATTCCATACTCTTTAGTATGTTATCTATCTGTGCAACAAATATAGAAATTTGTTCAACACTAGATATTATAGCACCAGCTCTTGCAGTAAATTCTTTTTGACGGTCAGCAATTGCATCCAATAATTTATCTTCTTGGATTTTGCTCATATCTTTTGTATTGATATCACCTAAAAAATCTTTTAAATTTTTAAGTAATGTTTCTCCTTCTTTTCCTTTTAATGATTCTTTTAGTTTACCAGGAGTTCTTCTAAAGTCACTAAGTTGTTGTTCAGCTAAAGAGTCAAAATCATTTATAGCTTTAATAAATTTAGAGGCCTTTACTTTTTTAAACTCTTCTATCATTTCTAATTGCTGATCTCTAAACTCTGCAAAGTCTGAAGCTTCTAGTATACTAGTATCAATAATAAAGTCATCACTTAATAACATGTCTGTAAGCTGTTCTACTTTAGTATTAGTATTTAATGCTTTTAGATTTAACTTCTTAGCAAACTTTCTTAATACTTGTCTTATAGCATACATTAAATCCTTTATAAACTTTTTAAAACCTACATCATCAGATTTAATTTTATTAAGTTTTCTATTACCGTCTAATTCAATAGATCTTACAATAGCTTCTTCTTTAAATCTATCTGATCCAATGTAATCTAGATTTCCTTTTTCTTCAGCTTTTTTCGTAAGCTCTTCTATAATACTGCTACCCTCTGTAGTACCACCAAGAGAATAGTATAGCTTATCAAATAAAGCACGGTTATCTTTTTGTATTGCTTTTATAAAAGGGTGAGCATATTCATGAAGAACAGTATCTGAATTAAAATTTCCTTCAACAAAAAATACTTTATTCTGATAATAAAAAGCCCCTTCTCCATTATAAGGAGTAGGTGACTCTTCTAATAACGCTTTAGCTTCACTTTCATTAACTATCTGATAATCAATATCAAAAGATTGTTTAAATTTTTCGGCAAGTTTAGTTGCTATTTCTAAATCTCTATCTGCTTTTTGCTCTTCTCTAGTTAAACTAAATTGTTGAGCTATTTGTTCAACGGTATCTATATAACTACTATTCAGTTCTTCTTGAACTGATTCATCAAATAAATATCTATCTGTAAACTGCTCTTCTTTAATACCTGCTCTTAGAGAATCTTCCATTTGAATCTCTCTAGCTTGTTGTTCATTTTCAAATATCTCTTCTTTTTGATACCAAAAATCAACAAAGTCTGTAGGTATATTAATTGATCTAACTGTACCTACATCTTGGTCAGAGTAAACTTCAATTACTTTATAACCTGTATTAGCATTGTAAGCTCTAGCCGCATTAAGAGCATTTCTATAAGACATATTTCTCATGTCTATAGTTTCTCTTTTTACTTTATCTTCTAGTTGTTCTTTTATATATATTCTGCAAGGCATTACTTATTCTTTTATTTATATAAATATACTCATTATTGTACACATTTTACTGGTCCTTTAGGATAAGGCCCATTCCAATCATCTCTTACAAATTCTTTAAACCCTTCTATATCTTCTTTAGTTCCTAACTCATAAACTTGTTCAGGAGAAGTTAAAACAACTTCTTGAAGAGTAGCACGGTAACCTCTATATTTTATTGCAGGAAGACCTTCTTCAGTTAAAGGTCCTATATAATGACCTGTATAATCATTATATCTTACATAATCCTCTTTCTCAAAACCTTCATAACTAATTATTGAAGTTTTACCATTAGGATTATCTTTATTGACAGTAATTTGTTTAGCATTTATTTTACTTAAGTTAGGTGAATAACCTCTATTATCATTCTTGTCTATACTTACTATAAGAGGATCTTCAATATTTACAATAGCAGTAGATATATTATCACCATACTTACGGGCTTTTCTTATATCACCTGCATAGTAAATACCTCTACCTAAATTAGCAGCAGGGGTACGGTCATATTCACTCTTTATTATCTGACTAGGAGTTCCTCTATAAACAACATTTTTCATCATGCTTGTTGGAAACTTTGAGTTAATATATCTTTGATATTGATCTTCTGTACCTATTTTAGATAATACTTCATTATCAGAATATACTTTACCAAGACCTTCTATTTCAGTAACAACCTCAGTAGCGGGTTGAGTAGATTTATCTAATGCTGCTATTGCATTTTCATTAATACCTAACTGTTCTTTTTTTAATGTTAAATTAACCCCACCAGTTGATTGAGTAACAGGAGATATATCTTTAAACATATCTATCTGAATACTGTTATTACTAATTGGTTTAACATTTTCTTCTTCTACAGTTTCAGGAAAGACTTCTTCTATGTCAACTTCTTGTGCATCAGGGAAATACTGTAACATATCTTCTGCATCTAAATCAACTATACCTGATTCATCTTGTGTTTTTTCTGAAGACATTAAATAGTTTTGGAACTGATATGCATTTAGCAAGCTTCTATATACTTTAAATAAATCTAGATTATTCAAATTTGTATTAACAGCTTTATTAACTGGATCTCTAAGTAATGCTACTTTTTGAGAAGGGTTAAGTATATCCATAAGACTATTAGGATGAAAACCTATACCTGTTTGATATTCACTCATTAATGAAAACTTTTTAAATACATCAGTAATCCTTTGATTATCTTGTGCATTTAAAGATTTCATTACTCCTATGTTAGCAAGCTTTCTTAACTGAACATCATAGTCTTCTGCTAATGAACCTTTAACAAGCATCTTATTATTTAAACTAAATATTTTTTCTTTTCTATCAGCTTTTAATTTAGCTTTAGCTAATTGAGTTAGTACTGGATAATCTTCTTTAAGATTTGAAAATTCATTTATGATATTATTTACTTGATCAAAATAAGAGTACTTAGTTGTTCCTAAAATATAGGCTCTATTAAATGTATTTGATAAAGCTTTTTGAGATATATATGATGTAAAGGCTTTATCTAAATCTTTTGTTTTTGATACAAGGTTTCTAAAATCTTTATCTTGACTTAATGAATTTGGTGTATACTGATATTCTTTCATATACTCTACATCCATCATGTATCTTATATAATCTTCAAATGCAGGAAAGGGATTTTCTTGTGGTGCAAATGTATCTAGTCCTCTTTTTGAATGTCCTTGTTCTGTATTGTTTGTATTTAAAAATACTTGATTATTAAATTGTTTTCTAAGCTTTCCTTTATTAATATATATTTTACCTTCGTAAACAGTTACTGGATCTGCATTTACAAATTTAGGATTACCATCTACAAACTCAACTTTATTACCTTTGTATGATTCAGGATACAATAATACTTTATTATTTCCATCTACAAATCTTGATAGTTTATTTTGAAATAAAGAGTTTATTATAGCATTATTAAAAGAAGAACTGAATCTACCAACATAACCCGCATCAGAACCAAACCTTGCTTTTATTTCATTACGTGCATCAAAATCTTTAAGATTGTCTGAAATAAAATCTCTTACATATGGGCTAGATCTTAAAGGCATTGCTTGAGATATTATATCATTAGCTAGTTTATCAATTTTAAAAGGAGTAAGTATAGACCCATCTAATAGTCTATTTACAGATTCAATATCTAATCCTTCACTAGCAAGTCTACCTCTTGCTTGTCTAGATTCATCAAGTTCTTGAAGAGTTTTTGTGTAGTTTGTATCTGGAGTAGAAATAGGTTGCAATGTACGTAATCCTTTTATTGCTTTCTCTGTCTCTAAATAACTTAAGAATAAAGCCAAATCTGTAGCACCTATTGACGTATTAATTTTCATTGTATTATCAATCTGTGTTTTTAAAACATCACTGTTAATTCCGTTTTTTAAATACTTATTAGTCATATAAAGAGAAGAGTAAGGTAGATTCTTTTCAAGAACAGTATTTATTTTTGGAAACGATTTTTTCTTATCTAGTGTACTAGCATTTCTAATAGTATTTGCATTAGCTATTATATCGCTTAATTGTTCTTCATTAAAGTAAGAATCTAATACATTTTCTGCAGCTTTCTGTTGTACCTTGTTGGTATCTTCTCCAGTTATTTTTGCAAAAGCACCTTTTAATCTTGCTTGCTCATTTAAGTATTCAACAATTAAAGGTTGATTCATATATAAGAATACCTCATCTTGTTTAACTCCTGCTTGTATTAAATAACTAACCATATTAATTCCTTCAGGTGTAGCTTTTAAATCAACAGGATATTGAAGTTTTCCTCTATCCAATAAAGCATTTAATAAATGAGATATTACGTCAGATATTCTTGCGTTATCTTTATTATATTCATGAGCAAGAGAAATATTTTTATCAGTTTTATTATGATCAAATAATAATCTATGAACCATTTTAGATTTACCACTAACAACATAACCTGCAGGCATCATAAAGTTTACTGACTTATATAAACTATGCATTTTATTTACTAATGCAATAACTCCTAAAGGACCAGCACCTGTTAAGTTTGCATCATGTTTCTCTAAAATATAAGATGTACTTAAAGTTGCAGTTGGACTTATCGCTCTTTTGCCTTTAATACTTCTTGACCCTTCTTTTTTACTGTATAAGTTTTCAAATCTACTATAACCTGGAGTTGCTGTTTGTAAATAATCTACTTGATTTTCTACAAGAGTTGTTTCATTTGGCTTAATAAGATTAATATAATTCTCAGGTAATAAAAGTATATCTTTCATTACTTTAAGTAACTCATTAAACTTGGCCTTCTTATACTCTTCAACTAATACAGTATTCTGTTTATCTCCTCTTTCTATTTCAGATATTAAATCTTTTTCAGAAAACTTAGTTTTTAAAATTTTACCATCTTTACCTATATGAGGAAACATCATATTTAACTTATCAACATCAAAGTCAGAACCTGCCTTAGCTACAATTTCTGTAGGGACAATGATTTGATTACCTCCACCAGGCTTTAAGAAATGCCATACTTCAAAAATTTCTATAGAGTTAGCAGAATCAATAGGTATTCTAGGTCCTAGTATTGTAAGAGCCTCTCTATTTTCTTCTCTAAACTTAGGATCTTTAATTAATTCATTTAATCTATCTACATCTCCAGTATCTTTTATTGTTAAGCCTGGAGAATCAGGATCTTCTAAATTTAATAAATTAACAAAAGGTCCTTGCATAGTTATTGCAGTATGAGCCGCTTTACCTGGAGTATAGAAAACAAGCCCGTTTGTTCCAAGTAATTCTTCTTGTTTGCTTTTATCTTTTATGACTTCTTGTGTTGTCCACAATTCTTTCCACATTGTTACAGGTCCCTGTACTAGAGCTTCACCATTAACTTTATATCTAACTAATCTTTTTTGTACTAAGGTCATTAATAACTTTTCTATATCATCCGGTCTAGGATATATAGATAAATCAACCTTTCTTGATTTGGTAGTTCTTGTAACATCAACTAAATCTCTAAGACTTTTAGGTACTTCATTCTTTTCAAGTTCTTTTTTAATAACAGACATAAGCTTAGAAAGATTACCATCAATAGGTATAAATCTTCCATTTTTATCTATTTCAAAACCTATATCATTTAAAAGCTCTAACTGATTAGCTTTTGTATAATCTCTTATTTGTTTATAATATTCATCAAGAAGTGGTTTATTATTTTCATTTAATAATTCTCCAACAGAAACAAGAGTATCTAAAAGAACTGGTCTCTGCTGTGTTGGAAATGTAACCAATGATTTATAAGACGTACTTACATCTGTTACTTCTTTTAATCCTTTAGTATATAACACGTTAGGATAAAATAATCTTTTACCTTTTTGTCTATCTTCTTCAGTTATTTCTTTTATTTGACTACTTGTTTTATCAGTAAAAATATCTGTAAGTTTTCCAGGTTCTCTAGTTAAAGCAGTTATCTTAGAACCTGTTCCATAAGTAACATAGTGCATGCCTTCATCCATCATTGCATTATGCAGATCAGTAAGAACAGGGGATATTATACCAGGAATAAGAGGTGTAAGTGCAAACTTATGCATTGCAGTAGCAGTTACTGGAGCGTTTGCTATATCACCATAGTAAGCTAATTTATATATAGGAAAGAAATCAACAACATCTTCTGCATCTATATTCTCACCTTTTATTAGTTTTTGATATAAGTCTTCTTGATTTTGATTCCATTTATTTGAAGCTTTCTTAAACATCCTATAAGCATCAAATGATATATAACCTCCACCATCTGACTCTTCCATATCTTTATAACCATCTGTAATAGATTTAACAAAAGCATCTAATTCTTTTTTAGTCCCTTTTGGAAACTCTTTAGCAAATTTTTCTTTAGCAGCTTTTTCTATAATAGGTAAATAAATACTATCTTTCATAGAATCTTCTATGACATCTGTATTAAATGTTTGGCCATAAGTTAATTCAGGCTTTTTGTTTACAGAAGCGTAAGTATCTCTATCACCTACCCATTGTTTATTAATCCAATTAATTGCATTTTGTGCTAATATCATACTATTACCACCACCTACAGAAGCACCAATACGTTTAGTAATATCTTCTTTTACATAATTAAACTGTAAAGGGTCTCCGTATATAAGATTTATTGTTTCAAAATTGTGAATAAAAGAATTATACTCATATGCTTTTAAAAGTGAATTAACTTCTAAAGCTTTTCTTTCTGATTTTAAAAGTTCAATTTCATTCTCTGTCTTTCCTTCAGTAACTAACTCAGGTAAATTTAATTTCTTTATTAGTGCATCATCTACATAATTACTATTATCAAAAGCATACTCTTTTGTCTTGCTTACTTCTTTTTCAAAGTATTCTTTTATTTCTTTTATTACTTTTTCTTTTAGTTCAGGTTTATTGTTAGTTAAGTAATCAATAACATCAACTGAAGAAGATATAGGTAATGCATACAGTTCATTCTTAGTACTATTTTTAAGCATCCCATCAAACATAGTAAATGATTCTCCTGCTTTTCTTCCATTAAATAATTCTTTATTATAACTAGTAAGCTGTGAATAGGCAGCCCTGTTCTCACCAAATCTTTTTATTCTAGTAAACTCAGAACGTAAATAAGGAAGTATCATATTATTTATTGCATAATCAGAACCTCCTCCCTCTGGAGTAAACATGTCTACATCAACATATAAACTTTTATCATAATCTTTACCATCCGGTCTTTGAGGTCTTACTATACTTCCTGTATTTGAACCTGAATCTAAAACTCTTAATCCAAGCGCAGATTTCTTTTCACCATGTCTTATAAATTCTTTTACACCGTCTAAAAGAAATGTATGAAACTCTTGTGAAAATTTATCATTCCTATATAAACTAGTAGTATTATTACTTGCTTTACTACTATCAGATACATTTACACCTGAAGTAGCAAAAAGATCAAATACTATATCATCTTTTCTTTTATTATAATTACCTCCATCTTTAATACGGAACACACTATTTAATAAAATAGATTCTTTTGTAAAAGTATTTTTATCTGGATTAAACTTACTTAAATAAGCAAATTCATTTGGAGTATTACTTTTTTGTCTGTTTAACCAAGCATTAGATAGATTATCCATTAAATTAACATCATCTACTAAATAAGTAGCAGAACTATCTTGAATAACATTAAATATTAAATTTCCTTTTGCATCTAGTATACCAGTATTTTTAGTAACAGCTCCATATTTTGCTTGCAAGTTTGCAATACGTTTTACTTGACTATATTGATTTATAGGTTTACCTTTAAATATAGGATTAGTAATTATTTTAGCAGGAATCTTTTTAGCTAAAACTTTTGCTGGACTCTTTACAAATTCTTCTGCATATTGTTTTTGTAAAACAGAAACAGATGGATCATTAGGATCTGCTTGTTGAATATCTGCAAATCCTTTTGTAACAGCATGAATATAGTTTAATCCATAGAATTGAATAGCATCTTTATCAAACGCTTCTCTTATTCTTTCAATATTATCTACATTAATACCTAAAGCATTTAAGAATTCAACACTTTTATCTTTCTTAAGTCTTCCTTTAGAATCTGTAAAATCTTTTACAACATCTTGTAGTTTAAGAACTGATTGATTATCAATTGTCTTACTAACATATTTACCTTCAGGTTGAGCATTAAATCCTTCTCTGTATTCTCTTAATATACCGTCTACATCTAAATCAGATTGAGTAACTGCTAAGTTATATTTACCATCTTCTTCAAACGCAGTTAATTGTAAGTAATCAATCTTTGGTTTTTTAAATGTATGAAAGAATGCACTAACTATATCAAAGTCATACTCATGATTAATTGGTAATGAAGGATCAGTTAACTTTAATTGTATAAGTTCTTTTAATACAGGAAAATCTTTTGATGCTTCTTTTAATATATTATAAGCTTTTACTGGATCTTTAACACCTTGTATAAGATTAGCTATTACATTAAAGCTTTCATTAAAGTCTGCAAGCTCTCTAAAACCTTGTTCATTAAATACAGCATCACCGTTAATATCTACTTTATGTAAACTTCCTATAATATATGAAGCTTCTTTCTCAGCTAATTGCAGTAAAGATTTTTTACCTACACTTTTATCAGGAACAATACTAGAGTCTTTTTCTTCTGGATTAAGTATCTCATCTATTTCTTGCTGTTCTTCTATTATAGCAGAATTAGTAAGATCATAAGCTTTATTAATCATAGAGTATCTACTCTTATTTCTATGATACTTAATAACACCAGAATTTTCATTACCCCAGTTAGTTATAGCTGCTTGAAACATTCTAATATTATCTAAAATTTTAGATTGTTCAGAGGTAAGCTGTGTACTAGGTACAGGTTTTATATCCGTAACTCCTACATAACTTTCATCTCCTACTCTTTTATAATTATAAAACTGTCTCTCAGCATCTTCTATTTTATTAACTACAATTATTTCAACAGGTCTATTTTTTATTTTAGCATCAGCATGTGTATAGTAATCACTAATAATATCTACACCTCTAAAATTTGAACCTAAGATTCTTTCCCCTTTTTCTATATCAGCATTTAAATTTTCAAATGAATTAACTTGAGCTCTAGTAAAAATATATTTATCATTAACTCCTTCTGCTCCTTTAAGTACACCAGCTGCATTTTTTTTAATATCACTAAGAGTTTTAACATTACTAAATGAAGGCATCTTAGATGTCTTTTTTAACTCATCATAATATTCTTCTAACTTATTTTCAAATCTTTCTAATACAATGTCATATGTTTCTTTACGGGCAGATTTATTTAAGATAACACCTAAAGTTCCAGCTTTAGGATTTGCAGAATTAGTAGTAAGCCTATCATAGTTTATTTCATTTGATATATCAGAAATAACACTATCAACTATATTAACAATTTTATTAGAATCAAAATCATTTAGTGCATCAAATGTAGCATTATCTGTTCTTCTTATACCTCTATTTAATTCATACCAATAAGTATTCTGTACAAGAGGAGTATAATCATTCATTATTTGTTCTGCATACTTAGGATCAGAACTAGCAAGATAAAGATTATCATATAATTCTTTTACTCTAGGTATACTCAATACATCAATGTTAGCATCTGTATTGTTTACTTTAATACCAGGAAGTTTATTAAGTAAGTTATTTATAAAGTTTAGTATCTTTCTAAATATTGTATTTCGCTTAGGTCTACCTTTTTTTATTTTAGGATTCTTAGCATAGTTTCTAAAATCTTCAGCTAAAATTTCTTCTATTTCAAATGAAGATTTATTTTTATACTTAGGTAATTTTTTAACCTCAGCATATAACTCATCTTTTTGTTTCTGAGTTAAATATAATTGTGTAAACCCATGCCATGCTTCATGATATAAATCAACTTCTGTACCTTTAGTGGTTATTCCCACCTTTGCTAATGGCGTATTAGAATCAACTAAAGCAGCTGCATTTATAACAAAGCTTGCAAATTGATTTGAGTTAACAGCATTAACTATTGGATCAAACTCAATATATTTATTTAAAGGAGAATTAGTCCACCACGTTTTAGCATCATTAATTTGTTTCTGAGTAACTTTATTTAAAGAATAACCTCTTCTAAAATGTTTACCTGACTTAAATGTATTAGCAGCATTAGTATTTGAACTACTTGTTTTAGATAATAAACTATTACTTATATACTCATTATTTAAATTTTTAGTTATAGTTTTTTCTTCTTCTTTTTGATTTTTTAAGTAAGCTTCTTTTTCAGCAGCATTATCAAAATCAGTTTCAGCTATAACAGCTATTTTATTTCCTTTAAAATAAACACCAATAGTATCTGGATAAAAATCAGGGTCTTCTTTAGTTACTATTTTTAATTCAACAGTATCTCCTGTTTCTACTCCTGCAAGAGCATTAACATCTCGGACAACAGTGGACAACAGTGGACCAGTAAGAGGATTTTCTAAAGACATTCTTTGATCTTGTCTTATCATTGCTTGAGTTAATGAAGATATTCTAACAGGTATAGTTTTAGTGTCTTCATTAGTTTCAAAAAATTCAACTAAATTATCTTTAGTTCTTTTCCTAGTGCTTCTAGTATCTCTTTTCTGATTAGCTTTATTTACGTCTTTGCTTATTTGACTATCAGGATTACCAAATTGAATAAGCTGATTATAAAACCCTGCATCCAAATCACTCAATGTTATATCAGCATTTTGAGATCCTAAAAATTCAATATAGTCTTGGTCTCTTTTAAATTTACCTGTTTCAATATCATACCTATCATAACTATTTTCACTAAGTAGTTTTTTATTATAGTTCATTGGACTACCTATACCTTTATTTTCCCAACCAGTAGTTAAAGCTTCTACAATAGTATCTTTATCTTGTTGAGTTATATCAGATAGTTTATTTGGAGATAAATTAATTACTTGACCATTTCTTAATTCAAAATAAAGTGAACCATTATCAGATGCATTTAATTTATAACTTCTTCTTCCTTTTACATATTCATTAGCGCTTGCAATAGGTAAGAATTGATCTATAAAAGTAACTCTTTCAGAAGTAGGTATATCTTTAGTTAAGACTTCTGCTATTTCTGTTGCAAGTTCTTTTTCAATTGTTGGTCTATCTACAGCATAAGGATTACCATTAATCATCACAAAAGGAAAACCTGATTTAATACCTATTGCATCATTTGGAGATATTTCTATTGACTTAACAATTCCTTTTGCTTTTGTTTCAGTCATTCCTGGTAAAACTTCTAGATTATTTATCTTAATTTTTTTACCACTTAAAGTAGAAGAAACTCCTTCAGTTAAACCTGTTATATCTAAAATAACATCTTCTTTATTTTTTACTACTCTTTCATTTAACTTTTCTAGTATAGAAATTTCTTTATCTATTCTTTTTTTAGCTTCTTCAAATGTTATACCTAATGATTCAGAAACTATTAAAGGATCTGCTATCTGTTCTTCTTTACCATATATATCAGTAACTTTTCCATTCTTTACACTTCTTAAAAACTGATATACAATTTTTCCTGTACCATCTCTAGATATATTACCTTCCTCACTAAATCTAATAGGATAACCGTATTGATCAGTAACAACTAATATAGCTCTATCATTTTCTTGAAGAACACCTTCAACAGCTGTTTTAGAACCTACTAATTTTCTTGAACGTAATACTTCTTGTCTTGTAGTACTATCTAATTCATCTAAGTATTTTTTATCAGCTATAAAATCTTTTTGATTATTAAATTTATTTAAGTTAACAGCTTTGAGTTTTAATCTAGTACCTTGATATATAAAATCATATAAACCATTTCCCTTTTGGTTTTCTAAACTTAAAGCGTTTAATGTATTTATTATAGTTATTTTATTCTTATCTTCTTTCTCAATAGTAACTTGATTGTTACTAGGATTTATCTTAACAAAAGGTGTGATGGTCCCAGTCAGTGGAGAAAATGTTTTTAATCTTACAGGAGGAGTTACATCTACTTGTCCAGTAGCTTGTCCGGTACTATTTTGAGACTCTGTATTTGCAGCTTTATTATTAGTTTGTACAGCAGCTTGTGATCTATTTATGTCAATAGTAAATTGTTTTATAACATTTTCTAAACCTGTTTTAGGATTATTAAAAAGAACATGGGCATTATAAAAGTCTTGTATTTTATTAGTTTGTACATTTCTTCTCATCAATTCGTTGACCGCAATAAACGGAACATGCTTTACTAACTCAGCAGCTACTATAGTGGAATCAAGCTTTTGACTGTCAGGAAGATTTTCATTTGTTTTATCTTGAGCTGCCTTTCTACCATCAAAAATAAATTGCATAGTTCTATCAAGGTTAATATCTTTACCTTTTTCATCTATACCTTTTTGTATATATTGTATAAGAGATTTTATTCTCTTTACACTTGGTGCACAAGCTAGTTTCATAACTATATTTTTTTACTTACAATCGCTATCCTCATTAAATAATTCAGCTGCTATTTCTGCAGCAGTTTTGCCTTTACCTTCTTCAGCTATTTTTGCCATTTGTTTAGGATCAGAAATCATACTTTGTATATCTTCTTGATTATTATTAGAGTTATCAATTTCTGCAGGCTTAACTTTTACCTCTACTTCTTGAGCATTTGCTTCATTTAATTCTTCCACGTTTATATAATTTTTGATCTCATCAAAGTTAACATTATATTCTGTACTTTTTCCGTTTTCATCCTTTCTTAATGTAATAGATTTAGCATCTGATTTAACCCAAGTAACTACATCATTTTTCTCTAACATAGTACTCTTATTATCTGCAGGATTTATTCTAGTTTGGTTTACAACAGCAAACTTCATCCCCGGTTTACCTATAACAGGAGGGGCATCTGCTATGTCATATACAGAAGCGCTACTTAAATCTTCACGTCTTTGATTAATAAGTTCTTGTAAAGCTTCTAAACCAGCAAGACTAACATCAGCATCCATAGCTAATTCTAATTCTAATTCATCTAGCCTTTCAGCATTAGCTTTTACAATATCATTTTTAAACTGATTAATTTCTTTTAAATCTTTTCCAGTAAGATCTTGTCTTTCTCTAACTAAGCTATCTATCTTTCTTGGGTCAGTTAACTTAGCTTGTCTTATAGCAACTGGAGCAAAACTCTGCCCTTTCATTAACTGTAATTGAGAAGTTTGAGTATCACCTTCATTATACATAATAGATATAGGCATAACACCTAAGCTATTAGCTCTTAAACCATGTGTATTATTTAGTAATATTCTATACATAGATAACTGCTCAGTATGCTTTTGCTTTTTAGACTTACCAAACTTTGTACTTTCATATTTATTCTTAGCATCTCCTCTATACTTTTCAGTAAAGTTATCTCCTCTCATTGTCTTCATATCATAAATACGGACATTTCCATCTTTATCATAGGTAAGTAAATCAACTGTTCCAGCAACACCTAGATCATCATTATAAACAACTATATCATTTGCTAGCATAACCTCAGAACCCTCTTTAATCTTTTTGTATAAAGTGGTATCCTCTAATTGTTTAAGAAAATCTTCAACAACTTGAACATTATCAGTTAACTTATAATCAGCTAAGTTCTGCTTAAGATTTCCTGCAAAAAAGTCTCTTACTAACTCATCTACTTTAGTTCCAATAGTTTGAGCAGATTTAAGTAATTTACTATCTTCAGGTTTAACAGATATTATGTTACTGACTCTTTTAAGTTTCTTATTAGTTTTTTCATTAATATAAAACTCACCATTTTTATCAAGCTTAACAAAGTTTTTATTAGCTTGAATCTGTCTAATAGTTTCTTTAAACTCTGGAGTAAGAGCTATATCTTTAACTTGTTGAGTAGTTCCTTTAGATTTAGTTTTAACAGGAGCTGTTTTTACTTCAGCTGGAGTTTGAACTTCTTTAATATATTCTCTAAGTCTATTTAAATCATTCTCAAGAAAAGCACTTCTGTTTGTATCTGCTCCACTTTTTTCTTCTGCTTTTTTAGCATTTTCAATCTTTTTAACTAGCTGATTTTCAACTTGTTTTAATTGATTAATATTTAAATCAGATAGAGTTACATTATTAGCTAATGTTACACTAGTAATATTTGGTTCTTTTACATCTGTTCTTCTTTGTTGAGGTTTAAAAACTTCTTTAATCTTCTCTTTAATCTTCTCTTTTTTCTTTTCTATTTTCTTACTAGCTTCTTTAGTAACTGAAACTTTTGGTTTAGATTTATTTATTTTCTCTTTTAAATTTTCACTTTTTACCTTATCAGATATCTTATCTTTTTTTACAGGTACTAATAAATCATTAAGATATCTTAACTGATCATCATACTTTCTTAAAACTTTTTGTAATTGATTAAGTCTTTTATCTTCAATTTCTTTTGCTCCTTCCAAAGTTTCTACATCTTCCATACTTTGTAGTACTTCAGATTCTAACTTCTTTAATTCTGCTCTTGTCTCAGGAACACTAATCTCAGACTCTGGATTTATTTTAGTCAAACCTGTTTTAGAATCTATTATAGTAGGAGCATTTAATCCAGCTTTTTGTTTAACGCTTCTATAAGCTTTATCAGTGTTATTCCATATACCTACGTACTCTTTTAAATAAGCTATAGATTTAGATATAGCATTCTTAATAGTTCTTATAAGTTTCTCTATAGTGGATATTTTACTTTCTACCTTTTTAATCTTAGATTCAATTTCAGCTGTACCAAAAGTCTTCATAGAAGGATCTTTAACTAAGTTTTTATAGTAGTCAGCTTGCTTTTTTAAATCTTCTTTTATTATTTCAAGTTGTTCAGATTCTTCTTTAAGTTCATTTATTCTATCAAGAATGTCATTTGCTGTAGTAAACTCAGTTCTTATTTGACTTCTTAGTTCAGGAATTCTTTCTCCTACTTTTTCTGCTCTTTTATTTTGATTAGACTTAATTAAATCTGCAGTAACCTTATCAAGATTTTCTATCTTATTAATAAGATCTTTCATTTGATTCTTAGTTAAATCTACAGTTGTATCTAATAATTCATTTAAGTAAGCTAAAGTATCTTCTATTTGAGTTATATCTTTAGATGCAATCTCTTGTTGTTGATTTAAAAGATCTATTCTTTTACCTAGAGTTTCTAAATTTTTAGCTTGAAAAGCTTTTTCATTAGCAGTCAAACCTGTATCATCTTTCTTTTCTTCTTTGAATTGCTCTGCAAATTTGTTTGAAATTTTTTCTGCAGAAGCCATAGTTTTTTCTACAGTAGATTGTTCTGCTTGGGCTCCTTTTTCAGTTAAAGCATTTGCAATTTGTTCAAATGTTTTTGATCCCCACTTATTAAACTTAGGATTATTAACATCTGTTATAGGTACTTCTGGTCCAAATTCTCCTGTAGAAGCGTCATATGCTACTTTTACAAACCATCCATTTTTAGCAAATCCAGCAAAAGGAACCCATTCACCTTTAGATTGAACACCTGTCCCTTCACCTGTAGATTTATACATTAAAAATTTATCACCAGTAGATGTTTCAATTTCTACTATTTCTCTTCCCTTAACAACAGCAATATTTCTTGCTACATTCCAAGTAGCATTTTCACTATCTAATTTTTGTCCAAGGTCAATTAATTTTTTTATATCCTTTTCATGATTTTTAAAATCTTTATAACTTTCTGTATCAACAAAATATCCTTCAAACAAATCTACTCTATCAAAAGGACTATCTATTATTACTTGTTCTGAAACATTATCCATTTCAGCTACTAAGTCTTTTAATAAATTTTTAATATCAGAGTTAGTATTTATTTCTTGAGCTAAGAAAGAATCAAGTGCATTATCTAATTGGTCTTCACTTTCAATAAAGTCAAAAGCTTCTGGATTATTTTTTTGATAAATTTCAACTAGACCTTGATATAAATCAGAATCAATTGCTTTTAATTTAGCAGCAGTAGGTTGACTAAAGAAACTAGCTATTTCAGGATCTACTTCTTCTTTAATATCACCATACTTTTCAATAGCTTCTTCTTTAAGAGTTTCATATTTTGCCATTATCTTTTCGGCATCTTTAGGACTCTCATAACCTTCTTTAAATCTATAAACAAGAGCTTTAGTATATCCTAAATCTTCATTGTCAACTAACTCTGCTTCTTCAAAAAGTTTACCTTCTTTATTTATATATGTAACCTTTCTTAATTTTTTGTCTTGAGAAACAACAGCTTCTATTCTATCACCATCAACAGTTAAGTTTTTTATTTTTGAAATGTTAAAACTTGTAGTATTAGGATCAGGATTAATTTCTAGGGCTAAAGATTCTTGAACCGTTCTGGGAAGTCTAGCTAATTCATCTTGCTCTTGTTTATTTAAAACATCAAGTTCCTGTTGTAATCTACGGCTATACTTTTGATTTTGAGTTTCACCATCTTTTGTTAAAGTTTTAGCTGCATAAAGAACTTGCATTAATCTATTGTATGTGTCCGTTCCGTTAGGTATAATTTGTTTACGTTGAACATCAATAAAATATGGAGGATCTACATCATTTTCCATAAAATTTTTAACATCCTTTAATTCTAAACCATATCCATTATCCCATAAAGTATTTAGTAAAGTATTGTAAACATTAGCATTAAGAGCTCTTTGTACTTCTTGTTCATAGTATTCAGCTCTATTATTATACATATCGGTCATCCATACTTTATTTCTTTCAACTTGTTCTAAGAAAAATTCAGGATCATGTAATAGATTGACAGCTTCTGCCATCTTTCTACCCGTTTCATCAAGAGTATAGTAATCAACTATTTTATCAAAAGCATCATCAGCTTTCTCATTAAATACAACACCACCGTCTGCAACATTTTTTAAGTATTTTTTATATACACCTCTTAAGCGTTCTTTTGCTTCATTTTGTTTTCTTCCTACTTCTTCAGGATCACCGGTTTCACGTAAAGTTTCATCATATTCTTTTTTAGCTTGTTGAAACTCTTCTAATGTTTCTAATGACTCTTGCTTTTGCTTTAATAGTTTTCTACCATCTTCTGTTTCAGTTTCTTTTAAAGCTTCTATTTCATTCTTTAATAAATTTATTTCAGATAATCTAATACCATCTTGAAGTAAAACATTTGCTTGAGAAGAAGTCATATTCTTAATAGGTCCTTCAGAAACTAAAGACTTCTCTATCTTCTGCATTCTCTCAAGAGCCTGATCATAATTTTCATTTAATATGACTGACATATCTAAAGCATTATCCCAAGACTTTGCTAAAATTTGTAACTCCCTATATTCAGGACTGCCTTCTTTATAATTTTTTAGTAAAGCTCTTGGTCTATTTTGAAAGCGCTCCCGCATATATTTATTTCTGGAGTTCATTCTTTCAGCCTTCTTAACTATTTCAGGTATACGTGCTTGGTATTGCTCACCAGTACCTCTTTCAAATCCAAAAGCATCTTCAAATTCTTCAACACTTGTATCTTGAAAGCCTTTTAAATGATCTAAAAATACAGGTAAGGTTCCTTCTCTTAAATTTGTTTGAATATGCTGAGTAAAAGAATCATTCATAACATCCTGTATAGTCATGGTATTTTTCTCTCCTTTAAGGGCTTGAGCCGCTTTTGCTTGAGTTGTAAAATTAAATGCTTTAGCATTAAAAAAGACATCAGGATTAGCAGCTAGTGCAGTAAGATGTTGAGCTGCTCTATTTCCGTAGTTAGCTCTTTTTTCAACATAGTCATTATACTCTGCCTTATTACCAGATAAATACTTTTTATAACCAATTCCTAATGCTCCTGTACCAGCATTGAATGCTTTTCCAAAAGTACCCATGAAAAAACCTGATGCAAATGTTTCAAAACCTTGTGCACTAAATTGATCAGTCATTGCATCATTAAAGTACTGACCTTTAGTTAAAGCGTCAGCAATACCTTTACCTGTATCAAATTGTGATTTACGTTGAGATTTAAAACTATCTACATAATAATTTTGAAGAGCGCTAGATATTGTTTCTTGACCAACTTCTTGAAACCCTTCCATTATATTGGCTCTAAAATATGATGCTGCTCCTACAAGAGATTTTCTTAGAGGATCTTTAGCAAATGATTTTACAGTGCTTCTAAACCCATTAGATAAATATTCATAGGATGCTTTCGCACCAGCTTTACCTGCTTTTTTAAAGAACAGTTTTCCATCTTTAAGATTAATGATATCATCTATTTTATTTCCTACTATACCTTTTAATCCTGTACCAGATCTAAATAAATTAGGAAATATCATTTTGTTACTTGCATATATAAGTCCAAAGTTCCATTGTATAGCTTCTATACCTGCTTGCTTTGATTGTTTGACAAAGTCAGCTTGCATATCATCAGGTGGAACCTCTCCATTAGCAAACCAATAGTCATTATAAAGTCTATCATAAGTTGAATTCTCTGTGCTACCTCCTTCTAATCTAGCTTCAGCTAAACTTGCATTAATATTTCTAACATCTCTATAGAATCCTCCAGCTGTTCTACTTATCTTAGCTAGATCACTTAAGTTATCTGCTTTCTTTATAGAACGGGCAGCCTTCATTGTATTTTCTAAAGGATTAATAAAGTCTCTTAAACCTTTACTTGCTTGCCAATATTTATTAGCGCCTACTGCATTATTTATTTTTCTTACACTATTACTTAAAGATGTAGCTTTTGTTCCTTTAAAAAGTCTTCCTACATTTCTTGCTACATTAAGTTGTCCAGCTTGAGAGGCTCCTGCTGTAAAAGGAGTTGCTGCCATAATAGCTAGTTCTTCTAGTAATATTTCAGATGCAATACCAATAGTATAAGCTGAAGATAGTGTACTATTTCCTATAAAATCATGAATACCATTCCATGTACCTGCATCCCAACCACCAGTGTTTATTTGACCAATAGAATTATATTCTTCCATTCTTCTTGCAGCTTCAGTATCTGAACCCCAATCACCTTGTACTAAACCTCTATATAAACTTTTAGGTCCGCTTACAAAAGCATCTGCCCACATGTTTCCCCACTGATCTGCCATTCTACCCCATTGGGCCATTTTACTACCGTGCTCTGCATAAAGACCTTCATTATCACGAAAAGGAGTAAACCCTAATTCTTGAACTTCTTCTTCTCCTAATTCAAGATAACGCTTATAAAAAGCATCTCCATTAGAAGGACTATCTTTATAAGAATATATTTGAGAGTAAGTATTTGGATTATTTTTTGTACTCATTCTAGCAGCTGCTACTTCACCTATAGCTGCGGATTCTTTTCTTATTTCTGAAATAGATTTTACACCTCCTCTTCTTTGAGGTGGTTTATTAGGAGGATAACCTGGACCATAAGTTTGTGTACGTACTTGAGGTAAAGTCATATCAGGTATGATAGGATTAGGATCTACTAATCTATCTCCCTCAAATGGTTCATAGCTTTGAGCATCTAATTTTGGTGGTTCTATTCCTCCAAATTCTGGACCAAGAGGATCTAATGGACTTATAGGTGTTTCTTCAGCCATGTCTTTTATTTTAATAAGTTATCATAAGTAACATTGGCAATAACATCTGTTTCATAGATTCTATCTCCTACACCTCCTCCTTCTTGATAATTAGCTGCTCTGTCATACATCTCTGCACCTGGAGGTAATGTTCTTTCTAGTTGTTTCATTCTATTAGACATATCATTAACGTTTCCATCAGCAAGCATTAGTTGAGATGGACGTGCCAATCTACCACTCTCTTGAAACTCTTCATTCCCATAAGTTTTTACTTTTGTAGGATCTAATACATTTTGATCATAATTCCAATATAATCTACCCTCATCTGTATATTTAAACTCATTTAAATAAAATCTCATGTCATCATAATTTCCTTGACTCATAGCTTCTCTTGGAGTCTTTCCTCCATGTAAAAGTTCACCGTCATCTGATGTAAGTACAGTATTAAAAAGTGTTTTATTTCTATCTTCATACTGATTAGCAGTTAGTAAAAATTGATTATAATCATAGTCAAAGTCTCCAGCATTATATGTTTGTTCATAACGATATGTTTCATAACCTAAGTTTTCAGGATCAAATACATTATATACAGCACTTGAACTATAGACTTTTGTTTTATCATTATACGTATAGTTGATTGTTCCTTCACCACTGTCTGCAGAAAAAGTTACTCCCTCATCTCCTGCTTTTCTTATAGCATAATCTACAGGGTCTATTTTACTTCCTATTGCAAGATCATTATTAAATGTGTTATTTGGTGCAGATATACTCATACCGTTTGCTAGTAATTGCTGTGCTTCTGCTTGAGATACTATACCATTAGTTCCTTCTTTATTTGTAGCTGTAATGGATTTAACAAACTCAGGATCCATTTGTATATTAACACCTTCTCTTAAACCAGAGCTTTCTACAATAGGATTAAAACCAAATTCAAAATCAACTTTCTTTTTCTCTTGGTAATCAATAAATGCATTAGTTATAGCCATACCTTTAGTGAGATCACTAAACTTTTGACTAGGGCTAAAGTCTTTATAACTTTTTGCATCTTCACCATTTATAGAAAATCTCCAAGAAGCGTTATCAAATTTAGTCCAGTCACCTGTTTTAAAGTTATCCCAGCCTCTTGCTCCATCACCATAACCACTTCCTCTAACATCTATTACATTCATTCCTTCTGAATATAAATTATTAGGATCAGAAAATTGTCCCATGTTTTTAAATATAGGCATTACTCCACCTTGACCATTATTAGCTTCATTAAGCTTTCTGTATTTTTCTTGATAATAATCAAAAGCATCTACAGCATCTTCCATATATCTACCATCTGCCATTCTTTTACCAACGCCAAGCACATCTACATCAAATCCAAAAGTTTTATCTTTAATTTGCCAATCAGAATCTGCATCACTTAGCTTATTCAATTCTCTCATGCCTTTTTTCCATAAAGAAGTCACTCCAGAAGCCACACCTGCTTCTCTAACGCCCTGGCTATTTTCTACATAAATTTTACCATCAGCGCCTATAGATAAAGAACCTTGAGTAAAGTCTTGACCAGCAGAGCTTCCTAATTTATTTATGCCTCCTTGTCCTCTCATTGAAGATTCAAAAAGTGATCTGTTTCCAATTTTAAGTCCTTCTTCTGCTTCTGCAGATAAACCACTGAATAATGATTTTATACCAGCACTATCATTAAATTTTGCATAATAGTCATGAACATCATTTCTAACTTGCTCAGCTGTATTAAGTTGTATAGCTTTTCCACTATTAAATAAATCTGGAAACTGTGAGTTATCGGTTAAAATCTGATCATTTTTAGAATTCCACTTATTAACATTATTGTATATTCTAGCTAATTGTTCATAAGATGCATCTGTATTTTGTTCTAAAAGTTTACCTACATTAGCTCCTTCTGTTAACTCCTTATACTTTTCTTGTGATAATTTATTATTTGAAGAAAGTTGAGGAAGCTTATTAGTTAACAACTGATCCATTTGCTTATACATTGGATTCAGCTCACTTTGTTTAATAAATTCTTTTTTTGATTCTACTTTAGCTCTTCCGCTTTCATCTCCAATAGTAGTACCTTTGACTCCTTTTTTAGTTCTTACATTATTTTCAGTAGGTTTATAACCTTGTATTCCAACTTGCTCTTGTACAGGAATTCCTTTATAATCTATTCCTTCATAAGATTGTCCCTCAAAAAGCTTAACAGGTTGACCATCGTTACCTCTAATTACTTTATATTTTTTTACAACAGGTTCAATAGCACCTATTTTTGTAAGGAACTCCTGATCTTTTAACTGTTGTTTTCTATTATTATTATACTCAATATTATCTCTTTGTATTTTTCCTCTTGCACTTATTTGAGACATTTTGTATGCATTCTGTTGACGCATAACTTCATAAGGATTTTGCTTAAGAGTTTGTCTCATTCCTTTCATAGAATGTACTTGAGCAGCTTCTCCTAAATCTTTTCTCATTAATGATGACGCAACGCCAGCATCTACTTTATATCTTAATGTATTTACATCTTCATAAGGGTTCTGAAATCCTGAAGTTGTGGTTGCAGTACTAGAGCCATTTTTAAAATCTTCATATTCTTTTTCAATTCTAGTCTTAGCATCATTGTTTACTTTTCTATTATATTCTAAATCTTGTAACTTAATAACTTCTTTAGGACTAGCTTTATTACCTCTAACTTTTTGTTGAAGTTCAGAAATTCTTTTATCATAATCATTTTCTGTAGTAGCAAGAGAGTTATAATATTTCTGTTGATTTCTTTTTAGTACGTTATAGTTATTTTCTAAGTACTTCATTTCTGCAGCAGTCTTATCTCCATCAAATTCAGCAGCATTTGATTGTGCATAATCTTTACGGTTAACATAAGATTGAGTTTTATAAATCTCTTGTACACGGGGATCATTACCTAATGAATTTTCAAATAACATTGATAATGGTCTTTGTAACTGTTGACCGTTTTTAGTAGTAATAATAAATCTACCATCTTTACTAAACTTAAAAGTTTCCATAGAAAGACCTGCTTCTTTAGCAATCTTTCTAGCTTCATCTTGAACATTTAAATAAGGAGTATATACAGGTGAACCCATATTCAGTGCTCCATCATCAGAAGCATTTTTAAATTCTTCTCTTTTATATTGTAAGTATTTTTGTCCAGTATTCCAGTACTCCTTTCTTTTTTCAGGATTGTAAGCAGTTCTTAGACTTTCAGCTCTACCATTTTCTGAGTTCCAGTTTTTTGTCCAAGCCATATCTTTCATAAGAGAATTATCTTCATAGAAAGGAGTAAATACTTGAACAGCTTGGTCAACATTACTTTGTAATGATAAATCCATGCCGGATACTCTTCTTAAATTAAAATCAATATTTTTAACTAACTCATCTTTCTTTTTAATGTTACCATCTCTAGTTAAATCAGCATAATAATATTGACCATAAACTTTATTTAACTGTTTCCAGTTACTATCATATTGATTTTGTTTTGTTTTTAAAACAGTATCAAAGAAGTTTAAATCCGGAGTATATGGTTGATACTGCGGAATAAAATCTGTTACACCCTGTAAATACGTTGCCATTGTTAATCTTTTCTTATGTTATAAATATATTAAAATTTTATAAGTTTAATAAACATTATAAGTTTAATAACGCCATCCCCCATATCTCATCATACCTTGTTGAGGTATTTCTTGAGGCATTTCTGGTGCACCAGTCATTGGTTGCTGAGGCATCATTTGTCCTCCTTGCATAGCCATTTGCTGAGGTTGTGGTGGAGGTGGTGGTATTAGATCTTCTTCAGAAATACCATTAGCTTCCATATATGGTCTAGCTACCATAGGTATACCTTGTGGAAAACCTTTTAATGATTCTTGAGCTGCTGCTAAGGCTCCTAACTTCATATTATAGTTTTCAATCATTAGTTCAGCTGTTCTTCTACTAATGTTATCTGAGTTAGGATCTTCAAGTATAGCTCTGTATTTATTAATATCATATTGTTTAGCTAATTCAGCAGGTGTATATGAAGGTTTTTTACGACTACCTTTTTTCTTCTTTCCAGATTTACCAAACATTTTTAATACTTCAGGATCTGATATTTTCATACCTCCTGTTTTATAATCACTAAATATAAATGTATCATCCGGAAGATTTAAAGGGACTCCTCCTTGAGCATGTCTAGGACCTACTATAGTATTAACTTCAGGAAATGTATCTCCATTAATATCTCCATAAACAACTTCTCCACCTTCAGCTTCTAAGTTAGCATCTTCTCTTGGAACAGCTCCTATAGTTCTAGTAGTTTGACTAGCATTAGGTATAACATCACCTCCATTATAATAATCAGAATATCCAGGAGGAAGTATTTGATTTACATTAGTAGTACCAAATGGAGTTTTATGTTGTCCACCATGTTCATAGATTGAACCACCTTTTTGATTACTTCGGCCATAAAGACCCATTAATCCAGAAAGATCCTTTCCACCATATCCTTGCTTACCTCTATTTATTTTATCTTCATAAATAGCAAGTTTAACTGCAGCATCATCATCTACAGACTTTTTATACTTTTCTAGGGATGCTGTTAAATCACGCGGTCTCTCAGGAGAAGTAGCTCTTTCTACACCAGTAGCATAGATTCTTCCACCACTAAGAGGGTCCATATTGAACTGTTCATTTTGCTGATTCATTGCATCAATCTTCCACTTATTTTCTAAAGCCTTTTGTTGTTTAGCTGTTAATGCACCACTATAAGCTATGTCGGCATTAATTCCTGCCTGCATTGCTCTAGTGTAATCATCCATATATTGCTTTCTATTTTGAGCATTTAACATTGACTCTTTATTTTCAGTGTCAACATTACTTGCTCCAATATTACTTGCTATTTGAACATTTTTATTTGCTATATCAGCATCAATTTTAGTAGCGTTATCCGCAGCAGCAGCTTGTACAGCAATTAATCTACTAGTATTATTACCTGCTTGACTACCTATTACATTCTGTGTTGCTTGTGCTGCAGCTTGATTTGCACGTTGTGCAGCTAAAGGATCTAAAAAGACAGCTTCTTTTTCTTCAAGATCTACCTGATTCATTGCAGGTAAGAATGTTTTAAGTTTACTCTTATCAATAGCAGCTCTAGTGGTACCCATACTATCTTGTAAAAGATAACCTGCTTCACCGGGCTGTTTAGGTTGAGCCATTCCTTCCGTTGTAGTTTCTTCACACTCACATTCTTGAGTACCATCTTCTTTAGTAACTATAGTACCTGTTGCTTCACCTTCTGCATCATTAGGACAATTACAGTTTTCAGTAGTTTTTGGAGTATCATCAGTTGTTACTTCTTCTTCTTCAAATATTTCAACAACATCAACTTTAGCCGGTTCTATATTTTCACAAGCTTTAAACTCTGCAATACGTCCTGTACTTATCTTTCCTTTCTTAGCCATTTCCTCAGCAGATACACCTTTATAAGAACCATTTTGCATAGCCTCACAAATATTTTTAGAGTACTGATCATCTGTTCCTTGAAATTTAGAAGTCCCAGAACTTCTTTTAATTTCTTTACTTGTACCTTCTTTACCAGTATAGTAAACATTGTCTGTACCTTCTAGTTTAGTCATATCCTTAACTTTTGACTTATCCTTAGTACGGGTAACTACTCCTTGATCATATTTCTTTTTTGCTTTACCTTGAAGGCCCGTTTGAGCTTTAGGTAAAGATCCTCCCATTTGTCCTTTTACATATCTACCAAGAGACTTAGGACCTGTATCAGCTAGTCTAAAATCACCAGTATTACTTTGATAATCTCCTGTATCTATAACATTAGAACCATCAGCTTTACTAGATCTATCATTTCTACCAGCAGTAAAGGCCGCCATAACCTCACCTTGTTCTTTTCTTTCACGCATTCCTGCTCCAATATTTTTAAATCTATCTAGTTCTAAACTAGCAGCAGGACCATCAAAATCTCTCACAGCTCTAAAGTCTTGAGTATACTCACCACTTTCTTTAGCTTCTGTATTTTCTTCTTGGTCATCAATTGTAGAGTTACTAATTTGTACGTTAGTCCTATATGGCTCAGCAGCCTCATAAGGATTAGTAGGCATACCAATACCAGTAGGATTAAACGTAATATTCTCTTGAGCTTGAATATCTATTGGATTACCTAAGTTACCTGTTAGTGCTCCTACTATACTTTTATCATGAGGAGTATTTATACCTCCTACTACTCCTTGAGTTTGGTGCATAGGTAAGTAACCTCCATAAGCAAATACAGGATACACTGCTCCAGCATATCCTACGTTACTAGGTAAAGTATAATCTGTAGAAGGATTTTTTATTATCCTTACTTTACGTTTATTATTTGGTAATTTTTTTATTTTTACTCTACGCTTATTCATAATATTATTTTACATATATTCAACTACTCCTCCACCCAGTATAAATCTTTCAAGCTCTTCTTCAGTCATCTCAACTTCATCTCCAACTATTGGGCCCCCATAAGCTTTAGCCCAATCAGGCTGTTCTGTAGCAAAAATAGGATCACCTTTTCCAAATTGTTGAGCTGCATTAACTCCTTGTTCTATAAGTCCAAGTTCTGAAGTATTACTAGGAGCAGGTCTCATATTAGGATTATTTTTATAGTAATCCATTGCTGCGTTTACACCTTGTTCCATAAGACCCATTTGTGTAGTGTTGCTAGGAGTAGCTCTTTGATTAGTAAATCTTTGTAGTTCAGGATCTCTATCTCTTGTAGGAATTGAGGAAGGTCCTCTCATAGACATCATAGAAGAAATGGGTTGATTATTTGTTACTTTATTACCTAATCTTATTTCTTGATTACCAATTGGTGTCATTGGTCTATTAGACATCCTTGTTATCTCACTTGCATAAGGATCACCAACAGGTGCATTAAGATCTAAGTCATTAGGATCATCAGCTAACAACACTGCTTCTTCATTAGCTCCTATAATAGGATCTACATAATTATCTATAGCTTCTTGCTCTTTTCTCATTTCCTCATCATATGCTAAGTTGTCTGCGTCAGCTCTTGCTTGATCATCTTCATAAGATCCTGGATCTCCCATTCCTTGTTTTATAGATCTTCTTCTGTTTCTTTCATATTTTTTAGCATCTTTTTTATCATACTTACTCATTAGTCTATCAGCTCTTCTATCACTTCTTCTTTGAAATGCAGAACCTGAATCTTGTTCTTCTGGTGTATCAACAGTTGCATCTTGAGAATCATTTAATTTAATTTCTTGTCTAGGTGCTGAACCAGTAT
>Ga0209337_1000507_pt1 | contig 31433 bp, 48 predicted proteins | sample LinPmetageLP53_FD_184044 | JGI IMG/M metagenome (GOLD analysis project Ga0209337, IMG submission 184044) | Marine viral communities from the Pacific Ocean - LP-53 (SPAdes) (version 2) | ecosystem: Environmental > Aquatic > Marine > Oceanic | place: Pacific Ocean | collected 2010-02-08 | reverse complement strand
TTCCAATTATTTTACTATACCTTTGGATTCCTATAGAATATACTGTTGCTCATATCGCAACTAGCATATTTGATAACCTTCTCATAAAATCAATACTATGTTTAAGTTTAAAATTGGTAAACTAACTATACAACTACTCCCACCCAAAATAACCTATAATATCTAATTATGAAATTGGATTTAGGTTCCTTGTACGGGTGTGTGTTGGTATAAGAAAGGGATTTTCTAAAAATTACGGAATTTGCAAAAATTACCCTAAATAATTATTTTTTTACCTAAATCTGACGAAATTACTTTTTTTTAAGACTTTTTTTGCTTTGTTAGTAACTTTTAGCGCAAAAACTTGTGTAAACCAAGAGAAAAAGCAACCAAATAACAAACTTTTATAGAAATTAATTTTAATCTTTTAAAATAATTTGCAGCAGAGGTTTTTAGTCTCTGCCGCTTATTATTTAACACCCTAAAACGAGAAACAAAAGAAATAAAAATGTAATTGTATAATCGTTAAATGGTATTGAATCAAAATTGTTTTTGCTCATAGGCTAGTGATTTTAGTTAGTATTAATTTTATTTTTATCGTATGTCATCGGCATAATGAAAAGAACCCGAATAGTTGTTGTAAACCGCATTATTTGCGTTTACATATTCGTCGCGCTCGTCTATATATTCTCGGCAATCTTCACAAAGATTTTCGTTGTCTAAGTCTGAGTATCTCATGTCCTCCTCGTCAAAATAATCCCCGCATTCATCACAACAGCAAGAATTAGAATTTGTATATTCTCCGTTTGTTTGGTCTAGAATTTTTACTGTGTCGCTGTCGTCTATGCTTAAAATCTCGCTATCATCAATAAATTTGAATGTATCCATATAAGGATATTTAGAAAGTGTATCTTCGTAACCTTCAATATTAACAGCAAAAGAAGGATAAGAAAGTTTGCATTTAAATATAAATTTTTCTGTGTTATCATACTTATTTAAAATATAACTTTCTATCTGTGTTTTATTAAAAGCTCTTAATTCGTCCGCTTTGTAATATTTTCTAATCGTCTGATATAATTCAAACTGTAATTTTGCAAAGCTAGAATTTTGTAATTTATTATGTATGTATATTCTATCTAAAAAATATTGTTTTGTTGTTACAGTTTTTAGAATTTCGCCTGTATTCTCGCAAATAGTATTTTTGTTATATGTTTTACACCACAATAAACCCCTCGCTAGGACTAAATCCTGGGTTTTGAAACCAACTATTTTGACCGTTACGTTATTAGTGTGGTGGTCATTTATATAATCATATAATTCAAAATAGCTTTCAAACTTTCCCGCCATGCATGAACCGTTATAATTTTCGGGCTCATTGGAATAAAAGCCGCTTACATCATCATCAGAAAAGAAATTATAATCTAAATTTTGTTTTAGATAATCGTCTATATTATTTACAACATCATACATTTTTTTGCTTTCATCAGATGTATTAACAACAAACAATTTTTTTAATAATTTTTCGATTGAGGTCGCTGTGAAATATTTGTTGCGCTGTTCGTCTGTTGGTATATTACCTATTTTAACGCCTGTATTTTCTGCAATACCGTTAATTTTGCCCTGTGATATATATGAGACCTTTAAAGGGTCGCTTATCGCTTGCCCTATATGTTTGTATGTGTTAAATTCTTTATGTAGAGGCAAAAAGATTTTTAAATAATTTATACTATCTAAAATAATATTTTGTTTTTGTGTTTTCATTGGTTTGGGTTTTAGTTTAAAAGATTAAAAAATTTGTGTTATTGTCTCTAATAATATTGCGCCCATCGCCAAAGAAAAAACGCCAAAGAATAACACTAATAATAATTTTTCAATATTAGATTTTTTATTAACCGTTTCAATTCTATAAGTATTAAAAAAGTCTTGTCTGTTTTTGTTTAATCTAGTCATTAACTCGGAATACGTCAAATTTTCTTTTACTCCTGTAGTGATGTTTTTTAATATAAAGTTCATAATTTTTTTTTTAGTTTAATAATATACAAATATACACTTTTATAATTAAATATACTATTATATATAAATAATTTATATATAATATTAACATTTATTTGTTAATTAGTCAAAACTTGAAAATTCCTTCTCTAGTAAAATTCGCCTATTGCAATAATAAAAACTTTTAATATCAGTATGTTACAGCTATATGAAATAGGCTTAGAGGCCCTTAAAATGGATAATTTTATTATTATGTTAAATTGTTGTCTTATAATAATTATTATGTTAAATAATGAAAATACTATGCACGCACAGTAAAATACTATGCACGCATAGGAAATCAAAAATACCATATATAGGTAGTAAGCATACCTAGCAGTTTCAGGGCCTTGGCAGTTTCAGGGCGTTGGCAGTTTCAGAGCAAAATAAAAAAAAGCCAACAACTTTTTTAGCTACTGACTTTTTTTCACACAAAAACAAAAACAAATCTTTTATTCTTTCATATATGTCTTACGTCTTAATATCTTATTTATAAGCGATTGGCTTACGCTGTACTTAATTGCTATCTGTTCTTGGGTATAGGTACCACTTTGATAGTCTAGCCTTATCTGTTGCGCCTCTTGGTAAGTAAACTTACGTTTAGCATATCCACCACCTCGTCTGTCTTTTCTTTCAAATACATTTACACTCATAATTTATTGTTTAAATAGTCGTCTATTGTTTGAATAGACTCATCAACTCCTTTAGTTACTCTAGCACAGTAGCCTACATCATTTAGATATGCTATCCATTCTTTCTGTTCTTTAGTTGGATAAGATTTTTTATCTTTTTTTATTTCAAGAAAAAGTCCGTGGTACCCCCCCCCTCCTATACCCCCCTCGTAGGTAGGCATACATATCTGCAAGTCAGGGAAGCCCTTGACATAGCCCGTGGCCTTGGCTTTCACAGCCTGTTTAAAAGACGTTCTAATACCTCCTAAGCTAGCGCAGTACTTAATCTTTGGGTACCTTAGTTGTAGATACTTTACGACTGCTTTTTGTACTTCTTCTTCTTGGTTTCTCATTCTTTAATTCTTTTCTCCATTCCATCATCTTGTTGTATAGGTCTAATTTATTTTCTTCTGCCTCTACATAGATGTTGTCTATTTCTTCTGATAAAAACTGTTCAAACTCTCTGATTTTTATGTTTAAATAAACAGTATAAAATAAAATAAGTAGCATAAATATAATCATAATTTAATAATTTGTGTTTCCATATTGGCCTTCTACATATATATTTTTAAACAATATGTCTAAGTCTTTATGTTTGGTTTTAGTGTCTCTTAATATTCTTTGTCTAATTGTTTTGTTTTTTTTAATTAACTCAACATTGTTTGTGGTAACAAATGTATCAATTATTTTGAATTGATGTCGTCTTATGCTACCTTTTTTACGGTATCCATACTCTATGATAACTCTATAGATAGGGCTTACCATTATAACTTAAGTCGTTCTAACTCAAACTCTAAGTGTGCTATAGCCTTCTTAATACACTCTTGAGGAGACTTATGTTTGTTTGAACTTCTTAGAAGGTAAGTAGTGGCTGTGCCTATGTTGTAAGAAAGCTCAAAATCTTCTACAACCTTACGAGCTTCGTAACCGTGATGCCTGCCTACATAGTAGTTAGGTATTCTACTGTCTTCTTTAGTATCGTCTGTATTTCTGTCAAATTGGTAGTAGTATTTATTATGTTCAGTCATTTTGTTGTTTGTTAAATTTATAATTTCTTTTTAATCCTCCTTCAAATAGCTTGTTAAAGTCTTTTACGCTTACACTTTTGTCTGTCAAGTACATATTAGAAACAAATAAAAATGTAGAAAAATCATCTTTAAGCAAGGTTTTTAATAGCTTTAGTTTCTCTTTATAGCTTTTATTTATTATTTCTTCGTGGTCTCTCATTTAATCTATCGTTTTCTAATCCTCCTGTTCTTGTTTGAAATTTATTTGTTTTCTTTTCAAATTCTTTTATGTTCTTTTCTAAATCGTTTTGTTCTGATTTAAAAGTGTACAAAAAATAAAAAAATCCTGTAAAAAATCCTACTGCAAAACAGCTCGTGATTAATAATATAGGCTGTAGTATATTAAGGTATAACATAATTTATTTATTAGTTAGTAATTTAGGTTGTGGTCTATAGTGTAATACATTTTGTGGGTCTTTGCCTTGGCTAGTCACTTGATACTCAGCGTCCCACAATATATCACGCCAAGCTTTTATCCATTTATAATATGTCTTTACATTAAGAGCAAACAGGTCTGTGTTGCGCACACCATTTCTAAATGCGTTTTCTATATCAGTATAAACTAAACTCTTAAAGTCTCTCTTTAAATCCTCTGCTAATGATTGTGCTAACAATGCTATTTCCTCTTGAGGTTTAGATTGTCCTAGCTCTACAAATGTTTTGCTAATAAGGTCAACACATTTAAAAGTTAAGTCGTCTTTATTTTCTTGTTGTATAATCATTAGCTTATAAGTTCTTTGTCAGTTACTAACACATCACCAACTACTACATCGTGAGTACCGTATATGTATAGGCTTGTAGCAATTTCATTGTATGGCAAATTGTTAATCTTACCTTCTTCATTCATTATCATTAACCTATCATCTCTTGTCTTTACAATTTGTATGTAACCATCTACAAATGATTGTAACTCTTTAAGGCTGAATGTCTTATTATTTTTTGGCTTAACGCTTTTAACGTCACCATAAGTATTTATTATTTGTGCTTTCATAGTTTTATTTTTAATATTACAAAGGGAAGGCAAGAGTATTAACTTATCGTTGGCTTATGCCTTTATGCCCTCCCTCGTAATAACTTGTTTTATTTATTTAGTTGCTGTTTAATTATATCCTTTGCTCCCTGCCAAGCATTTATCTGACTCTGCAGTTTGCCTTCTTTAACTTGTGTCTTATTTATGCTGTTAGACTCCCAAGTTCTTATTGATGCCTTCCAATCTTTCATTGGGTTTTTTCCAACCTTCCAACCGTTACTTTCATAAAAGTTAAAAAACTTAAACACATCTACTTTGTTTTGTCTTTCCTGACAATATAGCTCTAAATCCTCCATAGATGGCTTTTTAAAGCGTTTTAAGACAGGTTTGTCAGAATCTGATATCTCTGCCACACTTACGCCCTTAATGTTATATAGGTCGTATTTGTCTATTAGCTTTATAACTGCCTGATGAGGTCTTGAGTTGGCATTTAGCTCGCCATACTGAAACTCTATAAACTTTGGAACAAACCATCTCTCGCCATCATCAAAGATTCTTATCTGTGATGCAAAATGTTTTATAGCTTCCTTCTCGCTAATCTTACTGCCAATTCTAATTGACGCTACCTCAAAGTCTGTCTCCCATACTCCTGCGTGGTTACAATCGTCTAGTATATATAACCACAGCAGTTTGTATTTTGTAGGAAGGTTACGGATAAAACCTTTCTTCCACTTATCTGTATCTGTAAATCTCTTAGCCATATTATTTATTTTTATAGTAAGAAGATAGGTGGCTGTTTACTATTTGCTTATGAGCCATAGAGCCATCATAATTGTCAGACACATCTTCAAAGTCATCATAGTCATCATCTTCGTACTTTACTATAACATCACTATTGCAGTCGCCACAAAACCTAAACTCATCACCATACTCGCTTTCTTTTAGCTCGCCCTCACAGTAGTAACAGGTCTCATCACCATCTTCGCCTACTACAACCTCTGAGTCTTTTTGCATATCTTGGAACCAATAGTTTCTGCTAGCACCACTAAAGTCACCCCAATCTAAGTCGTTCCACTTGTTAGTGTATTCGTGTGTGTATAGCGTACAACCTAGCTCGTTGACAATATGGGTAATCATATCTAGGCAGTTGTTAGCGTCTAGGAACTCTACAATCTCTTGGTCTGAGTGTGGCGCAAAGTAACCGCAAGACATATTAGCTACACATACACCTATACCGTTCTCTGCTAGCTGACCTACGTCTGTGATAGCACCTGATGTTTCTTGATAACCGTACTTGGATATGATAGGCACAATGTCTTCTGCAAAAGCAAGACTGTATAGTGTACCGCTGATAGAGTTGACAAAGTCTGTGTTACCTCGTCTGTCACCTTGCAAGCAATAACCTACGTCTTTAAACCAAGACATATTAGCTTGTCGGCTACCTACACAACCTATCTCTTCTGAGTGAAAGAAAGCACACTTGATAATGTCTTGTGATAATAACATCTGTAGTGCTAGCCATATACCTACCTTGTCGTCACCACCTACACCTACTTGTGTACCTGATTCTGCATTAAATGCAAACAAACAGTTGTCGTCGTCATAAACTTTGTAGTGTTTGTGTATGTCGTGTACAGTATCTGTATGCGAAACAATGCAAGGGTAAATGTCTGAGTCACCTTTGGTTACATATATGTTGTTACTGTCTACTTCTATTTTTGCTGTGGGGACGTTCTTGATGCAGAAATTAATAATGTACTGTATCATCTGTTCTTCTTTACCGCTTGAGGTTTGAACTGATAATGTGTCTATTAGTAATTGCTTGCGTTTTTGTAATTTTTTTGTCATAGTGTTTTTGTGAGTGTTAGTTAGTAATTAGTTAGTTATACAAATATAAGAATAATATATGAAACTAACAAATAATTTTATAGTTGTTTTTAGATAATTTAAAGAGGGGGTTAAAAACATTTAATACAGGTTATATCATAGGCGTTGTGCCTTCCCCCTCTCTAAAATTTAGAATGGTAAATCTCCTTCTGTACTTGTATTGTCTACCGTGTCAGGTTTAGGTGGCTCGTAAGTATTCTCATAAGCATAGTGAGTTGCTCCTTTCTCAGAAACTTCTCTACGTTCTGCTATTGTAATATTTACCCAACCTCTCTTTGCCATCTTTTGTAGGTCTTCTACTTTAAAGCTTGCATTAAACAAGTCTCCATACTGTGTAGTAACTTTCTTGATACTACTTGCTACATAATTTTTATCTGCCATAATTTATTTATTTATTTAGTTAATTTAATTTTCGGTAATTTTTTAAAACATATTTTGTCATATCATTTTTAACAAATACTTCTTGTTTGTTTCTATAATCAGGAATTAAGTAAGTTAATTTATTATTATACTCTTGCCTGCCGCTATATAAAAAATAATCATTCATATCTATTGTGTTTTTTTTTATGTTTTTTCTTTCTTCTTTTAATGCTAAAAAACAATTAACAGCATTTATTCCTTCTTCTGTCATATATGCTACTCATTTTTAGACAACAAAGATTCTATAGCGTTAAAGTTTTCTTCACCATCTACTACTATAGCATTTGATTCTAAGTCTACCTCAACTATATCTACCACATCTTTAACGTCTATGTTAAGATAGTTAGCAAGTCTTTGCATTTGATAGTATCTTAAGTAATAAGGCTTCTCTACATATTTTTCTATTGTTGAGCCTTTTATATTTAATATTCTTCCAAACTTTTGTTTAGATATTCCTCTGATTCTTAGGATAGCTTCTAGCTCATTGCGTGAAGCCCTAACTTTTTCATAATTGTTTTTCATTTTAAAAGTATTTTGTTTTATTAATAATGGTTTTAATTTTATTTTTAGCAACTAAAAAATTAGTTTGATTGTCTTGATAAAACTTTTTAGTCTCATCACCTAGCAGTCTTTGAATGTCGTCCTCTATCAACTCTCCTAAGAACTTGTCTCCGTACCATACAGAGTATGTAAATGCTCTTGTAGGGTTTCGTATTATGCTAACTACTAAACATTCCGTTTTTGACGAACTGTTGGTATTGGTCTTTGGGGTCTGATTTAACTTCATTTTCTTTTAATAATATTATTATTTCGTCTGCTTCTATTTCACTAAAATCTTTATCGTAAATTCTATTTGCTATTTCTTCTTGTTCGTTAAGTGGTAGTGCGGTTCTTGGTAAGAGGCTGTCAATGTAATCTATCTGCCAATATTCTGCTTGTTTAGGCTTTCCATCAACAACCTCATCAAACCAATTAGTGTTCACTTTAAATGTGTTCTTTGCAGGTTGGACATATTCTATAGTCCTCTACCCAACCCACCACTTCATCTCCACAACAAGTATATTCAACTTCTTCTTCTACCTCTTCTAGTATTGTTGCTATAACTCTGTCTATTGCAGGTATGCCTGTGTGTTCACTTTCCATCATTAGTCTACCATTTCATCTTGACCAAACACTCCTTGCTCATAGAATCCTGCTATCTTAAGCACAACTCTTGACATAGCTCGCTTTTCTGCCATAGCAACAGGAAACTTTTTACCACCTCCCATTAGATTAGAATCAGATGCTTCACCAAAAGACATCATATTTCTAGTTACTTTACCTTGTTGTAGGCTTGCAGTAGCTCTCATAACTACCCAATCTTTTTCCATTACAACAGGTTCGTAAGCTACTTGTATGTTTTGTTTGCTTACTATCTTATCTATACCTGTTCTTGTGATAATAACAAAGCCTCTTTTGTCTTTGTATACATCTTCTTCTACAAGATTGTTTGCTAAGAATAGTCTTCTTAGTGCGTCTTTTTTAGTTTCTTTAACTTCGGGTTGTGTGTTTTTTATTTTCTTCATATTAGTTTTAGTTTTATTTAATTAATTTTAACCAAATGGTATGCTTGCCATTTTGTCTCTGTACTCATCTGCCTCCGCTTCTTTCCTATCATCTATCATAAAGTTTCTATAATCATAATCCATAATAGGTTCTTCAAATTCTTCTTCGCATTTACAACAAACGTAAAAGTTAAATCTATCATAATCTCCACGTTCTTCGTAGTCTGCGCCACAACAACTGCTTACTTGATATGCCATAATGTATGTGTTTTCGTTAATACTTAGTTAGATAATTCTATGCAAAGATACAGCTTTTTTTGTAAACACCAAATAATTTATAAGTTATTTTTAAAAAAATGCGGTTTAACCTAGTATTTATCTTTATCCTTATCTTTATATTTATCTTTATCTTTATATATAAGGGTATTAAATACCCTATGTAAAGGGTTACTTAAGGGTTAAAAATAATGTGTTAATCTTGCTACCTGACCGCTTTCTTTATCGTGAACAAAAGCCTCGCAAGCTTTGTATGCGCCGCAAAATCCTTTGCGTGAGTGCCAACTATCAGCAGATGATGGACTTCTCATATACTCAACAGTAACGCCAATATAATCTTTAGCGTCTAACCATTTGTGTTTTACTTTGTGATGAATGTGATGTAAATACCAATATCTAAATTTACTTTTGCTCCACATCTCAGGCTTTTCTTGCGCCATCAAAAGAGGTAATTTATCCATTTTAGCACCGTCTCCGTGTTCTAAACCAATAAGATTGTTACCATAATTATAATATTTTCTGTTAGCTACCGTTATATCAAAGCTAACATCTTCAGTTTTTCTAAACCAACTTTTTAATGTGTGTGCTAAATGAAAACCACTTTGGTAATCGTGATTACTCATACTATGTATAACATCTACAGGAGCAATTTGTCTTAATGTTTCTATACACTTTACATAAAGCATAAGAGCAATCTCATAGTGTTCCCACCACTTACCATCAGTATCTTGGTGAGTACCTTTTGTAGTTGTATTATACACATTATCAATGTGTAAGACATCATTACCTACACAAAATAATACCCTGTCAATGTCAAAACCTTTTGACTTTTGTATTAGCCCTTCTATGCCTTCTAATACTCTAACTACAGCAGTTTCACAGTCATATTGCTCTCCTGTTTCTAGCTCGTTAGCATACTTACCTATGTGAATGTCTGCAGGATTTATTACAAGAAGATGATTTCCTTTAGTATGTTTTATAGTTGTATAAGTAGGAGAGTATTCTTCTATGAAGTTATTTATTTTTTTAAAGATTTGATTTTCGTTTAAACCAAAATCTTCCTTTGTGACAATAGAGAATCTTAAATCTCCACTCATACTTTGCCAATGTTTTACACTAACAACATCTTTCTTATCTATCCCTCTTTCTTTTAAGTGTATATCTAGCGCAGTATTTCCATTAATGTTTTCTAAATTATCGCCTCTGAACTCATTAATAAGCTCAACTTCTTCGGCAGACAGCCTCAATCGTTTTCCTTTTAATTTTTCTAGCATAATTTATAATTTTAGTTTTAGTAAATATATAATAAAAAAAACCTTATAAATAGAAAGAGTGAGAAGTTATTAACCTCTCACTCTTAATTACTGCTAACTAAAACCCACTATGAAAACACTCAGAGAAGGATTACAAAGTTAACTATATTTATTTAATACGCAAATTATTTCTTTGCTTTTGCAGTATCAGCAATACCTTGTCCTAAAACTAAAGCTGCAATACTCATAAGAATATTACTTACCTCTGTTTCGTTTAATCCAAACTGCTCACTTAACAAAGTAGTAAGACAACCAATTATTGTGTACCAAAATTTCTTACTCTTAAACATTGTACCTAACAAAAACTTTTCAAAAAACTTATTCATTTTATCTATTTTTAATTACTAATTCAATTTTATTTTCCATCTTATTATCTATGATTGTTTTTATAAGAAGATTGTGGGCGTTTTTACTTTGATATATTACATCATCACCCCTCATCATTCCTGTTAAAATACAACCCCTACTATCTTTTGCAGAGTTACCACGGTGAAATAGTATATATGTCCTGTCAGGAACATTCTCTACAATAAGGTGTGTGTAATCTCTACTTGCGCTTTCATCAGCATATCTAACTCTACAATCATACACTCCTTTAGGTATGCAAGATATACCTTTTTGATTGTTTTTCCAAGGAAGTTCTAGTGTATGTGCTATAAATTCTCCATTTAAATAAAGCTTACCAATGACAGAAACATCAGTAAAAGCATCTCTTACTAGGAATAAATTACAACTATTCATTAAAAATAGCGTAAATTCGTACTCCTTTTATTTCTCTAATAAGTTTTTTGGTATTTTTAACCTCAACAACCTCGTCCATATACTTTGGATTTTTAGAGTTTAGCTTTCTTTTTTTAGCCATATTATGCAGTAACTGCTATAAATTCAACGTCACAAACTGCTGTATCTGCCTTTCCTAATACAGAAGTAATGTCAGCTAATGCTCCAAATGTAGAACCTGTAATAGCGTCCATTTCATTATTCATTAACAACAAACTTTCTCCTGCTGCAAGTTTTAACCAAAAACTATCAGCCCCATTATATAGTCTTAAAGTAACAAAATTAGTATCATCTAAATTAGTAACTCTAAAATATACATAATTTGCTGCAACTCCTGAACCTGCGCTATCTGCAGCCTCCCAATTAAATAATGCAGTTTCTGTTGTTGCCACACTCATTATTCTTTGGTCAACTTGTCCTTTAGATGTAAATACTTTATTTGTAGTGTTACCATAGGCAACATTGTTTAATGTATAAGATTCTGTTATTGTTACTGTTAAATCTGCTGCTGTTACTGTACTTGCCATATTATTTTCTTGTTATTATAAATTTGTAAATTGAGAATGTTATTGCAATAATTAAAGACACTGTAGTTAGTACCTCGTTTACTTCTGCTAAAGATATTCCTATTGCCCCTGCATTTGCCATTCCCACCTGTATCGTATCTTCTATTGTATCTCTCATTTTATGTTTGTTGTTAATTGTCATATCCGACTTCTATTCCTAATTTAAAAAACGCTGTTGATGCTATAGATGACTTTACCATAGCAAAAAGTAAATCGCCCCTTGTTAATGAAGTTTCAGGAGTTAAATTAGCTACTTTTACAACCTTGTCTAAACTTGATAATCCTGTAAAACTTATTTCATTTAAAAGTACAGGTGTTATTGCATCAGGAGCAGATGTAGCTGATAGTGATAGTTTGCATAAAGCAACAGTTATAACAGCTCCTGTAGTGCAATTACCTGCTAAAAATATTTTTCTTAAAGTACAAGCATTTGTCATTGTTAAAGACCTAACCTTAAAAAAATCACCACCATCTATAGTTGCACCACCTATTGCTGCTGCACCATAACCTTGTGTGTATGCATTTTCTTTTACATCAGCAGTCATGTCTGAACCATAATAATAATTAGCATTAGAAGCAGTTACATAACCCTGTATGTTATAGTTGTCTATTTTTATTTCACTTTTTTCTATCCATTGTAAGCTACCATCAGTATTAGCAGTTCCTGTTCCTACACTTTTGCTAAGTAAAGTATCATTGTTTGCAGACTCAAAACCTTTAGGGTTGTGTCTATTTACGTCTGTTAAATTTTTATGTTCGTTAGCTGCCATTTATTTATTTTTAACAATCATTACAACCGCAATTAATCCTATTATTTACATAGCTTGTTCCACAACCATAACAACCCTCTACTCCATTATAACCATATATACTATCATAAAATATCATACCGTGATTCTTGTATGTTCTGTTTAGCTTGTTAGGTTTATTGCTGTTATATGTAGGGTATAAACCTGCTTGGTCGGCACCATTTAAAAAATCCATCATATCATTTGCAAAAATCTCTGCTTTTCTATATGTGTCTTGTTTAAAAGCATTATAGTCTGAAGGAGTAATTATTCTTGAAAACTCATCTATATTATGAACTACACCACTAGAAGTAATATTGCTCATTATATCATTCACAACTTCAAATCTTGTAAACCAAGATAAGCAATCTTCTAAATAATAAGTCATAAATGTTTGATTAGCAGTACTTAAGGTTCCTCCGTCATTTTGTAGTTTTAATTCTTCATAAAACTTATCACCTAACAATGGCCTTAAATGTGCTAGCTCAGACAATACAAGTGTATTTTCAGAAACTAAAACAGGGTCTGTATTTTTATTAGTAAATGTCTTGCTAATAACCTCTCCCGCTGTAACTAATGTTTTGTATTGTTTTGTATTTGCCATTTTATTGTTCTAGTGTTATTTCTTTTGATTCATCTACTTCACCATCTCCATCATCATCTCTCTCCGTTACAATAATTTCTCTGTCTGCAACAAACATATCGCCATCTTCTAACATAGGTAAATCTTCATCTATCAACATTCTTTGTTCGTTAATAGTCAGTACCTCTCTAATGTCTACGTCATTAGCGTATGAGATTGGCGGCTCATAATGAATTTTTAAATCTTTAGGGTCATAGCCCATTTCATTATAAAGAACCGTTCTTATTCCATTTAATATTAATTCAGAAGTATCTCTAATTACAGTAGTCATTACTAAATCGTAAGCTATTCTAATTTCACTTCCTGTATTGTTCATTTTTCCTGAACTTACTATACCTGATAAAGATGGTTGCCATCTATTAGCGGTAATTATATTTTGGTCTGTAATTTGTTGTAACTCTATCCAACTTCCTTCTTGGTCGTCTTTTATTATTTGTACGTTAGCAGGTGATGTGTCCCCATTCTTAACTATAAATAATATTTTACCATTGTTACCTTCACCAACAAATTTTCTTTGTGCTTCCTTAACCATCTTCTGAGCTTCTTCTTCGCCCATATCTCCACTAATTTCTACAATAGCAGAAGGTTGAAAGCCATTTAAAAACTTAGTATGATTCCATTTACCTATTTCGTAATCTACTGCAATATGCTCTAGCGCAGCAACATAGTCAGGTAACCCATAAAAGTTAAACGTAGGCTCATAATCTTTAAAGTGTATTACAAATTTATTATGTGCTACTCTTGGGTATATAGGTAATCTATACATTTTATCCTCATTGTTCCAATACTTACACCAATCAGGATTTACATAAACTTCTTTTTTTGATTTAGACATTCTAACTGTTGTAGCGTCTAAGTGATAAAGGTTTACACCTCCATCATATTTTACACATTCCATATACGCATTACCAAACGTATAATAGTCATCTGCTAATTTTTTAAATACATCTCTTAATGATTCTTGGTTTGCATTTACATCTTCTATAAACTCTCTTAAAGGTTCGTTGTTACAAACAAACTTTGCTCCACTTGTAAATACAGTTTTTTGTGCTAAAACGCTTCTGTGTGTAGAAGATTTTCTTTTTAGCTCTGCTAAATATTGAGGAAATAAATTATCATTACCAAATGGAACCCACTTAGTAGATATATTATTTAAATTTTTTGGTTCAGTAATATTTGGTGGGATAGCTAAATCAAAAACCCCAAACTCAAATGTATTACTTTTCTTAGTCGTCTTTCTTAACTGACTTATCTTTTTTGTTTGTCTTTTTGATACTGCTTTCTTCATTAGATGATATTTTAGTAATTATAGATGTAAAACCTCTTTTTTCGTAAAGATAAGCTAAAGTTTCCTGTGAAGCCTCGTCCCAAGAAACAGTACCAAAATTTGATATTGAACTTCTTAGCCCTTTGTAATCTTCTTTTATTTTGTAATTTGACATTTTAGTATATATTTTTAAATACGAAGGTAAAGATAATATATTTATTACTTCACAATCACACATATTAAAAAGATATTAGCAGGGAGCTTTTAATAACCCCCTGCCTTATCTATAATTATTAAGATGTAGTCGCTGTTACGTCTCCTGATACAACTGTAATTGCTCCTGAATACTCAAGAGGTAATTCAAATTGTCTTGCAGTTAAAGTAACTGTAACTCCATTATCGTCTGCATAAGCAGCACCACTACCACCCTCAACACTTGTTAAGTTTGCATAAGTTTGATTTCTAGTCCAAGGCGTTGAACCTTGAGCTTGATTAGCATACCTATAACTCCAACCTACAACAAGCATTTTTCCTGAATTTAGCTCTACTAGAGCTACAGGACAAGCGCTTTCCAAATTTGTTAATTCGTGAAATCTTGCACCATCAACATTAGGAATATAAAAAGATAAAGCACACTCATAAGAAGTGCTTCCTCCTTCTTTTGCTCCTGTTATTGTAAGAGAGGCAGTTTCATTCTTAAACTCAAATCTAGCCCAAGGGTTAGTTACTGTTAAGCCTGTTAAGCTATGTGTAGCGTTAAGCGTAGTTGGCGCAACTGTTGCAACATTAGATAAATCTGTTAAAAGAATTTGTCTAATACCACCTACTGCGTTCATATCCGCACAAGCTACTAATAATCCTGAATCTATTGCCATTTTATTCTATTTTTTAAAGTTAATATTATGTTATCTTACTAAACTTCCTCCATTTACTAAAGAATTCCAACCGTATTGGTATCCCATTGTAAAGTTAGAACGGATATACATATTTTCAGAAACTTCGTCATAGAACATTTTTAGCTGTGTATCAGGGTCATTTACATTAGAACCAATAATTAAATTGTCTTTTGCAGAATAAATACAACCTTGAGTTGCTTGTTTATTTGCACCTGTAAATGAAGCGTGATTAAATAATGCAGGAGCATCAGCACCTGTTAAAGCTGCAAAAGCTACGTCCCACTCATACATAGGAACTAACTCTACACCTCTAAAACTTAATCTAGCGTAGTTTACACCTGATTGAGCCTCTGAATGTCCAAAATCAACTGCGCCATTAACTGCAACTGCTGTTAAAGCACCATAGTAAGCATTGTAAATATTTGGTGTTACAAACATTCTTTTTTCTGAAGCTGGAATTTGTTGTAATTCTGCTGAAGCAGTATCAAAAATTTCAGTTAATAAAGTAATTGCATCACTTCCTGCTATTGCAGCCCCTACAGTTACTAAATTAGTTTCGGCTGTAGTTGTTGTAGCAACTGCTCTCATTGTTGTGCTACCTGCAATAATTGCATTTCCTGCTGATAATGTTTTCCATAATCCATCTGCCCATCTGTAAGAACAAGTTGCTCCACTTGCAGTACCTACAGCAGTATTTCCTGCCCACATATTTCTTACTACATCTGATTGGATACCGTGTCTTACTCTGTTTAAGATTACATCTGCTAATTGAGTTCCTGTCAAGTCAGGCATATTTAATCCTGATTTGTAAGACTCAACTAAAAATTGGTCTTGAAACTCGTCCCAACATTGTACTTGTTTTACAGAAACATTAGAAACTGTAATTACTTTTTGTTCTATAGAAAATCCTGCAGGGTCACAAGTGTTAGCTGTTCCACAGCCTGTGTTTAGTGCAGTTATTCCTGACAGCTTAGGAGCCATCATTAGATTTTGTTTATATTTTACATTAGGATAGACAGTATAATTACGCATAATATCATCAGAACGAAACATTGGTTCTAATATGATTTTTGACGCATAAGACCCTGCATAAGTCATTCCTACTTGGTGTTGTGCTATATTTGCCATTTTATTTATTTATTTAATTTTAATTTAATATTGTTTTAATTTTGCTGCTATCGCATTGAAGAATACACTATCCTCATCTTCTTTTTTGTTATCAACTACTACAGGGTCACCATCAGTTGATAGCTCAGTTCCTTTAGCATCTGCTTTACTTAATAAAGCGTTTAGTCTTTCTACTTCCTGAGTAAGAGTTTCTTTTTCTCCTACTAATTCAGCAACAAAACTATCTAGTTCAGTAACTTTAGCTTCAAATCCTGTAAGTTTCTCAGAAACTTCTTTTTCATCAGCCATCATCACCTCTACCTCTTTAACATCTTCAGTTTCAGACTCATTACTAGCTTTTACTTTAGTAATAATTTCTTCAACTTTAGCGTTAAACCAATTTTTCAATTCTTCGGTCATTTTTTTACTTTTTAAATTAACACTTAGTTTATTTTGAATTTCCTTGTCTGTTATATTTTTAAACTTAGAAACGTCATATTTAGCCGCTACTTTAATAGCGTCAGAGATAGAGTCAATGAATCCTAAATTAAAAGCCTCATCAGCACTTAACCAAGTTTCCTCGTCCATCATTTCTTTTACCTTGTTATAAGGTAGATTAGTCTTTTTAGTATAGATGTCAGCAATTTCACCGCTTATTTTATCTAATAATGCAGCAGTCTTTCTTATCTCAGTTGCCTCACCCATAGCTCCACCCCAAGCATTGTGTATCATAAATAGTGAGTTTTCAGCCATAACGACCTCATCACCTGCTAATGCAATTACACTACCCATACTTGCAGCTATTCCTTCTATATATACTGTTGTTCTTGCTGTTCTTTTTTTAAGAACATTGTAAATTGCCATACCTTCAAACACATCACCACCTACACAATTAATGTGTAAGCTCATTGGAGTATCTTTGTATGATTTAATTTCTTCAATGAAACTTTGAGCTGTTAAGCCAAAAGTACCTATTTCATCAAAAATGTAAACGTCTGCAGACTTGCTAGACGCTTCTGCTTTAATGTTATACCAATTTTTATTCATAGACGCAAAACTATTTTTTAGTTTTCAAAAAGTTGCGCAGTTTTAGGAAAAAAATTTAGTATGTAATATTTTCAGATGGAGATTGCTTTCTTCTTTCTTTATAAACTATACTTTGTGCTTGCCTTTCAGAAATATTATATTTAATAGATAAGTCCATAAAAGTATAAGTTCTATTACCTTCATTAGTTCTGAGCATACAATCAAAATCATAAATTATCATATAGTTTCTTAACCGCTTAGGCTCTACTATACCTCGTTCTATTAAGTGTCTTAATATGTCTTTTGTAGTAGGCTCGTGCCATCTCTTTATAATTTCTGTTTCAGCTAAATCTATATAATCATAAACTACATCTACTTTATTTTGTCTTGATGCCATATTAATTATTAGATTCCCAAAATTTATTTACATCTTCCCAAAAAATTGTAACCGCCTGTCTACAACCTATACAACCCATTCTTTGTTTTATTTGTGGAAAATGCCTATGCCATTCTTTAAACAAAAAAGTTAAACCGTCAGGGTGATACTTACCAACAGTATCCATATGTTTCCTGTTAGTTTTTACAGCTTCTATAATTTCTTTTTTTTTTTCTTGTTCTATTTTATTGGCTATAGCTTCAACACTCATAAATGTTAATTTATATTATTCTTCCCATTTGTGTAAAGGACATTCTCCTTTATACCTTTTTGTTAATGATGCTTTTGCATCTAAAAAGCAAGTGCATTTAGCGCATCTTGCTCCTTTATCCCACTTAGGATATCTTAACATTAAGAAGTTTCTATAAAAATCGCACTTTTTGCACGTATCTAATCTATCTTGCTTTACTTTTTTACTAACAAACATATGTTTATATTTTAAAATGTGGCTTCCGCCTCTATTATACCTACGGTATTTTGACTGTCTGTTATATCGGCCTCAACCACTACTACCCTGCTATTTGAATTCATAGCTCCCATCATATTTTGTTGGCTTGTTGCATTAAATTGTGAGCTAGCAAAAGATGGCATATTCATTAAACCACCATCTGCAAATTTAACACCACCACCTGCTGCGTTCATAGCTGATAGCTGTCCTTTAAACATAGCTGTACTACGCTTATTTATAACAGCTTCTCCGCCTTCAAGCTCTGCCACCCTACCTCCTACTGCAAACTTCTCTCCACCTTGTGCGTGAGACCTTCCGTATACCATACCTCCATCTGCATATTTATTTACTATACCTCCATCTTCAAACTTACCAATTTGTTGGTCAATAAGCCTTCCAACAACTGCGCCTGCCCCTGCTGCTAAAACTAAGTTTAAAGGAAAGGGTACACTTTCAAATATAGACGCCATAAACCCTGCAACAGCCTCCATAATTTGCGCCCTTACTACAGACTTCATAGCTTCTTCCGCTGTTTGGCCTGATAGCATAGCTCTTTTTACATCTTCTTTAAAAGCTGCTGTTTTATCTTTTTCGTTGTCTTTTATTAATTTTTTTTCTAATTCATTAAGTTTTGTTAACATAGTCTCTCTATCAACAACATAACCTGATTGTGTTCTTAATAATTCTTTTATGTCTTTTATTTCTTGTTGTATTAATTGCCTCCTTATTTCTGCATTTTCTTTTTCAGTAGTCAAACCTAAATCCATTTGCTCTACTTTAAAAGCCAACAACTCTCTTTCAACATCATTTAATTGTTTTTTAGATTCAATAATAGCATTTGTACCCCTAACTTCTTCTTCAACAATATTACTATTTTGAACAGCAAATTCTATTTTTTGTTTTTGTTCTTCTTTTAATCTTAAATCAGTATCAAAATCTCTCATAGTTTGTGCTACATAAGCATCTTTTAATGCTTGCTCGCCCTCTCTAAACATTTCATTAGCATTTTTTTCTGCTTGTATTTTAGCAGCGTGTCTTGATTTTCCTGCAGCAGCTATTTCTTGGTCTAAACGATTCATTTCAATTTTTGCTCTTTGCAAATCTTGTACTGTTGCCAATTCGCTTTTTAAAGCTTCAATAACTTCTTCTCTTTTTTGATATTTTTTTGCTTCACCAAAAATAGTTTCATTCATTTTTTGCCAACTTTCATCTGTTTCTTCCACTTCTTTTCTTAAACCTAAAACATCTGTTGCTAAAGCTAAAAGCAGAGTTCCAACAGCAACGTAGGGATTAGCCAACATAGTAGCATACAAACTCTTTAATCTATTTATAAAAAGAGTTGTAGCAGTAGTTGCATTACCTGTGACTACAGCAAAAGCACCTGTAGCTATGTTTGCAGCTAATTGAACAGTTTTATATATACCAATAACTTTAGCTAGTTTAGCAACCCCTGTTATTATAGAGACTATTGTTTTGCTATTTTCAGCTAACATATTAAAAAATGTAGCTAAATTTTCTATAGCACTTTGCAGTCCTCCTGCAAAATCTTTCATTATAGATATGGCAAGACCTTCAAGCGCTGACCTAAATTTTAAGAAAGAACCTTGTAATGTATCACCAACAATATCTGCCATTCTTTGACCTTCACCACCTGCATCTAATAAGGCGTTTCTTAGCTCTACAGTACCGTCAGCAGTAGTTATCATTTGTTCAAAAGCAGCCGCTTGTCTTAAATCTACAACCTCCATAACATCTGCCATACTACCTCCTTGTTCAACAAAAGCTTTCATAGCAGGCACTAAATCATCTAGTCCGTGTATGGTTCTTCCAAAAGATTTAGTTAAATCAGAAGAAGGGTCTTGCATTTTAAGTAATATATTTCTTAAAGATGTACCTGCAATAGAAGCCTCTATACCTGAGTCTGTTAATTTAGACATAATAGCTGTAGTATCTTCTAAAGAGAACCCTGCTGATTTTGCAATAGGAGCAACTTTAGTCATAGATGTTTGAAATTTTTCTATATCCATAGCAGAACTTGCAAAGGATACAGCCATAACATCAACTACTCTTTCTGTTTCACTAGCGTCTAGTCCAAAACCTCGTATAGCAGCACCTGCGACAGTTGCACTTCTAGCCAAATCACTACCTGTTGCTGTTGCTAAATTAAGAGTAGCTTGTTGTGCGTTCATAATTTCGTCTGCAGTAAAACCTAGCTTAGAGAAATTTAATTGTAATTGACCTACCTGCTCTGCAGTAAAAAAGGTTGTTCTACCTAATTCTTCAGCAGAACTTGTTAGTGCAGCAAACTCTTGTTCTGTTGCTCCTGAAACAGCATTTACCTTAGCCATTACAAATTCAAACTCAGTAAAAGTGCTTACAACAGAAGACACAGCTCTATTAATAGTTCTAAAAGCAGTAACAATAACACCAATAGCTGCAGCTCCTTTAACAATTTGTTTAGCCATACCATTAGTAGCCTTAGTAGACTTAGTAGTATTGGTAGTAGATTCTTTTAAATTTTTGTTTAAATTTCTTAACTGAGTAGACTTTTCTTTTATAGCCCTAGAATTTTTTAAATATTGTTTTTCTTGCTTTTTAGAAGTAAACATTCCTGTTTTTGAATACTTTTCAGCTTCTATCTGTTCTTTTCGTAAATCTTTTAACTCTTTTTTTAAATCAGCAACTTTTTTAATGTTTTTGATTTCTACTTCTATTGCTACTTTTTTGTTTAATGCCATATCTAACTAATTGTTAATTGTATTACTTTACCTGATAAACCTAATCCTATTTCTCTTTCTACTGTATTATAAATATCTTCTTCTATTTGTTCTATTATTCCCGAACTTTCTGCTCTTGCAAAAGCATAGCCTATAAAATTATATCTTCTAGGAGCAACCATTTCTCCTCCTTTAGTTAAATATTGTGATGCTAATTGTCTTACAACAGATTCTGCAAATCTTGCCTCTTCTTTAGGATTGTTAAATCTAATTCCTTTTGCTGCTGCCCAACTTTTTATAGTTGCTTCATCTACATCAACACCCATTGATGCACCGTCATTTACTATCCACAAATAATCTAAATCAGAAGTTACATCTAAATAAAGATTACCAAACTGCTCATAAATATCTGAATAAAAAGAATTAAAAAGTTTTCCTGTAGCTATATGCTCTTGTTCTTTTAACTCATATTTTAATTCTTTAATAAAGTAGTTTCCAACCTTTTTTAAACCACCAACTATTATAGGATAATTTTCATCAGCCATACTAATCTTCTTCTATTGTATCGTTAATAGCTCGTCTTAAAACTTTATGAGAATTACCAAACTTATCATTAGCTACAATATCAATTAAATAATCAACAGAGTCTATGGTTATTGTCATATAAACTTCTAAACCGCTTGTAGCTGCAATTCCTGAATCACTTATTTCATTTTGTATATTAGGCATATTATATTTTTTTTACCAACCTTGATTTGGGTCATATGTTTGCGCACCACCAGGATTCCAACTTCCGTCATTTTGATTTATATTAGGAGTTGATGGTGCTGACTCTCCTATATCTGTCCACTCTACTAATTCTACTTTTGTAGTTTTATTTGCTTGCGGCATATAATCTATAACTTTATTAATTCTCCAATAACAGCCATCTATATATATTAGCTTTCTCATATCTAAATTTACAATATCAGATATTTTTAAATTAACCTGTACCGTTCTTACTCTAGGGTTGTTTACAATCATCTCAATCATTTGTTTGTAATATCTGTGATATAATCCCATACCTACTGTGTATGGTGTAGTATAAATTCCAATACTAGAAGGAGACTCGTTATAGTCTCTAACCCATACATTACCATAAGTTAATAATAAAGTATTGCTATCGTCTCTATTGACTGAAGTTGCTTGCGGATATACGTTAGACAAAACCCCACCACCTGCAGGATTGTTGTAAGTTATATGAACGGGCATATTGCTGTTAGCTATTATAGTTTCTGTATTTACAGACCAATTTTGTACTGTTGCTCTTTTTGGTGAAATACTGTTTTGTGTGGTTGCATCAAACTCTGCATCAGGAGAATATTTTTTCCAATATAATAGACGAGGTAAAAAATTATAACCCTTAACAGGTCTTTCCCAATCATTTTGACTTGTAGTACCTCCTGATTCTTTTTCTTGCCATAAAGCAGCAATATAAGGAGGGTCTGTTTGTGCTGTGACTGAATCTCTATCTTTTACACTTATAGTTCCTGCAAAGAAGGGATTTTCAAATGTTGTTGTTCCTCTTTCAAATTCATCTGAAAGCGTTTCATAATAAGGATAGTTATCTAAAATTCCATTAAAATAATTTATTCCTCTTTGTTCTACGTTTAAATCTGCACTATCTGTTTTGTATTTAAAAACCATATCTCTTTTAAAAGATTGCTTTACCCACTTGTCTACATATTCAACAGACCTATCTATTTTATATGTCCAATCAACAGACTCTTGCAGGGGTCTATAAAAATCATTAAAAGGCTCAATAGTAACTGTTTTAGTCATTTCATCTGTTTGAAATTGCAAGTTAAATGAATGAGCTATACCTTTAATAAAATCTATTTGTTTATAGTCTTTATTTATTACGTCTTTCAAATCATAAGTTTGACCATATTGTGCGTGAACAGGGTCTACAGATATGTTTATGTTACCATTATGCGACCTTCCTGAACTAATGTTTTTATCAGCAAACAAATACCAATCTCCTGTTAGTGTCGTTCCATTGTTTACAGGAACGGTAGTCTTTCCTCTAACCTTTAGTCTAAATTTGACAACATCTCCTTTGTTAAGATATAAAGTAGTTTCTGAATCTTCTAATTCTTTTGTTAAATTTAAACTAGAACCTCCATTTGTGCTTCCAACATTAAAAGCAAAATCTACCATACCTTCTGAGCCACCAACAGAATGAAATTGATTATCTCCTACTGTTTTTACCAATATGTCTACCCTAGCATATTTTGTTTTATACTGAAGGTTTCCTATACTTGTTCCTGCAGTAGAAAATGCAGCTAAATGAACACAAAAATTATTTATACTTATAATGTATTTTCCATATTCAGAAATTTTAAATTCTTTGTTATTAGAAGAATTCCAACCATTTGCAGGGTCTTCAGGAATTCCTGTTCCATTTAAAAATAAATTAAATCCTGATGGTGTTCCTAAAACTATATCTTCACTAATTATATCTGCATTAGAATTGCTAACAACTTGTGTGTATTGATTCTTGTAAACTAATTGACTAGAGGCATTTACAGTTGGGTCTAAATTCCAATATAGCTGTAAAGAAAAAGCATTATATCTAAAATCACCATTATTAAATTTAAAATTTGGTAAGGCAAATAATAGTCTTTTAAATGTTTCGCTTTCTATAAAAACAGAATTTATTGTATATCCTGCTTGTGTAAATATTTCTTTAAAAATATCATAAACCCATATACAAGGCCTCCAATCACAAACAGGCTCAGGATTTCCTATTACATTACCCCCTACAGTACCTGTATAACAAGTATAAGTTGCGGGAATGTTTGTCAAAAAAGTGTAGTCAGTAAAATAAGAATACCAAGTGTCTAATAATTGTATAGTAAAGTCATCTCCTGAAGAATTAAAATCACCATAAGTAGTTATAGGATATACAATAGCAGTAGTAGAGTCTGTAGTTGTAGACCTTTTTTGATACTGTGCATCATCATTATCCCAAGTAGACTTTATGCCTGCTTTATTAATTTTTAAATTTACACCCACGCCATTAGTTCCATCAGGAGCTAAACCATCAGTAGTTTTGTCATTTAGATATTCCCAAGCATCTCCATTAGTCCCTAAATCTTTTAAAAGAGAGTCTGCTATAATAGAAGTCCAACCAATATTATCTCCGTAAAAAACACAAGAATAATGAGTAGCATTATCTGTAAGACCAACAGAAGATAATTGTAAAAATCCTTCTATTGAAAACAAATTATTAAAAATTATTCTACAAGGTTTTTTATTTGTTAAATTATTTGTAGAATATGTTTCAGATAGGTATATGTTTTTATAAAGTAAATTATTGTTTTTAGTAGCAGGGATTTTAAAAGTTTTACTAAAAGTTCCTTTACGAGCTTCTATATCTTTTATATCTGCAATAGAAAAAGTTAGTGCTAATGGAAATTCAGAATGTAATGAAACATCTAAAGAACCAACAACACTTGCATTCCAATCTATATCTGCACCATCATACTTGTAATCTAATAACTCTATATTAACTACATTCATTAGTTTCTTTGTGTTTGTACTTTATGAGCTAAAGTATATTCTAAATTAAACTTTACTAAACCTGATTCTTGATTTAATGTCTCTACCTCGTTGTTAGTTATAACTACAGGTATGTATTCTTTAGTTGATGGTCTTTGAAAAGGGTTTACAGTATTGCCTCTAGCTGTTGCTTCTGTATCCATCTCTATCCAAACATTTGGTGATGTTATAATTTCTTCTAGCCATTCTGCAGTTTGTTTGTTTAAAGGCTCTGTAAACACACTATTATTTCTTTGTGCTGTTACATTAAGAACTTCTCTACCTCCTTTATATAAATTACCACCCCTCATTGTATTGGATATGTAGTTGTCATTATTGACAGCGGTTCCTCCTAATAATTGGTCATCTTGATACCAAGTCCTATCTGCAGATTTTGTTTCTATTGTAGACTTGTTTGCAGACAAACTTTCTGTTACATATCTTTTAGCTGTATAACTATCTATACCGCCAATTCTATTTAACCAATAAAATCTTACAAAGCCATAAGGTATATTAGCAGTTTCTCTATCTATACCAAAATATCTATATTCTGTTGCTCTAATAACAGCGCTTGTCTGACTTGTATATTGTAAATGTATTTTGTAATATGATGTAGAGCTATCTATTTGATTTGTAATTGTACTTCCTGAGTTATCTACAGCATTAGCATTTATGTAAGTAGGCGAAACATTTTGCACGCATACTCTATTTTGATTTAATCTAAAAACTGTTGTTCCTTGTACTTCTGTGTCTAAATTAGAATTAAAATCAGTTAAATACATTGTGTTTTGAGCAGAGCCATTACTTAAATATGTTTCTACTTTTAATCTTGCTTTTTCTGTTTGGTCTCCTGAATTACCCATATTTTTTTGCCACCAATATAACCACTCAGCTTCTTCATCTTCTCTTACTTGTTTTAAAAATGGCACATTAGTTGTTTGAGTAAAATTAGGACATAAGCTCATAAATCCTTTAGGATTGTTTGTGTTAGACAAAGATTTTTGTACTATATATTTTAGGTTATAATATATTGCATCTTTCTCAAATTGAGCAACAGAATTTATAACAGCAATTTTATTAAATGATAAATAACCTTGACCTGAGACTTCTTGTATAGTTCCATTAGCTAATATAACCTCAGGAATGGCCTCTACTAAAATATGCCTATATGTGCCATTTGGAGTTACATTATAATTACTAATTGTTTCTGTAACATTATCTTGAACTGCTGTTCCTCCATTCATACCCCCCCAATAAGAACTTTGCCAAGTACCTTTTTTAATTGGAACTAAACTATAAGAAAGCAAGTCTTGACATAAAGCGCTAATATCTATAGTAAACCTTTGATTTGGTAAGGCAGGCTGACCTGCTAAATAGTTTTTGTTTGCTAAATCTCTTGATTTTTTTATTGTTGCTATTAAATCCCACCCTGAATTTGTAACAGGATATGGGTATTGAGTGGTAGCATATATTTTAAAAACTATATTTACAATATCTCCTTTATTATTACTTGAGTTAAAATTACTAGCCGAAGGAGTTTCATCATCTTTTAATCCGTTCCATATTACTTGATAACGCATTTGTGTATGCGCACTCTTTAGATAGTTTGCCCTCCAATTATAACTCATATTAGCTAAGTTAGAAGTAGCTGTGTCAAAAGGCTGTATCCCTGCAATTATTGTTCCTTTATATCTTGCCATAATTAATATATATTGTATTTCTTGTTTAAATAACTTTTTATTTGTCCTATAGTATAATCGTCTAATGATGCGTTAAATATTATAAACTCTTGTAAGTTAGCATTAATAGGTGATGTTGCACTACTTATTGTATATGCCGCATCATTAAATGTTGTAGAATTATCATATGCAGACTCTTGCACACTTGTTGACAATGAGCTTCCTAAAGAATCATAGTCTACATATAATCTTTTGTTATGTAGTCTGTATGTTCCTATATGATAATTAGAAGCATTAGAGCTTGTTAGCGTTACGTCTATTGATGTTGTTCCATCACTTACTTGTGCAACTAATTCTGAATTAGCAGCATAAGACAATTTTATAATTTTACCTGAATTTGTATAACTTAAAATATCTGATGATGCATTACCGCTATTTTTACTTACTTGAAATATTGTAAAATCAGATGTTATAGGTATATTGTTTACAGAATTAAATAAATCTGTTGTGCCATTAAACTCTACTCTTGATTTATCATTAGCACCATCATAAGTATATCTTAAAGGTTGTTTAGTTTTTGTTGCTTGTATTAAATTATTATAGCTTCCTGAATAGTCTGCCCAAGCAGAAATCTTTTTAGTAGGTATGTCAAAGGTCAATCCGCTATCTGCTCTTAACCAAGTTACAAGATTAGCTACGTCTGTAGGGTAAACAGATTGAGGTCTAAAGCATTTGCTAAATACCTTCCAAGTAAAAGTCATTCTTATTTGAATTAATTGGTCATTAGCAACCTCTTTAACTCTTTCTACAGAAACATCTTCGCCTTCTAAAAATCCTGTAACAATGTCATCTTGATAATTTTTTAAAAACATATCTAACCACTCATTACCCAAGTCTTGCAAGTTATCCCATCTTTGGTCTAAATTAACATTTGCTTGTGCTGTCCTGTTGTATAAATCAGAAAAATATATTTCAAAAGTGTAAAGCTCCCAACCATTATCTAAAGATACTTCAGGAAATACTGAAGATGGTGGAGTTATTAGTATTGATGGATATTGAGTATTATGATTATCATTAAATTCTTCTGTATAGCCAAAAAACTTATCCCCATAAGTCCATTTGCTTTTCATTACTGTTACTATGTCTGTTAGTCTTATTGCCATTAAGTTATTTTATTTGGATTGTGTATTTTTTCTTGCACCTTAGATTCGTATTCGTTTTTAGCTGTTATCCAACTTAGATAGCTTAAAACCTTGTATAAGTTAGTATTCTTAACACTATCTATACCATTTACACCTTCTGTTTTAAATATACCCTTCTCAGCAAGCATATAAAGGCTGTTAAGCCAACCAAATGGCTTTACATATATGTCATATAGGCTTTTGGTCTTTACTATCATTTCGCTAGCTCTTTTTTCACCGAATACATATTTGAAAGTTTCGCTAATTTTATGTTTTGCTGAGTCAAAAAAAAACCGAACTCCCAAACGACGTCCATTGTTAACTTCTTAAACATTTCTGTTTTTTGAGGAATAACATCATCATCATATTCTTCTTCTAATTTTCTGCATAATATAGCCATCTGCTCAGGCAATACATCAAACTTACCGTGTTTCATTGATTCTATATACATCTCAAGCTGTGTAGCCTCTATATAATCTCCATAAGTATTTTGTCTTAAAAATTCTGATGGAAAAAAGTATGTTTCTCCTTCACACTCAAAAGAACGCATACCTTTTGGCTTGTATTCCTCTACAAGACCATCTAAAACGCTTATAACCTTATTTACGCTATCAATATCTATTAGCTTCATAGATTCTTTGTCTAAGCCTGTCATATAGCCAAACAAATCTCTATTCATTTGTATATTTTGAAAATCCTCTAATTGATTATCTACAAATTCTAAATACTCTACAGTATGGTCTATTTCTTCTTGCTTTTCATTTTGTGAGTTTCTTCTTAGTTTAGCTCTATCAAAATGTGATTTAATTATTGTTGTCATTCCACACCAATATTCTAATGTCATATCCTTCCATTCTGTTGGGATTGTAACATCTCTCTGCTCATCACCTTGCTTTAGACTAATTACTATGCTCATTTCTTTTTATTTTTATAAGTTCTATTTTTTCTTTTTTAGATTGCTCGTATTCTAAATTTTCAATTATTGCTGAGGTTCTTTCTACAACTTCTATTGTTTTTTCAAAAAGTATTTCTGATAAATAATCAATCTTATCATCATTATATTTATTTTTTATTCCTGTCAAAAAACCCATACAAGAGTATAACATTAGATTAGGTGACATAAACACCCATTCTTTTGTTTTATTATTGTGTTCAATAATTTCTTGAAACTCATTTGTGTACTTAATAATGTTTTTTAAAATATCATTATAGTCATCAAACTTACCATACTCACAATCTTCAGTAGCTTCGTATGCCACACCTTTAATAAAGTTTACATAACGCCTTATTAAGACTTCGTGTTCTTCATTTATACTTTGCAGCTTCATATTATTCTTATAATTTCGCAATTATAAGATTTTTTTAATTACTATACTAGAAGTTTTTGGAAATCCAAGAAATTTTAGGAAAAATATAATATTTTAGAGTTGTTCCACATATGTTTATTGATTGCCATTACCAAACAATCTACCATATCGTCGTGTTTAGCTGATGGAAATTTAACTAGCTGTTGTAAAAATTCTTCGTTCCAATCTCCCTTCAATAAACTAACCCTTCCTGTCTCTAAAGAAGCACTTATATCTTGCACTCTTGCTACCTTATCTTTTGATGGTGGCTTGTCTTCTCTTACGTTTAAGCCTGTTTCTTTTTTTAATGTCTGCACAATAGATTTTCCTGACGCTTTAGGCTCTACATATACTCTACTTCTGTTCGTATATCCATTTTTAGCTACCCATTGAGGTATAAACTTAACTAAATCAGGAAATTCTTTATATACATTCACACAATCTATTATTTGCCACTTATTATCTTTATATGTATAGGCAAGCATAGCTGAAGGGTCATTCTTCTCATTTGCTGTATATGCAGGGTCTATAACAAAATCTACTGTTGTATGCTCTGTAGTATGCTTAAATAAATCTATTTTAAACCAATCTGACCTTATCATACCTGAATTTAAAGGTGTAGGTGTCTGCATAAGCTGACCTGCATATCCATAGCTTCCTAAAGCCTGCTTATAATCATCTAAAATACTTCTACTAAATCTATCTGTCCAAAACAAACCATCTTCATCATAGTTGTCTTTTAGTATTTTAGGCTTTAAATCATCAGATAATTCTGCAGGTATGCAAATGTGTTTGTATTTTAATCTACTTTCACCACCACTTAACAAGAAGCCACTTAAATCGTTATCGTGTATTCTCTGCATAATAACAATTCTAACTCCTGTTAATGGGTTATTTAAACGAGAATAGAATGTTGTTCTGTACCATTCGTTAGCATTTTCTCTTTCTACTTCTGAAGCAGCGTGTTGAGGTGATACAGGGTCATCTACCAATAGAAAATCTCCCCCCTGCCCTGTTACCGTACCCCCAACTGATGTCGCCCTTCTTACTCCTAAAAAGTTATTCTCGTATCTTGCTTTTAAGTTTTGGTCTCTCTTAATATGAAACACATCTGACCACCTGTCTTTAAACCACTCAGAGTTTATTACATCTCTACTTCTTGTAGCGTGTTCTATAGATAATTCTGCTGAATATGATGCTGTTATAAATCTAAACTTAGGATTCTTAATCCAAGCCCATACAGGAAACATAACAGTAACTAAAAGTGATTTGGTAGAACGAAAGGGTATGTTGATTACAATGTCCTTTGTCTTTGGTTTATTGTCAATTATTCTTTCTGCTTCTTCTTGTAATAAGTCACACAGATATTTATGATGCCAATTAGTAGATAGCTCAATAGAAGGTTCAACAATGTGCCAAGCTTGTTTAAAGAATTCGTAGAATGAAAGTTCGCAAATCTTTTTTTCTAATGCAAACTTAAGTGCGTTATCAGTTGTTGTCAATTTCGTCAATTTTTGCTCTTAAATCTTCAATGCTTACATCATCATTAAGTTCAATTTTGACTTTCTTGGTTGTGTTATCGTTTATCTCTGAAGAAGAAAGCTTTGGAACTGTGTAATTAAGCAATTTAGATACAGCGTTAATATATGCTTCAGGATTTTCAGCAAATAAAGAATCTAATGCCATTCTAATTTTTGTTGAATGTCCTTCTAACGCCCAAGTTAAGGCATTTCTGCTAATTTGCGTAGTTTTTCTAACTATTTTTGTTCCTTTTTTTCTACCTTCAGTACAAATCTCCCCACCATTAGGAAAATATTTTTTTACTCTATCCTTATATGGATTGAGTTTATTAATGTTTTTTTCTTGTAACTTTTTTCTTTCTTCGTCTGACATTACAGTTGTTTAATAGAGTCTGTTAATTTATTGATATACTCATCTAATTCTTCATCTAACATTGAAGTAATCATCTTGTCGTCATTTTTATCAATTATTACTTCTTCTTCTTCTTTACGACCACCCTCAAAGGTAAATAAAATTAACATTTCTCTACCATCTTCTTCAACTCTTACTTCTAATTCTCCTTCTGAATGTAATTTTTCCATCATATCAGTAGTAAAGTTAAAATGATAATCGTGTTCTTCGTCTCCGTAATACTTTTTCTTTTCTGCCATATTATTATTTTTATCTATTTGCTCTAACTTTTTTATTGCCCAATTAATTCCACTTGTTCCTCCCCAACAATCCCACATTATACCTCCACAGCCTTCGTCGTATGGAACGTCTTTGTGTTGTTGATGTCTCTTAAAAGAAGCCATACGAGCAATAGTGCTTCTTGAAAGTTTTTCTTTTCTTGCTAATTGGCCTGCACGAGTCCACCCTACGTTAGTCCCACAAGAACTACCGTTTTCTTCTTTATACTTTATAGCTTTTTTAGCATTGTTAGTTGCAGATTGTGGATAGTCGTTATATGTTTCTTCTGCATAATAATCAGCATTAGCAGTTTCGCACTCAGACTTTGAAGAATATTGGCACTTGCCACTTTCTCCAAATCTCCATAATCCGTTTTCACATTCTAAACAAGGCATATTACTCAGGATTTTCAGGTGTCCAATCAGTACCTCTTACTATTGCTAATATCTCTTCGTGAGTATATTGGTCTAAGCCCTCTAAAAAAGTAGGAGTTTCGCCCATAAATTTAGCAATAAATAATGTACCATCTAAAGACTTTCTTACAGTTGCAGGACTATCCTCTACGATTTGTGAAAAGTCGCATACAGGGTTTCCCTCTGCATCTACTTCAGTCAATAAACTTG
>Ga0209337_1000506_pt1 | contig 31433 bp, 45 predicted proteins | sample LinPmetageLP53_FD_184044 | JGI IMG/M metagenome (GOLD analysis project Ga0209337, IMG submission 184044) | Marine viral communities from the Pacific Ocean - LP-53 (SPAdes) (version 2) | ecosystem: Environmental > Aquatic > Marine > Oceanic | place: Pacific Ocean | collected 2010-02-08 | reverse complement strand
ATACTTCTCTACTTTGAACACTACATTGTATTTTTTCTTAAAAAGTTTATTTAATCTCATTTGAACAGTTCTATAAGTTAGATGTTTATCAGTAAATAAACTCTTATTAGAATCTAATAGATTGTTAATATCTTTAGTTAAATACATATCTCCCTCATAGTTTTATGCCTGAATAATCTGGCTGATTATTTCCACTCGTATCGAATAGCTTTTTAAAACTCATATCTGTCGATTTATTATCGTCTAATTCTACTCCGGAATCAACTATGTTACTTTGTGCTGCATTCTCTACATCATATAATCTCATCTTCTCTCTGTCAACACCAATAACAAATCTTTTGAATAGCGTTGGGTCATTATAACGATTCTTTAATTGTTTGACCATGAGTTGATTCATTTGTTCCAAATCTTCATTACTCATTAGAGCAAACATAAAATCTGCAGTAGCGGGTAACCCGAATGATTCGGATGTGTCGGTCAAGTCTACATCAGTGCTGGCGTATCCGGAACGCGTAGTCTGTGTAGCTGACACAACAGGCAAACTATATTCTACAGCAAGACCTCTTAATTCTTCAGCTATCGCTTTTATATATGTATAAGAATTTACATTTGAACCAGGTTTAAATCTTGAAGAAGCACATATATTCAAATAGTCAATAAATATAATATCAGGTTTAAATTCTCTCTTCAGATTTAATTCATTTAGAAGTGATTTAAAGTGTCCTGTATGAGCTGATGCAGTTGGATACTCTTTAACTATCAGCTTTCCATTTGTCTTTTCAGCATACTTGTTTATTCTGTTATTAAACATAGTCTTGGGTAGATCTTTAATCTGCTTTATATTCAAATTTAAACAATTAGCATCTATCCTTTCTGCTATTCTTTCTTCGGCCATCTCCATTGTAATGTATAAGACATTCTTACCTTGTGTGAGACAGTTAGAAGCCATATGACACATAAACATAGATTTACCAACACCCGTACCTGCCATTATTACATTGAGTGTTTTATTTGGTAAACCACCATCAGTTATCTTGTTAAAGTATTCAAGATCAAATGGTATCTTATCTTCTTTGTGATTATAGAAATCAAATCTTGATTCTGCATCATCTATATAATCATGACCTACAGATGAATCGAAGCAAGTAGATAATGCTTCTTGTAATATGTCTGGTATACCTTCTTTAGATAATTGTTTATCTTTGCCGTCTATAATTGATATAGACCTTAATATAGCGTTGTATACGGCTTTATCTTTACAAAAGGATTCAGTTCTTTCGGTAAGCCATTCTATGTTCTCGGTAGTATCTTGTTTCAGATTCTTAATCAAATCTGAACAATCTTTGAATAAATTTTCAGGTAATGTTAAGTCTTGTAAACTTATTTCAAGTGAATCTAATGTTGGACTTTTATTATACTTTTTTACAAATCCACTAATTAATTCAAATACTTCTTTGTGTTCATTATTATGAAAATAATCTTTAGAAAGAAAAGGTATTACTTTTCTTAGGTACTCTTCATTGTGAACCAGGTTCGTTAGTATCGTCAATTCTATGCTGTTCATAATTCTCCATTGCTTCATTTAATATATCATTAACAACAGTGTCGATTAAAGACTGAAAATTATTATTCTTCATATCTTCTTTTGCAATAATTTCAGGTTTATGAAGAACATGATAATTTATTCCAATAGCTGATTTCTTTTCAACTTCTTCAAATTTTAATTCTTCGAGTTGTATTATTACACCTTGATAATCACCAGATAAAACTTCAAAACCCCATCTATTATTATCAGCAAACCAAGGCTTATACAAATCATCACGTAGCATTTTCAAATTCCTTCTCTAAATCTTCTTCGGATAAATTACCAGTCATTAAATTAGAACTAGATGATTTAAATTTAGTTTCTATATAATCTAAAAACTCTTTACTTGATATGATTGGTAACCAAAAATCTTTACAATAAGTGTCTTTTAATCTATACTTTTGCTCTTCGTTTTTCCTACTATACCATCCATTTGAAGGTTTAGTTACAAATCCTCCAGCCAAGGACACATCCATCAATCCTGACCATTTTGTTATTCCACCCTCAAAACTTACTTCTACCGCTATCTTAGTTTTCTCCCTAACATAGCGAGACTTCTCGACATTAATAATAAAGTTATATCCTGTTAAACCAGATGTATCTTTCTCTTGCTGTCGACCAATAATATAAATGTTATCTGCTGAGTAATAAACACCTGTACCTCCTGATACAACATCTTTAGGATATAAACCAATTTCTTTATAAGTGTGGTTAACTACAACCATTGGAATATCTTTTATTGCAAGATGAGGTGTTATCATTCTAAACAAACTTTTCAATTGTTTAGCTCTGGACATATCAGCTACTGATTTGCCAGATAATGAATCTTCTACTTCTTTTCTTGATGCTAGATTGCCAACAGAGTCGACAATAAATATAATCCTGTCACCGCGTTCAATATTGTTAAGCTGCTGCATAGAGTCGTGCTTAAGCTGTTCGACATCTGTGACGGGTGTGTGTAACACACGATTTGTGTCAATACCAAAGGACTCAAAATAAGATTGAGGAGAACCAAACTCAGAATCATAAAACAAAACAACACTATCATCATATTTGTCCATATAAGATTTTGCAAGAAGTAATGCAAATGCTGTCTTAAAATGCTTAGACGGCCCTGCAAATACGGTTAAACCTGGTGTCAAACCACCATCTATCTTACCTGATAATGCAACATTGAGCATTGGTACTGGAGTTTGAATCATATCTTTCGAATTAAAAAACTTTGATTCTGAAAGAATGTCGGTATCTTTTATTGTTGAATTTTTCTTTATTTTTTCCATTAAGGACATAACACACCTCTACATAGTTCACTATAATAACCCATTATAAATGTAATTACAAAAAAAATCAATATGAGTAACCTAACCAAATAATCCTTCAAGTGTAGCCTCTTCTTTTACTTTCCATCCAACACATGCGAGAAGTGAATTGAGAGGATCAAGAAATGCTTTTTGAAACATCATTTGATAATCTACATATTCTGAAACTTTAAATTCAGGTGGTATACTACTCTGAAAAGTTATAACATTCGTACCTAATGGATTGGGTTCTTTAAGATATACAAACTTAATTTTATCACCTTCTAATAAAGTTTGATATTTTGTTTCTAATCTTTTTTCTTTCAAAAGATGATTATACATCAAAGCTCCTCTAACGTGTATAGGAGTTCCTTTTTTAAAAATTGCATTAGCATCTCTATACTTACCTACGTTATTTACAGTTCGAGGAAACGCAATCTCTTGTGGTGATAGGTTATACCATTTCTCCTCAAGATCTTTTACAAATTCCCGTAACTCATCTTCTGTCTTTGTAAGAACAAAACCTACAGACGACCTCAAAGCTGTTCTTACAGATTGTGGTGTTGACGATCTTACAATCTCCATACCTTGTACTTTAAGTTTTGGAGGATCATATTTTATACCTTCTGAATCATAAACATTCAACGCATATCTTTTCTTAGCTAACCACACACCATGATCAGCAATTACTTCTCGTTTAAATGTTATTCGTTTCTGATATACATTTGTATATTCAAATATTTCATTACATGCATTATCAATAACTTTAGTAAGAGCTGTATCACAAAACTTATCTAATATTTCTACTATTTCTTTTTTAGATTTATTAGCATAATTTTGTTCTACAAACTTACCAAGTGTTATATACGTTGAATCAGTGTCTGAATAGAATGAATATTCAATATCTTTAGTTTTACATATTTTGTTTAGATATTCATTTACTCTCTTTGCAACAAAACGAATTATATACTGACCAGTCATTGTAATGCCTTCAGCTATCCTTGTATCATAGTATCTGAAGTATTGATTACCACTTGCACCGTACAAACTATTCATCAGAATCTTAGCAGCCATTTGTTTAGAGTTAAGACTTGTAACATGCTCAAGATCACCTTTCTTCTGAGCATCAATCATTTCTTTCTTAACTTTCTGCCTCATACTAAAGTACCAGTTAATGAGTTCAGGTAAAACACCAGTCTTATCTTTTCTAAAACACTGACCGTTAGCAGCCATTGTTATGTCATCATCTTTTAGTTTAGATGTATTAAATTTACCATCAATTAACATATCAATAGATTTTTCTGTATCACCCAAATGCTTTTCTCCTTCAATCAAACTATCAGGAGACATATTGTATGTCATCATTATAGATGGATATAGAGATGTAGCATCAAACGATACTACCCAATCATACTTCTTAGGTTTTGGGTCTTTAACATAAGCACCAAGTATCATTCTATCAACAATCTGATCTTGATCAAATCTTGTTCTTGGAATTATGTTATCATTAAGTAGTTTGTTATAGATAATACAATCCCAAGTTCTTACAGAAGAGAACACATCAATATAATTACACTTTGCATTATAAGCCATTGTGACTATAAGGTTGATTAGTTTCATCTTATCTTCTAGCCGATCAACAAGCTCTACGTCTACAATATTATATTCAGTAAACAATTTCCAATCTTTTGTATAAAATTCCTTAAAGTTTTCATAATTATGTTTTACTTTTTGTGCATTTAACTCTTCTTTAGATACAAAGTCCAAAGAATAAGATTCAAGTGTTTTATATGCAAACTTCTTATATAATTGCATATAATCAAGTATTGATATGCCCTGCCACTCATATGCTAGTTGTGTTCTGCCCTTGGCATACGGCACCTCCTTTGTTACAAACGTGCCATATGGAGAACATTCTTGAACAGCACTTTCACCAAGCACTTTAACTATACGTGAGGATAAATAAGCTATATCAAAGAGCTGAACATTCCAGCCAGTTATTATGTCTGGATAGTCTTCTTTGATGTGAGTTATGAATTTACGTAACAAGTCAAATTCATCTTTACATTGAACATAATTAACATTATTTTGTTCTGATATAAAAGGCTTACATCCAAACGTAGTTATTTGTTTGGTATTGAAATCTTGAGTTGTTATCAATAATATTTGTTCCTGAGCTGTTCTTGGATCAGGAAATCCATATTCTGTCGAAGTCTCTATATCAATAGTGAGTATTTTAATTAAAGACATATCGAATTCTATGTCATTGGGGAAGAACTTACTTATTAATTGGTATGCGTAGTTTGTGTTACCGTATATGGGAAAATTCGACACTTCTCTATACTTCTTTATGAAATCTTTAGCACCGTAGAGGTCTTTGAATTTAATTCTCTCAAGGTTGTTGCCTTCGAGTGTTTTAAATTTAGAATCTTTATGAGTGCGTTTGTATAAACTTGGTTGAAATGGTAATTTTAAGTTTACACGTTCGTTATCCTTTATGCCTCTAAAGTAGACATAATTTCCACGACCGTAAACATTAGTATAAAAGAAACTCATATTATTATAGTACTACCAAATTGATTTTAGAACAACGTAACTGCAGAGGAGAATTATGGATCCAATAACTGTCTTGACTCTCGCTACAACTGCTTTCACTGGTATAAAGAAAGTAGTACAAGCAGGAAAGGATGCAGAAGATATTTATAGACAGCTTTCAAAATGGGCTGGTCATGTGAGTGATTTAAATGAATGTATAAAAGATGTGGAAGAGAAGAAACCAGGAATGTTTGAAAAAATAGGTTTTGCTAAGAATGAAACTAGCGAAGCATTTGATCAGATTATTGCTAAAAAGAAAATAGAGGAAATGGAAAAAGATATACGTCATATGTTTACATGGGGTGAACTTCACCATCTTGGACTTGATGGATACAAAGATTTTATTAGGAGACGTCGTAAAATAAAAGCCGATCGCGAGAAGATGATCTATGAACAATTGAGAAGAAAAAAGAAATTTCTAAATATAGTTAAACAAACAATTATTGGTGTATCGGCATTGGGGGTAGGAACTTTATTAATGTGGGAAATGATTGATTTCATTATGAGTGCACCAGCTTTTCAAAGTAAGGATGAAATTTAATGGTTAAAGCAAAAACAACACAAGGAAAAAGATTACAACCAGGGTCAGTATTAGAAAAATATGACATTGACGATGACGGTGAAATAACGGATAATGAAATAAATGATATTAAAGAGATAGAAGAAATAGAAAGATTGAATAGAAGACAAAAACACCAAAGAATGATGGCATGGTATTCATTAGTTGGAATGATTAGTTATCCAGCTTGTATTATGCTTTGTGAATGGTTTGGTTTAACTAAGTCTGCAGATTTATTAGCAACTATTGCACCAACATACTTTATTGCAGCTGCAGGTGTTGCTGGCGCATTCATGGGTGTTACCGCTTGGATGAGTAAAAAATAATGATAGACGTAGACTTACCGCCAGTAAGAAGGTTTAGAGTAGTTGATGATGATGGAAATATATTGTTAATTACTTCAGGCATTTTAACTGCATCATTATATCAATTACATTATGATAAAGCCAAGCCTCCAAAAGGTCATAGAATAAATTGTGATGGATTTAGTAAATCAGAAAATTTTATCAATCAAGACGATTAAAGGAGATGTTATGCAGGGTATAATAATTTTAACTCTTACGGTATTGTTGTTTAGTGGTCTTTACTATGTAAGTGAAAAAGCCGTTAATGTGTTATTAAAGAGTAACGAAAGAAGAAAATAGTAATGGAAAAGTTTTTATATATTATGATACCATCTATTATTGTAATAGTTGGATTGATAGGAATGTCATCATTAAGTATATTTGGTTTGCATGCTAAAACAAATGCAAAATTTTTTGTACCACCAAATAAAGACATTTATGAATGTACATTACAATATTTTGATGAGAATCATCTTGAACAGTTTCAATTAGGTAAAGATCAAATTATTACATGCTACTACAAGTGTGTCGATACACACGGTGCATTTAAGTGGGCAGAAAGAATAAAAGATAAAAGAGGGTGTGAATTTAATACACGCATATATAAGACAGAAGCAGCAGTATGGAAATGGTTTAAATGAATCAAATACTTTGGGCATGTATATTCTTATCATCACCATCAACAGTAAGTTTAATTGATGTTTATAACACACATTCCCAATGTTTACATATTAAAAAAAATTATAAACATTCTGGTTGCTTTCCTGTAACTGAAAGAGACTCACAGGAAGCATTAAACCAGATATCAGCATTGAGTACAATATTATGGCATACAGAAAAAAAATAGTAATTATTACAGACGATTGTTCTTTTACTTTGAATAATTATATAATGGAAATATTACATCCAAAATCACAAATATATAATGATGGCAAAACACCAACTAATAATTGGATAACATTAAAGCTGCCTTTTTGCAAAGAAATAATATTGAACCCTTGGATGTACAAAAGTTTAATATTATCTTATGGATTCTTGGGATTTAGAATAAATGTGATTGGTAATGGACAGTTTACAAAATATGCAAGAAAAGTACTTGATAAAAAAAACTATGCATACACACATTTTAAAAGTTAACGTACTTGAAAATAATGTCCTATAACTTCTAATCTTTCGTGATGTGTTGCTATTTGATCTAACTCTTTTTGCAATGTTTCAATATGATCTGGGTGTTCAGCAATACCTTGTGGATGATTTAATAAAACTTCCATATTGTATAAGTGCTTTTCAATCTCACCCAGAGCATGTGCTTTTAACGCTTTTATAGCTTTGTCTTTCATCTAACTCTCGTTGTAGTTTCTAATGTAACATAAGAACCTGGATCATAGTTAAGTATAACCGTATCAAGTCTTCCATGATACTTGTAAGTTACTTTATAACCTTCAATAACAGTTTGTACTTGGTTAGAATAAGTATCTCCACAATGAGTTTTACCATATACTACACCTGGTGCTGTATTATGTCTTTCGCCAATTCTACCACCTATAATAACACCCATGGCAGTACCAATTCTTCTCTCACTATCAGATTTACCTACCATGCTACCAATCACACCACCAATTATCTGACCAAACTCAGTACCTCTTCTGCCGTTATTATATCCAGTAACCATTGGAGTACATCTTGTGCCTTTTACTAATCTAGCTTGAGCAACTTCCATGGGTTGAACACTAATAACTGGGACTGTAACTGTTCTTGAATAAGCATTAATAGTAAATGCTGATAAAAACATGAATAAAAACATCAAAATAATAATTCGTGAATTCATAATAATCTCCTCATTTATATTAATTATACTCCTTAGATGTGAGCTTGGCAATGTAACTCGTAGCCTGTTCTTCGGTGTAGAATATTTTCATAAAACTAAAACTTCTAGAGGTATGTATTCCAATTATAATGATTTGACCATTTAAGGTGCTGGCTTCAAAGAACCAGGCACCTTTCTTGGTTTTAGCTATTCCTAATTTCATTCTTCTGTTAATAATTCCTTTTCAGCAAAATGTGCTTTAGCTTTTGCAGCTTTGTCTTTTATATCTATCTTTTTTGCTTTTTTGTGTTCTGGAATTATTCTTTCTAAGAATACTTTTAACATACCATTGAGCATCTCTGCATCATTTATTTCAATGGTATCGTCAAGAGCAAATGTTCTTGAGAACGCTCTGTTTGCAATACCTTTGAAAATGAAGTTGTCATTATCATCAGCAGCCTTACCAGAAACTGTTAATTTACCTTCTTCAAACACAACATCAATATCCTGCTTAGCAAATCCAGCTAAAGCAAGTTCAACCACATAGTGGTTATCATCAACTTGTTTGATGTTGTATGGGGGATAGTTTGGAATGTTCTTTGTCACATCATCATGTAGTTTAGTAAGTTTATTGTAGGTGTCGTCCCAACCAATAAAAAGTTTATCAAAATCTTTAAAAAATGGGTTATTTAAATCAACCATTAGTTTCTCCTTAATAAGCAAGTTAAAAAATGCTGCCCATATGGCACAGCGGGTTTATCGTTTTTTACCGATATTATACTTCGACTGCAATGACCATTCATTTTTATCCTTAAAAGATAGAATCTTTATCTGCGATAAAGGAGCAATGTTCATATGCAGCTCAGAATCTATTATCTTAACTAGATCCCAGTCAGACAACAGCTTAGCTATTGTATTTCTTCTTTCAATGTCATTACCTGTAAGGTCAGCTTGTTTCCCATCAAGAGCAAACAATTCCTTAAAATGAACAATGAAATATCTTGATTGTTTATGTAATATGTGACAACTTTGATACAAAACTTTATCTTTACTTGATGCAACACCAATCCTTGAAAGTGTTTCTCTAACTTTCAAAAAATCATCTGGTTGTATAAGTGTAACTTCCAGAGGTACGTAACCTTCTATGTTTATATTAAAAAACTCATGCGCCATCAGTTCCGCCTTTGTATAACCTTTTCTTTAATGTTTGAATTTGATCGGTGGAGAGAATTGACATTACTTGACGTGCTTTTTCAGTATTGTATCCATAATATTCTTTCACTATATCGATCGCTTCAATCTTTTCTTTCTTAATCCATTTACTAAATCTTTTTTTCTTTCTGACGATATTTATAAGAAATTGGTATTGCAATAACTTTTGCAAATGAGGACGAGAATTCATCTCGTTTGCATAGACTACAGTATCAGGAGTAAATGATAATCCTTTATTAACTATAAAAGGTATATATTGTTTCTCGGCAATATCATCTACCATGATATCTTCTTTTGTATAATTAATTGAGTTTACAAAAGTGAAAGGTGATATAGTTTCATTTTTCATTTATTGATACGCCTGCCATTATTTCAGTTAAACACGCAACAAGATTTATCTCTTGATCACTTACAAAAGCTGCTTTATATTGATAATCAGCAATAGTTAGGACAAGTTGCGGTACCTGATTAGTTAGTGGCATTATTGTATCAAATATGAATCTAAACAAACTTTGTGGATCATTATCTAAATTATTTACTACCCACATTCTCATTCTTTTCCAATCTTTTTCTTTCAAACAAACAACAAGTTCATCTGCATTTACTTCTGATATGTTTGTAAGTATTCCCTCATCTATAGTTCCCGATTGAGAATATTTTTGAAATTCGTTTAGTGTTCTTCTGTAATCTGGAAAATGTTTTTCTACAACTTTTGCTACTACCTTATCATTTGAAGGTATGTTCTCTTCTTTAAGTATATGTAAGACTCGTTTAAAAAAACCTGCTGCTATTTTAGGTTTTTCTTTAGATGGAATTTTAAACTCTACCACACTACATCTACTGTGTAGTGGTTCTATAATTCTATTTTTAAAATTACAAGTAAATATAAATCTACAATTATTTGAAAACTCCTCTATGAATCCTCTCAACGCTGGTTGTGTAGAACTTGGATTAAGATAATCAGCCTCATCTAATATAACAACTTTTGTATTACCCGTAAATGACACCGTAGATGCAAACTGTTTAATCTTTGTTCTGAGAACATCTATGCCAGATTCTTCTGAACCATTTATTAGTATGTAATCAGATTTAAGTTGTTCACACAAAGCTCTTGCGACAGTAGTTTTACCGGTACCAGAAGTGCCAGCAAATAACATATTTTGCATTTCACCTTTTTTAATAATACTTTCAAAGTATGATTTTAACTCTGTCGATAGGATACAACTATCAATAGTTTTTGGTCTGTACTTCTCTACCCATAAGAATTCTTCGCTCATACATTAGATCCAGGCTCTGCTGCTATCCAATATTGCAGCTCCTTTGATTCATGTTTAAAATGTAAGAACTTGGCTTTGCCATTCTTTGTCTTAGCAACCGACACTTCATATGCATCAGGAATAACTTTTAAGTTCTCTACTGCAACAAATACATCAAAGTCATCAAATGCTGAACCAATAACTTTTTGAAAGCTGTTTGATGAATCATTCTTTCTATCACCAACCTTTATAGTGACACTCTGCTCTTTATTTGAAACTGATACGGTTGGCGCATTTGTTATTGCTGCTGCTTTTAAGATCATCTGTATATCTTCTGCAGTAAGTTTAAATTTATAAACTGCATCATGATCTATTGCAACATCCGGTGCTGCTGTAACTACTTCTGGATTGGAATAAAAGTATTGAAATATACCACTTGCACTTACTATCTGTAGTTTATTATCTTCGAACTTTACATCTTGATCATCAACCAAAGATATCATAGCAAGTAATGAATTCAAATCATATATTGCAAACTGATTAGGTAATTCTTCTTTTATTTTAGCACGTGCAAATATATTCTTTGCACTTGATATAGTTGCTATCGTATCACCAGGCTTAAATACAATGTTGGTGTTTATCGACGCAAAGTTTTTTAACACTTGAAGTGTTTCACCACTAATTTTCATAATAACTCCATAACAAAATTAAATTATATCACATTACATTATTTTTTCCAAGGTAACTTCCCATTGTATTTTTGCATAAAGTGTTCATTGCCTTGGAGAAAGAAATCAGCTTTAACTGAATCATCTCTATTACCAACTCTGTAATTTAATGTGTAATTATAAGTTGAATCATATGTATATTGATTATGTAAAAGTATTTGCATTATCAAACGATCAACTTCAGGCTGCTCATCAGGATGTCTAGCTCTTCTATGCCAAGCAGGTGATATTTGAACTGCTAATGCTTTTGGTAAAAAATATGCACCAACATCTAAAAAGAATTCTTTATCACTCAAACATGTTGGCCACTTACCAAGACTTTCACAATCATCATTACAAACATATTTACCATCTTGATCAACTATGTTTCTAAACGAGAATGCCCAATCGGTCTTATCTGCAACTTTAACTAAATCTTCAACGTGAGAAGAATTAATCCAATTATCTTCATCTAAAAACATAACATAATCAGCATTAATTAAATAAGGAGCTGCTCCATATATTCTATGACCATTATAATTACTATGACCTGTATTTTCAGGTAGAAATATTACTTCTCTACTTTGATTGTTAACTTGTTCAAGTATAGTGTGGGCTCTTTCCATGTATTGGGGACCATCTACAACTATGAAGTGAATCATATTTTTATATGTTTGATTCATCACTGATTCTAAATTTTGTTTTAAATGTTTAGTACCAATAGTTGGTGTAATAACAGCTACTTTAGGATTGTGCATACATTTCTTTCATTTTTATAATAGTTTTCTCAAGACCTGCTCTTAAATCATATTTTGGTTCAAATCCAGTTAATTCTCTTAGTTTAGTAATGTCTGCTACAAATTGTAAATGACCTGTATGCTTACCATTACCTCTTTCTATCTCTATACCTGTTAGTTCTTCTAATGTACTAACAATATCTTCAACTGAATGCATCACACCTGAAGCAACATTTATTGGACCTGTATAATCAGTATCTAATAAACTAACTATAGCATCTGATGCATCTTCAGTAAAGATAAAGTCTCTTTGTGGTTTATTTGTTTTTACTTTTGCTTTCTTTTCAAATAATAAACCTTCAACCAATTCATTAACTAAATCAGGTCTACCAAGTACAGTTGTTGGTCCATATATGTTTGTTAACCTTACAACTATGTTTGGTACTTCTTGATGAAATCTTGCAACTTCTTCACCAAGATACTTACTAAAGATATAATCATTCTGATATGGTTTTAAAGGTGTATGTTCTTTTACTGGATTAGTCATTACTTCTTTATCATATAAAAGTATAGAACTAAATGTTATTACTTTTTTTAATTTTCTTGTTCTTAGATATGAAAAGACCCTCTTCATTGGAAGCACATTCTTTTCAATAGCTTCTACATTAAGAGGTCTTTGTTCATTTAGAACTGTGTGATTAGAACTACCAATCATCATAATAACTTTATCAAAATCTTGTTCATCTAATACCTCTGGTAACTCTTCTAACGAAGGACAATAAGTATGAACAAGTGGACTTGTCTTAGGTGGTGTTGTTCTACCAACGGATTGTATCGAAGGATATTTTGATAAGATTTGTGGACCAAGAAAACCACTCGATCCCAATAATATAGTTTTACTCATAATTAAAATAATCTTTATATGTTTGCACTACATGCTTTTTATTACGTTCAAATATCTCGCCTATTTTTGAATTAACTTCTGTCTGAGGCTTTTCTCTTGTAGAACCCCAGTCAACATCACTTTGATATTTTAATGCAAGTATGCCGTTCTTATAACCTGCTTTATTCATCCTAATACTCATATCATGACAATCAAATCCACACGGTGCAAGTTCTTCATTATAAAAACCAACTTCTTTGTACCTTTTCCAAAGTACACAAGTTGGGCTTCTTATAACAGCTTCTGTTATAGCAAACTGTTTATGTTTAATCTGTTGAAAAGGAGGACCAATCTTGTGTACAGACCAATGACCAAATTCAGACTCAACAAAGTTTGACTCATTCAATGTTACACCATCTGTAGACAAAGTACAACCAAGTCTCCAAGTTATATAACCAGTATTATTATGTTTTTCATTTAACTTTTTAAAATATAGATCAAAATTAGGCTCTTGTATTACAACATCATCTTGAACAGTGAATATTAAATCATCATCATCTGGTTTAAATTTGTCTTCTATAAAACTGAGTCCAATGTTCAAAGATTTTATTTCATGAACATCAGGAGCAGTTAACAAGACTGTGTTATCTTGTAGATTATGTTTTTCAGTATAATCGTTTATTATACTAATAGTATGATCAGTACAACCATCTGCTATAAAGATAATTTTATAATCTAATTGTTTACTAATATTTGAAGCTATACCATCATAAACTTGTTCAATAAGATGTTCTTTGTTATGCGTAGGTACTATTATGAATGTTCTCATCTATAAGTATTCCTTTATCAAATTTGTACTTCACATTTACATTAGATGGATCGAAACCAGTACATTCTTTCAATGTTGGAGGATATAATGGCATATCATGTTGGTCATAACCATTTCCACAAAAAGAAAATCTATTTCTTAACTTTTCTCTTGACTCATTAAACCATCCAGGTTGATCATATTGATGTATCATACTATTATCTTTAACTATCGGCCAAACAGAATCCCGTAAGTACACTTGGTCATTTGTATAATAGAAAGGTTGATTTTTAATAGCTAGCATTTCATCAAGTTGTTGTTTAGGTAGTTTACCTTTATAACCAAATGCACATGCTATAATTGGATATTCTAAATGGGACTCATGATCTCTAAAAGTGTGAAAAGTCTTATCAGAGTCTAACCATTCATTAACTGCTCTAGCTTCTCTTTTAGTTATACGACCATCTGAATCTCTCACCAAAACAATATTATCTTCTGATTCAAACATAGGTTCAAATCTCCAAAAGACACCATTACTATCTTGTCTTTCATGTATCTCTACATCATACCAAGGAAGTAATACTTTAAACTTTTCAGCATCATCTGTATAAATTCTTACAGTGAAATCTGGATAAAATTGACTTGCTAATCTTGTTTGTTGTCTTGCACCAATGATATATCTTGGATCATCTCCCCACACACTCATTGTTAATAACTTTACCATATAAAATTCTTCTTATAATAATCTACTATTATTTTTAACTCCTTATCAAAATTAGCTTTAGGATGCCAACCAATTTCTTTAAGTTTGTTGTCGTTTACTGAATATCTCACATCTTGACCAAGTCTCTTTTCTGTATCATCAATGTAATCATCTTCGTCGTTTAGTATTCCATAACTATACAATATTTTCTTTGCTACGACAATGTTTTGTTCTTCATAATTGCCGTTTATATTATATATCTCATTTTGTTGTTTAGACTCAATTATTTTCATTACTGCAGACACTGTATCATTCACGTGTAACCATGTTCTTCTTGGTAAACCTTTATCGTGTAATATTATCCTTCTACCTAATGTTAAATATTTTATTGCTTTAGGAATAAACTTCTCAACATATTGACCAGTACCATAATTATTTGTTGGTCTTACAATTACATAATTTATATCAAATGTTCTTGCCCAAGCTAGTATCAACATATCAGCAGCTGCCTTTGTAGCTGAATATGGATTACTTGGTTTTAGAAGATTGGATTCTTTAAATGAACCAACATCTATATCACCATATACTTCATCAGTACTGAAATGTAAAAGTATTGGTCTTTGTTTTTTAACTTGTATAAGTTTTAATATGTTATGTACACCATTAATATTACTTTCTAAAAATGCATTACTACATTTGATACTATTATCAACATGTGTTTCTGCTGCAGTGTTTATAAAGTAATCACAATCATGTATACGTTGTAAATCATTGATATCTTCACACGAATATTTAAACTTAGGATAAGATTTAAGTTTATTTAAAAACTGTGTATTAGAAGCATATGTTTGTTTATCAATACCATATACATGCCAATTATTTTCTAAACATTGTTTGGTTAAATGATATCCAATAAAACCTAAACAACCAGTTACATAAACAGCTTTAGTCATATATCCACCTAGAATTTTTATTATACCAGTCTACCATTTGTATTATTCTTTCATTAATAGTATATGGATCTTTCCAACCAAAGTCGTAAAGTTTTTTTGGTGATAGTGACATAAATGATTCATGACCAGATCTTTTAACTGTATCAAATTTTACTTTTAATGATCCACCATATGCATCTGCTATCATATTAGCAAAAGTTAAGTTATCGATAAAATCTTTACCTGCTAGGTTCCAAACATCATTTAAACTTTCTTGATTGTCTAAAATATATCTTGTTTGTAATGCAACATCTTCAGCATGAAACCATCTTCTACCACCTATTGAACCATCACTACCTTTATTGATAGTAATTGGTTTATTTTCAAATATTTTTTTTAAAACTATTATAGGAAAACGATTAGTTTGACACTTTTCACCAAATGTATTAGCTATGTTTAACACACTGACTTTTATTCCATAACTATTTGAATAAGCCATACATAATTCACTTCCAGCAGACTTACAGGCTGCATATGGAGTTAATGAATTGTATGCATCAGATTCAATAGTTCCTCTTTCTATATCTTTAGATGGTCCATATGATTCTGCTGCACCATAATAAACTACTCTCTTAATATCATTCTGTCTTGCAAACTCAAGTACATTAGCTGTACCAACTATATTATCCATTACCATTGAATAAGGATCATGAAAGCTACTTTCAGAACTTGGATTACCGCCAGCATGTAATATTATATCAATTTTATGATTATAATTAAATGGCTTTCTTTTAAATGGCTTTCTTATATCGTGTTCTATGTAAGTTTTATTCCAAGGTCTTGCCTGATATTCCATTCTTTTTACACTCTTAGATCCAGGTCTTATAAAACCTATAACTAAATTATCTTTAGCAAACTCTTCAACTAAGTAACTACCTATGAAACCTGTTGCTCCAGTTATTAATACATTTTTCATATATCAACTATCATTTCATTTTTAAGTTCTTTATCAGACAAGAATGGAGTCATATCGTGTAGACCTGCTTGTTTACCATTCTTTAACGCTTGTGAAGGAAGTATCTCTTGATCATCTAAACATATACAGTTAATTAATACAGGACCTTTTATAGCTAATAGAGATTCAAACCTATCTAATCCATAAAAGATACCATTATTATAATCACCTTTATTTTTTATTAAGTAATATTGAATACCAAATGAATCAGCTAACTTTGCATAGTCTGGAAACTCCAAACCCGTCTTATCACTTGTACCATATACTCTATTTTCAAAATATTTTTGTTGAGTGTTCTTGATACTCAAATATCCTCTATTGTTTAATATTATTATTTTAATATTTAACCAATGGTGACGCATGACAGATAGTTCTTGAAGATTACTCATAAAACTTCCATCACCTGTTATAGCAATAACATTTTTATTACTTGCCATAGCCACACCAATACTAGCTGGGACTGCCCAACCCATATCAGCTTGTGCAGGACTAAAAATTAGTCTTTGATCATATTTTGGATTCAATGCAACAGGTCCAGCATAACTTATACTACCAGCATCACCCATCAATATATCATCACGACCACTATGCTTGTTAACTGCATCTAACACAGCATACAGATTCAAAGGTGTATCAGTATTATCAGCTTCATATTCTTTTTGCATTACTGGCCATTTTTCTTTCCAGTAATTACATTTTGCAATCCATTCAACATTTAATTCTTCAAAGCCAGTTTTTATATTTGGACCGTGAGTATAAATTACATCATTAAAGAAATCTTTTAAATCCATATCACATTTATATTCAACATTTACTATATCTTTATCTAATTCATTTTGATCTATGTCAATATACACTTTAATACTATTAGGACTAAACTGTTTTGGATCATACCCAATTGCACTTGCATTTAAAGAACTGCCAAGTATAATTAACAGATCAGCATTTTGTAATGCAAAGTTGCCAGCTCTACTTCCTCTTTGACCTATTGCACCAATACTATACTTACTATCATTTGGAAAATAATCTCTACCACCATATGTGCTTACAAAAGGTATGTTTCTTTGTTCAATAAATTGTTTAAACTCTTCAACCGTATTACTTTGACGTATTCCATAACCAGCTAACACTAATGGTCTCTCTGACCTTTTCATTAAGATATCTAGTGTATCACTATCAACACTGTAGCTAGATAACTCCTTGATTTTAAAGGACTTTTCTAATGATGGAAAAACCATAGGAGATAACTGAATATCACCTGGAATATCAATCCACACTGGTCCTTTTCTTCCTGTGAGTGCTATTTCAATTGCTTCAATTATTGTGTTATATACGTCAGCTGGATCATCTATAAACTTAGTATACTTTGTCATGGACTTGTAAGTATCTACTATATGATGTTCTTGTATACCATACTTTCTTATATTGATATTTTTTTCTTTATTGATATGACCAGAACATGTTGCAAGTTTAACATTACCACTTAAAAAAAGTACTGGAACATTATCTTGCCAAGCATCTAATACACTTGTAGCGCAGTTAGTGCCACCACAACCGGTTGTAGGATTAACAACAGAAAGTTTACCTGTATACTTTGACTCACCTATAGCAGCATGACCAGCACCTTGCTCATGATGATAACAAACATATTTAATCTTACCATGTTTAATAAAACCATCATTTAAACCTGCTGCTCCACCTCCCATAATACCGTGTACATTTTTTACACCAATATTATAAAGATGATGTGCTATCCAATCACAAACTCTTTGTCCACTCATTTATTCTCACCAATGCATTATTAATATTTTTTTTACTATTAGCATAACATAGTCTAATGTTATTTGATCCATATTCACCAAAACAACTTCCTGGTAAAGTAACTACTCCTGCATTATCCATTAACTGTTTAGATACTTCAACGTCACTTAAACCTGTACCAGATATATTAGGAAAAGCATAGAATGCACCACCAGGTGTATCACATGTAAATCTATCTATCATATTCAAACCTGATATGAGTAAATCTCTTCTTTCTTTGTATTCTTTACACATTCTTTTAACATCATCTTGAGGACCTTGTATACACTCTATACCGGCCTTTTGAATGAAAGGACTAACACAACTACTCGTTGTTTGAAGCAGCGCTTGAATGCGTTCTATTACAGTTGGGGGACCTATCAATGTACCAAGTCTCCAACCTGTCATTGCAAATCCTTTACTGAATCCATTACTTAAAATAACATATTCTTTACATTCATCATACTTGGAAGGACTTGTAAATTCATATCCATCAAATATTAGTTTACTGTATATTTCATCAGAGTACAAATAGACATCATGCTTAACACAAACATTATATATATCTTTCAATTCTTCTTTTGTCATAACAGCACCTGTTGGATTGCTAGGGCTATTAATTATTATTAATTTTGTTTTATCTGTAATAAGATCTTCAACATCTTTTGCTTGTAATCTAAATCCATTTTCTTCTTTTAGTTGAGCTCTTTTTACATTCAATCCTAACATCTTAGCACTACTAAAGTATGTTGCAAATCCTGGATCAGGAACTATAACTTCATCACCTTTTTCACACAAAACAAACATAGCATAAAATATACAAATATTTGCACTAGGTGTTACTAATACTTGATCAAGATCAGGAACAAAACCTCTACTCCAATATGTTGCAGTTCTTATTACTTCTCTAAACTCAGGATCACCCCAGCTACTTGTATAATGTGTATCCCCATTAGATAAAGCATTAATAGCTGCTAATGTAACATTAGAAGGAGTATTGAAATCTGGATCACCTATTTCTAAATGAATCATGTCTTTACCTTGACTCTCTAACATCTTAGCATAGTCGAGGTACTTAAACATAGGTTGACCGTCTATATTCCAAGCAGCATTAGATATACTCTTCATACAAATAAACTCATAAAGCCATCAACTTGATTACCAATATACTTCATTTGTTCTTCTGTTATAACTGGACTTGTTCCGTGAAAGTAAGTATTCAACATAACATGAGTTGCAACTGGATATTCATTCTTAGCCATATCCGGTGGCATTATATGATCATAACCAGGCTGCAGCATAATATTGCCACCAAAGTAAGTTCTTGTTTGTATCTTAGATTCTTCTAAGTAATCAACTATATCATCTCTCTTGAATGGAGCACCTTTCTTTATTGTTAATGGAAAGGCAAACCAACTTGGATTAGACTTTTCTGTAGCTTTTGGTAGATGGAAGAATTCCTCATACTTTTCATATATGTTATAAAGTAATGTAAAGTTTTTTCTTCTTAGTTCGTGTATCTTATCTAACTTCTTTAACTGCTCAAGACCCATTGCACCTTGTAACTCAATTGGCTTTAAGTTATATCCAATCTCCTCATACACATATTTGTGATCAAATATTTCACCAGGCAAAGCAGGTATCCATTCAGAGAATCTTTTATTACAGGTTCCACATTTTAATGCATTAGCTTTTGGACCAACACAATAACAACCACGACCCCATTCTCTAAAAGATCTTACAACTGTTTCTAAGTGTTCATCTTTACAAGCTACAAATCCACCTTCACCCATTGTCATATGATGTGCTGGATAGAACGAGCATGAAGCCATATCACCATATGAACCAAGAGGTCTACCATCATATGTTGAACCTAAAGCATCACAACAATCTTCTAATAAGATAAGATTGTACTTGTCTATAATATCCATTAAGCGATCCATATTAGGTGGATTACCTAATACATGGGCAAATGTAATAACCCTACAATCAGGATGATTATTTAATTGTTGTTCAACATGTTCCAAGTTAAGATTCAAAGATTCTTGTTCTATATCAACAAAGATGGGTTCCATTCTATGTTGAAGTATAGGATTGAGTGTAGTTGGAAAGCCAGCTATGGGAGTTAGTACTTTAGTACCATCTGGAAAGTTATATGTTCTTTTAGACTTTAATGCAGCCATCATAAGAAGGTTAGAGCTTGATCCAGAGTTAGTTAACACACCATATCTCTTATCAAACTGTTTTGGAAATAACTTCTCAAACTTCATACACTTCTTGCCCATCACTAACCAACCATCAAGTAATGATTCTATAGCAGAAGTTATTTCACTGGAATCAAAATAAGGACCAGCATAGTTAACCATGTCCTTACCTGCTTCCCATTTCTTTTCTTTACTATCTAATAATTTTTTTACCGATTCAAGTATTTGTTCTTTCATGTTTACCAGTATGCAAAGTTAGCTTCTAAATGTTGTAATCTCGTTCTGCCTTGTGAATGATCTTCTTTCAAAGGTTCAATCCAATGTTCATTATACATGTTATGCCAAGTACTATAACCTGGTACTTTTGTCCATCTATAACCTAATAAACCAAAAAATAATTGAATTGTTCCTCCAGTTTGTATTCCTATCTTACCATTCTTTTTTGCATGTTCTGCATAAAGAGGAGATGAGACTGTACAGCCTGCAAGTAAAACGTCGTAATCATAATTATCAATATGTTCTTTAATATATTCAACTGATTGTAACCAGTCTTTGCAGTTAGGAGGTTGTCTGCTATCCATCATTGGATGGTATGGGGATCTTATACAATCAACTAACTCAAAAGGCGCAATATCTTTTCTACTATCACCCCAGATCTTATCTATATTCTTCCATTGGTGTTTTATAGATTCAGCATGAGTTGATATAACTAATACCTTTTTATCTTTGAGGTTACTTGTCCAAGGATTATCTAACTTACCGTATTGTGTTGAATGACCAAGTATAGCTCCAGGATCCATAATTAAAAATGAATCACCTCCAAAGACTTTTTTATTTTCATCAAATTTATTTAAATATGTTCCTTTTCTTATATCACCAGACATATCAACAAAGCCTAATATATCACTATTCTGCATTGATGCTTCGACAGGTGGTATTACATTTTTTTGATACCATAATTTATCTATGGGATAAACACCACCTTCAATAAAAGTATTATGATTAAAAAAACCATCAACAGGTTCAACACCTTTGTTGTAACTATCAAAGACATATCCCATTGTATTATCTATTCTCATAATACTTGCTGGTTTACCATCACTTAATATTTTTGATATCTCATTATTAGTTTGGAAAAAGTCAAGTTCAATCATTTTTTATAGTATTCCGCAAGTTGATTTATGTCACCTTTTATCATAGCAAAAGGACGTTTTAATTCTTCAGGTAATGAATTATAAAAATTATGCATCTCTATTTCAGCTGTGGGCTTACTATAATTTGTTTCTTGAGGATGATTAACTGTATATCTGTAATCTCTCAACACAGGTCTCTTTAACATATATGATAATGCAGTATATACTATATCAAAACTCCAGCCCATCTTATATGGTGCAAAGTCTATCTTTCTCTTGACAGCTTCTTTTAATATATCTTTATGAATCATCCAACAAGTACAATCTGGATTAGCTACCATCTTTAAGTTTTCATCAGGTATCTTAAACATATCTAAATCTGTTCTTTCAGATGTATACCAAGTATAATCTACGTTAGGAGCATAGATGCCCCATTTGTATTTCTTATAATACTTTATGGCAGAATCATATATTGGTTGCCAATCATTGTAATAACAATCTGCTTGAACATGAAAAAGAATATCACCATCAAATAATTCTAATGCTTTCATAAACTGAGCTGTAAAGTATCCATCATTACCAATATTATGCCAGCGAGTTTGATTATGTTTTTCATCACTGTTAATTATTATAGGATCTTTTTTTAATAAATTAAACTGTTGTTCTTTTTTAGTGACCATTTCATAATGTGTCTTGCCTTCTTTAACACCTGGCCAGTTGAATATAAATGTCTGTATCTTCATCTCGATAATTGTTTCTGATATACAATTGAGTCAAACCAATTCAAGAAATTATTATAAAACATATATGAAGGTAATATATTATTAGTAAACTTAGGTTGATTTACTGTCCATTCATAATGTGGGTCACTTTTATCTATCTTTTTAATATATTCAATAACATCAGAATATTCTGCAAAGTTATGAACATTAATCATGGCTCTTGGATTAAAATCAGATTCAATAGTCTCACTACCCCAGTATATTGGAACAGTACCAGCTAAGAAAGCATGAAGTATTTTTTCAGTTGCATAACCTGGATAGCTCATACTCTCAAAGCAAAGATTAAACTTTCTTGATGATAGGAACTTAATTTTATCTTCTTCTGTTTTTAAATCACCAACAATATTTTTCTTATGAGGACCTCCACTATCTATTTTCTTATATTGTGATAGTTGATCATAGAATTCATTTCTTTCCGGAGGTACACCATTCTTAACTACAAAGGAACAAAAGTCATACTTCTTTTCTATAGTTGGGTTAAGAATATAATTTTTATCATACTTAGTTTTATGAACATTCTTTAATGCCCACAAGTATATAACAAACAAAGGTAATCTATAATGCCAACCATAATAATTATGGTCAAATGTTATCGCATAATGACATTCATAATCTTCTGGTCTTTGGTTCTCTCCAGTATAGAATATTTTTGTAACTTTATCTTTATCAAAATTTAAATTATCTACACCAAAGTTCTTATCACCAAATATTAAAAAGTCAGGGTTTTCATCTTTAACTATTTCTACATTGTATCTCATACTCAATAGATGATTAAAGAAAGCAGCTAAGTGGTCGTGTGTATCTGTAAAAGCAACTTTTATTTTTTTCATTTTATAACATCCTCTATAGCTCCCATAATAGCTTTCACATCTTTCTCTTCAGGCTTATCTATAGAATATATAGGTACTGTTTTGTATTTACATTTTAAGTCTAAACCGTTTGACATAGTTTCTTTTATATCCTCAAACTCTGGATTCTTAGTATTGAAAGAAAGAAACGATTTAGAAGAGTCCATATAGTTTTCATGTGTTTCTGCAAAGACATATGGACCAGAATTCTTTCCTATAATAACATCACACAAAGTACTAAAATAAGATATCTCTCTTAAATCACAATCTTGTAAACGATCATATACTACTTCTAATGAAGTTATGTTAGCTGGATTGTCTTCCCTGTCTGGAATAGGATCAGTAGTGAAAAATCTAACATGGCTATTTTCTTTTGCTAACTTAATTAACATACTATCAATATCATAAAGAAATGATTGATTAGAAGCAGGTTGATTATTACACACAAGTACTTTTTTTCTATTAATCATATCCATGTATACATCAATTTTTTTCTTTATTTTTTTATCTATTTTATCCCAATCCATTCTTGGTAAGTAAGATTCTTTATCATCTCTCAATTCTAAATTCGAACCAAAAAACTTATTGATACCTTTAAATAAAAGTTCCCATTGTTCATAAAATGTATTCATGTTTATTCCACCATGCTTACAAAATATATCCCATTGGCATCCTACCCATGTGTTAACAAAAAGTGTGTCACCTTGTTTAAGTAGAGCTTTACTTTTATCTAAATTATCTGGTGAATCTGTTATTTCCAAATTTAAATCTGATACTAAAACATTTGGATTATTAGACCAATATTCAAATTCAGCATCAACGTTGTCTATTACTTGTCTAACAAACTCTTTGCTTGTATGTAAATCACCTCTATGATAGTGATTGAAAAAAACTATCTTATTCATTATCTAAACCTTTATAAAGTTTCACTGAATCTTCTCTTAGTGTTCTTCCTTCTTTTATAGCATTGTCGATCATTGCATTAATAGCTGCAACATACTTTGGTCTTTTTATTTTAAAACAAATATCTATTTTACGTTTAAGATCAGCTACTTCTTTATCGCTCATTGCTGCTTGTATTGCATCCTCAAGCATCCACGTTCTTATATGAAGGATAACTAATTTTTCTACAGTCTCACCAAGACTATCTGTCTCTATAAACTCAGGTAGACGTACTAATTTTTCCGTTGGGTTCTGATCTGATTCTGTTAATGCTTGATCTACTCTGTGTTTGATTATTTCTTCTAATTTTTCTGCTACCATAGTATTCCTTTAATATACGATTCAAAGTTTCAAGTTGATTACTGCCAACAAAATGACTATTGCCTATGTATACACCATTGTCGTGTAATAGATCAACGTTAGTAGAATCTTTAAGTGTATAATCTTTTAAGAAAGGTTGTCTCAATAAATTACCACTAACAATAGGCCTATATTCAATACCCCACTTTGTAAATAATTTTTTAAGTCGGGTCATTGTTGTTGTTTTTCTACAAACAAAAGGTAAACAAAAACTACTATTACCCGGATTGTCTTGTAAAGGATAAAATATTTTCGGGAACTGATTTATAATATTAACAAACGATTTGTAATTTTGTCTCCTTCTTGCGATCATACTATCAAGTCTTTTTAATTGATTCAAACCAAGTACAGCTGGTATTTCATGATTTCTGAAGTTGTATCCATCAGTCATAAACAAAAACTGTTTATCTATATCCGGATATGAACGAGCATGAGATTGAAAGTTTCTTGACTCCCTGGCCATTCCATGTCCTCTTTTCATTCTCATTATATCGTAAAGGTCACCACTGTTAGTAGATACCATTCCACCTTCAATTGTTGACATATGATGACCAAAGTAAAAACTATATGTAGCACCTAAACTTTTCTTACCAACTTTATGACCTTCATATTCGCACCCATGGGATTCACAAACATCATCTATAATTAAAGCGTTTGGAAACATATCTTGTAATTCATTATGATCACCTGCAAAACCTAAAAGATGTGTAACAAATATCATCTTTATGTCTTCTTTGTATTTTATTTTTTTAAGTTGTTCGATATTAAAACTGAAGTTATCTAAATTAATATCTACAAAGACAGGTTCTAAACCTAATTGAATTATTGGTGCAACATTGGTTACCCAAGTACAAGCTGGAAGTAAAACTTTATCTCCAGCTTTCAAACCAAACAGTTCTTTAACAGAAGCTACTAATAAAAAGTTAGCTGTACTTCCACTTGACACATATAACGAATGTCTTGAACCTAACCATTTATTCCATTCTTCTTCAAACTGTTTTACTTTTTCACCGTTAGTAAACTTCTTTGCAGTCAAAGTAAAATATGCCATTTTCAATCTATCACTTATTGTGATAGTCTCACCCATTAGAGGCCAACTCATAATTTATTATCCATGTACCATTCAATTGTTTGTTTTAGTCCTTGCTCGAATTCTACTTTTGGTGACCAACCCATATTAAATAATTTTGAATTATCCATAACACGTTTTGGTGTACCATTTGGTCTTGTTGTATCCCAGATTAACTCTCCTTCATAACCAACATAATCTTTAATCATTTCAGCAAGATCTTTAATCTTAATTTCTACATCACTACCAACATTAACAAATTCTTCTTCACTATAAGTGTTCATTAAGAACACACATGCATCAGCTAAGTCATCTACATATAAAAATTCTCTTGTAGGAGAACCATCACCCCAACATACAACATTTGGATCTTTGTTTATCTTAGCATCAAACATCTTTCTAATTAATCCAGGAATAACATGGCCATGTTCCGGAATAAAGTTATCTTTTGGTCCATATAAATTAGCAGGCATAACACTTATAGCATCAAAGTTATACTGCCTTCTATAGAATGCACACATTCTCATTCCAGCTATCTTAGACAAGGCATATCCTTCGTTTGAAGGCTCTAGAGGACCTGTCATAAGGCTTTTTTCTTTAATTGGAACTTCAGCTACCTTTGGATAGATACAAGCTGAACCAAGGAACATAAACTTCTTAACACCAGACTTATAAGCAGCATCTATTACATGATTCTGTATAGATAAGTTATCGTAAATAAATTCTGCTGGATTAGTTTTATTCCAATTGATACCACCAACTTTGGCAGCTGCAAGAAAAACACAATCTGGTTTTTCTTCTTCAAAGAAATCTCTAACTGGATTTTGTTCTCTTAGATCGAGTTCACTTTTAGTCCTGCCAATAATATTATTAAAACCTTTTGATTCGAGGTTTCTTATAATTGATGAACCAACTAAACCTCTATGTCCTGCAATGTAAATCTTATCATCTGTATTCATATATAATTTATCCTACACATTTCATCTACCAATTGTTGGAAACTATACTTTGGTTTCCAATTAAGTTCATTACGAGCAAGTGTTGAATCACCTAATAACGATTCAACTTCTGCAGGTCTAAAGTATTTAGGATCAATTTTAATAATTATTTTATTACTAATTTTATCTCTACCAACTTCATTTAATCCTTCACCTTCCCATTCTATATCAAAACCAAACTTAGGTGCACTACGTTCCACAAACTCTCTTACTGAATATTGCTCACCTGTAGCTATTACATAATCTTTTGGATTGTCTTGTTGTAGCATTAACCACATAGCTTCAACATAATCCTTTGCATGACCCCAGTCTCTCTTTGCATTCATATTACCAAGATATAAACAATCTTGAATACCAGTCTTTATTTCATATAAACCATTTACAATCTTTTTAGTTACAAAGTTATGACCTCTTCTTGGAGATTCATGATTAAACAATATACCACTACATGCATACATGTTATATGATTCTCTATAATTTTTAATTATCCAATAACCATATAATTTTGCAACACCATAAGGACTTCTTGGATAGAATGGAGTAGTTTCTTTTTGTGGTACTTCCTGTACAAGTCCATAAAGTTCAGATGTTGATGCTTGATATACTCTTACCTTATCAACCATATCTAATAACCTTACAGCTTCTAAGACTTTCAATGTTCCAAGAGCATCAGTCATTGCTGTGTACTCTGGTGTCTCAAATGAAACCTTAACATGGCTCTGTGCAGCTAAGTTATATATTTCATCTGGTTCTGTTCTTTTAATTATATCAGTTAATGATAATGAATCTGTTATGTCACCATAATGTAATTTGAGATTCTTATTATCATATATGTGATCTATTCTTCTTGTATTGATTGATGAACTTCGTCTTATGATGCCATGCACCATATATCCTTTTGACAAAAGGAGTTCGGCCAAGTACGATCCGTCTTGACCGGTTATTCCTGTTATAAGAGCTGTTTTCATATAGGTTGTACTTCCACTGTAGGTTGATTAAGATTATCAAACTTCTCTTCACGAGATCTGTTATCCTTCTTATCTTCCGTCAATCTACGTGCTTCGTCAACCTTAATCTTCAACATTACATAAGCTCTGTATCCACCTTTTTCCTTGAAGACGTTCAATCTTTCTCTTTTGTAAAACCCTATAGCTTGCCTTACACGAGTCTGCTGTACTCTATCAGTCTCTTCTTGTACGTCCTTAATACCAAACCCAGATTCAACAGAAGAAGATCTTGTTAAGGCTTCAACTTCAGTCTTTAGTTTAGAAGCTAACTGTACCTTTGCTACCATCATTGCCTTATCGATAGCAAACTGCATATCTTTTGAAGTCTCGGTAGCAACTGCAGTAATAAACTTTTGATCACTATTTTCAGGTTCTAAGAACCACTCAGGTATTTTATCACCTTTACTCTTATCAATCTTTGTCATACCATTATCAAAAGGATTAACTTTGCTAATACTACCACAACCAGTTAAACTCATTACCACACACACTATAAAAGCAATAGTCCAATATTTCATAATATAATCTCCAAAAAGGCAGAGAGGCTTACGCCACCTCTGCATATTCTGTTGCTAACTCCAAAGCAGTCTGCTTTCTCTTGAAGTTAGTACCATACCAAGCTGAATTCAATCTTGCATCTTTCTTACGACCAAGTGTATGATCAGTTAAGTAAGTTACAGTATTGAAAGCCTGCCACCAAGAACCTTGAGCAAAGTTAGCACCAGGTTGTGTATGTAACACATCCATAGCTTCTTTAGCTTGACGAGACACAGCCTCTTTCTTATAAAGACCTTCAACAATCAACTTACGCTTCTCTTCGTCATAAGACATAGAAGGAAATACTCTATTGAAGTACTCAAGAAGATTTTCTTTCTTGAACTTCTTAGAACCTAAAAACTGAGCAGCTTCTTTATAAAGAGCTAATTTATCCTTAGCAATACCAAGAGTACTTTTAATCTCATCAGGATTAAAGGCTTGCCTATGGCTTAGCTTTACAAAATGATTAGCCTCTTGGTCAAGAGCGAATGAAAGAGTGTTATTACACACAACACGAATGGGAGTAAACCGGATGTCGATACTACGACCAAACTCATGAGGATTACTAAAAAGAAGGTATCCATCTACTTTATCGCCTCCAAATAATTCGAAAGATTCTTTGATCTGAGCCATAGCCCAAACCATCTTTCCGTCTCTTAATGAACCAGCGGTATGCATTTCCATATCGCCACCTTTAACAAAATCATCAAAGAACTTAAATGCTTCTAAGTTCTGAACAGGATTCCATTCTTTAGATACTACAGTCATCAACTTATCATCAGTATCTCTAACAATAGCAACTTTATTAGTTGAACGATTAATACCTTCAGCATCTTTATAGAACAAAGGCTTCTTTACAACCTGCCAGTTTAGACCAGCAGTCTCAAGCATCTGCTCAGGACTAACATCATTAGGAACTTTCTTACCAAGTCCATGCCAAGGTGTCTCACCTACATAAGCCATTGAGGCTTCACCGTTTACCATTTCTAAATCATGCATTATAATACCTCCACATTTAATTAACTATATAAATAGTATACGTGGCTTATATGAAAATAACAACAGTGTTACCTAAATTATTATTACTATTTCTGTTACTTTTTTCTTTTACGGTAGAAGCAATACCTCCACCAAGAGGTGTTGATCCCGTAGAGGCCAAAAAGCGGGAGAGAATTAATAAGATACAACGAGAGAAAGATCGTCGAGATGATATGTGGTGCTATATCAAAAAGCGCAAGAAACTATCTGACGGTGGTTTACAATGTATTTATAGTTGTCCTGCAAAATGGAAGAATGGTAAAAGAGGTGAACCTATAGTAGAAAGTAATAATGTTGGTCCTGGGTTTACATGTCCAAGTTCTATGAACGTATTAAGAAGAGGAAGATGAATGAAATGGTTAGGCTGGGAGAAAGACCCCAAAAAAGAGTCTGGAAGCAGTGAGTGGAAACCTATATTGAAGTTTTGGATTTATGCAGCTATAATTATATTTGTAATATTTTTATTAATCGGAGTTGTAGAAGCTCCATTTAAAATTAGTTAGGAAATTTATGAAATATGTTTTATTAACATTATGTTTTGTTTTTGTGAGTGGTTGTTCAACAGTACCTGGTTATCCAACTAACATTGCAATAAAGATTGGCAAGAAATGTCAATTAATAAAAAGTGATATAATTTATTCAAGTTTTGTATGGGTCTATGATGCAAGTGATCCAGAATCTTTAACTGCAACAAAAGAAGCATGTCCTAAGTAAAGGAGATCTATAATGATTAAAATACTATATACATTATTAATGGCAACATGGTTTGCTTTGTTTGTATTAATATTTACTCACACACAAGTGCTTGCAGATGAATCATCTGAAGATGAAACTAAAGAAGAAAGACCCATTGGAGCATGCGGAGGATGATAAATGTTTAAAGAACTATCCAGAAAAAAAGAAGACACGTCAGATGCAGATGCATTACTTAATTTTGCAGATGAAGCATCTACGACAAATAAAGCTCCAGATCCTTTTTATGTTACAGAGGCAGCTGCCAATCAAGTAAAAACTTTGCTAGAAAGTGAATCTAAAATGAATCCAAAAGCCACTGGCTTAAGAATATTTGTCCAAGGTGGTGGGTGTTCTGGATTCCAATATGGTTTTGCTTTTGCTGAAGAATTAGATCCAGATGATACTAATGTTCAAGCTCATGGTGCAAGTGTTGTAGTAGATGCAATGAGTTATCAATATGTGTTAGGTGCTGAGATTGATTATAAAGATAATCCATTAGAAGGATCATCTTTTGTTATAAGGAATCCACAAGCAACGGCAACTTGTGGGTGTGGTTCCAGTTTTGCCTACGGATAAGGATTATGGGAAAATATAATAATAAAATAATGGCTGAATTTAATCCACCTAGAAAATGGATGTTGGGAAGAGATCTATCTTATACAACTAATGAGCTTAGCGAGATAGAAATTAAAACATTAAAAAAAATTGGTGTGAGAATAAAAAACAACGTGAATGAGACAATCACTATAGTAGTACGAAAAGGTTTTGTTACAGATCTTGCTTCTGCTCCAAGAGCGTTGTGGGTTCTAATAGCTCCATTTGATATAGCAAGAGCAGCAATCATTCATGATCTACTCTATAAAAACATTAGACAATATCGTTGGACTAAACAAGAAAGACAGGATGAGAAACTTGTAGATGAAGCTAAGATAGCTGCTGATAAAGTGTTTATGATAGCTATGAAAGATGCAGAACCAAAAGTATCTAAATGGAAAATGTATTGTGCATGGAAAGCTGTAGATTTATTTGGATTTAGTTCAATAGTACCTAACAAAGATAACATATAAAAATACCCTGTAAAATCAAGTAGTTAGATCATCCACGACCAATCATAATTTATATCAAATAAAACTAACACCAGGGCTATAACTGTAGCAATTACTGTCAAAGCAATACTAACTATACACATTATTATCATTACCCATAATAGTATAGACATTAGCTTAACTGCAAAGTCAGACCCTGGTGTTTCAGGTTTAAACATTATTACATTACAAAATTACATTACAAAACTAAATATACCTGCTAAACTTGCCCACCACATTGTCCAATAAAATGCAATGTATTTAAAGAATGTTTTAGGTCCTCTTAGTCCTCTTCTTTGACTTAACTTCCAAGGATGGACTATTAATCTACCTAAGTTGTCGGCATACAATTCTACTTTTTTCATATATTCTCCTTATGCTTTATATTCTGCTGCTTCTTCAGATCCACTTGTTGCCGAGCCTTCTGTATAAGAATGTGCACCAACTCCAGCTA